>Ga0247609_10004906_pt1 | contig 13234 bp, 12 predicted proteins | sample 172DNAGHGlowgp2_FD_193487 | JGI IMG/M metagenome (GOLD analysis project Ga0247609, IMG submission 193487) | Sheep rumen microbial communities from Palmerston North, Manawatu-Wanganui, New Zealand - 1728 DNA GHGlow gp2 | ecosystem: Host-associated > Mammals > Digestive system > Stomach > Rumen ...
TTGGCAGAAGAAAATGGTTGGTCTAATGATGTCATAGAAGAGTTGAATAAAAAGGCTGTAAACGATTCAGTTGCCTTTGTTTCTGATGCTGCTCATTTAGGTTTATATGAAAAACCAGAGGGAATGTCATGGCAGGATTTCAATACAACTACTTATAAAGAACTTACTGGAGAAGACTGGGATGCTGATGTTTCCGCTGCGCAATCTGATGAATTCTTTAGCGCTCTTGGAATTGATCCTGATGACTTCAAAGCTAACTTCCCAATCTTAACTGGTGGTGGTTATACTAATGGTGGTGCTGCTATGGGTGCTGCTTTCCTTGGATCTTTAGCATATTCTGGAGAAAAGACTTTCGATACAATGTACGATCCAAAGGAGTTTGAAAAACTATCACCAGAAGCTAGACAAGAAATAGAGGAAACATACTTAAAACAATTAACAGATAACCCTGATGCTCAACAAGCTAAACAAAATATAGAAACTCGTTTTGAGAAGGAAAAAGAAGCTTATCAAGCAATTCAAGCTGCTAAGCAGCAAGAAGAAACTCAACCAACCGCTAATCCACTTCAAGGTGGCGGTGGAGCAGGAGGTTCTGGCGATGATGTTTACGAAGGTATTCCAGATGATGAACTACCTGCTACTGAAGAAGACTTAATCAAGGTACCAGTTGATATTGATCCAATTGAACCTGAGAAAGTACCTATTCCAATTAAGGAAGATATAACAATAGATATTGATAAGATGGCAGCAGAGAAATTCTTCAATCGTACACCTGAAGAAATTGCTGCAGAAAGAGCTAATGCTCTATCAGCAGTTGATCAAGCATTTGCTGGTGAGGGAGTAGAAGAATTTAAAGCTGTTCTTAGTCAAGGTGGATTTGATGATGTTGATATTAGCATTATCATGGAAAATAAAGAAATTGCTGTTACAGCATATATCTTAGCTTCTGAAAGTAAGAGTTTAACAGATATTGCTAATTCATTAGCAGCAGCAAATAATATTCAAAACTTTGATACAATGTATGATAACGGATTATCAAGAATGTCACTTGAAAATGGCTTAGCACAGTCTAAGTTGATGGCTGAAATTGATAATGATGTTATGGAAGCAAGAACGAATGTTCAAACTGCTCGTAATAATTATAATGATTCAGTTAAGAAAGCTAATGACTCAATCGAAGATGCTGAAAAGAAAAAAGAAGAAATGGAAGAAATTAAGCGTAGAATCATTAAAAAATCCGGAGAAGATACTTCTAAATGGGAAGATGAAGATATTGAGGCTTATAATAAAGCCATTGAAAAATATAATGAAGCTAATAGAGCAGCAAATAGCGCTCATAAAGAAGCTTTACAAAATAAAGAATTATTAGATCAAGCGGAAACTAAGTTAACTGAAACTCAAGATAAAGCTGCTAATAAGTATTTAGATGAGTATGGTCAAAACGGTGATACAGATCCTGGAGCAACTGGTGATGATCCTGCGGGAGATACTCCTACAGGTGAAACCGGAGAATTAGGTGAAGCACCAATGTCTGAAGAAGTTCAACAAATAGTTGAAGAAATTAATACTATGGAAAATGCAGAACCTACCGTAACAGAAATTAATACAGAAGCTCCTGATACAAGCGTTCCTGAAACTAATACTGGATTAGACACAGGAGATATTAGTGGGGATAGTGATGGTAACTTATCATTTGGTAATGGAGATATACCAAATACTGGTGATGCTTCTGATATTGCAAATGTCGGTGAAACCGTTGCTCAACCACAACAAGCTGCTCAAACATTTAAAGCTCCACCAGCTGGTGGAAATGCAGCGCCTAAGAGTGATCGTAATTTAACATCTGACGATATTTTAGACTTGTTAAATGATGTTGATGGCATGGGTAATACTGATACTGCTAGATCTCTAGAAAGCGTTGATTTAGGTGCTCTTGCTCCTGAAGATAGAGTGTTACCTGGAACTGAGTTAAATAGCGTTATTTCTGGAAATGTTGGTCCACAAGTTGATGTTGATCCACTTGCTAGACAAATAGCACCAAGTGGTGAAGGATTGAGTACTGGAAATGGCTTAGTTGATTTCAGTAATGGTTTAGCTGAACAAGGAGAAGCTAGAGTTCAAGCTTATCAAAATGTTAATGCAGTTAATAACTTCACAATGAATACTCAAGGATATGCAGCAATCGAAGGTGATGCAGCATATGCTAATAGTGGTAATTCTAGTGAAAGTGAAGAACCTAAGAAAGAGGAAAGCGTAGGAGTACAAATTGATACTTCTGCAGTTGAAAGACATACAGATGGTGTTTTGGTTGGATCAGATGATGAGAAAGTTACTTCAGAGGTTTCTGATGATGGCAGAAGTTTAGACTTCGTTGAAGTAGAATAATTGATAGGAGGATAAAAAGATGAGAGAAAAATATTTACCAATAGGAACAGTAGTACTATTAAAGGGTGGAAAGAAAAGAGCGATGATTACAGGTTTCTGTTCAGTAGCTCAAGAAAACCAAGAAAAAATCTATGATTATAGTGGTTGCGTTTATCCTGAAGGCTATTTAAGTTCAAATCAAGTTTGTTTATTCGATCATGATCAAATCGAAAAAGTATTCTTTGTAGGCTTTGAAGATGAAGAAGAAAAAGAATTTAAAGACAAATTGAATAAAATAGTTTCATCTATTGAAGAAAAGGCTACTGAAGCCTCAACTGCTGCTACACCTGCTACAGCTGAAGCAACATCTCAAGCATAGTAAAGTAAAAGACCAATTTTGGTCTTTTTTTCAATTTATTTATTGATTATGCTTGAAAAATTTTATATAATTAATTATATAAGGATATGATAGGAGAAAAGTAGGGGTTTTGGGATATAAAAAATCTTATATTTTTGTAGCTTATATTCTTATGAAATTTTTTTGGAGGTGTAATGTATGGGTGCATTAAAAATGGAAAGTCCTGAATTAAGAGCTTTAGGACAAAAAATTGTTGGAAATGCTGATAGCTTTGATGGCTTAATCTCAGGATTCCAATCTGCTTATACTGCAATTACTGCAAGTGGAACTTGGGATGGTGACGATTCAGACAAGTTTAATGAAGCATGTACAAAATTTAAAGCTGACTTAGATCATGCTAGTTCTATAGTTAGACAAGTTGGAAACGACTTAGTAACTACTGCAGATGATTATGACGCTACTCATGAGAGTGTATCTGGTAGTATCGGATCAATGCTATAAAAATTTTTATAAGAGAGGGTGAAATTATGAATACATTTGATTACGAGCAATTCAATGCTCAATATGAAACTCTAACAAAATTGATTGGTGGAGAAGAAACTGATCCATCTACTATTAATGGTGTTGTAGTAAATAGTAATACTTCAATAGCAAACGGATTAGAATATGCTGAGAATAGTGCTTGGGCAAGTTCTAAATTAACTGAATGGAACGATTTAATGCCTGGTTTAAAAACTCAATTAGCAAATTTAAATGTTATGCTTCAACAAGCAAAACAAGCTGCTGATGCTTATCATCAATTCGAAGTTGATCATCAAGGAGTTAAAGAATCTTAATTTTAAAAATAGATGTGCTACTTATAAAGTAGTACATTGTAAGATGCTAAATGAATAATTTAGCGTTTTACAATGTATTGTTTTACAAAGTAATTGTGAAAGGGTGTTAGTTATGGCATGGGACTTTACTGTAGATAGCGATATTCAAACAGAATTAGCTAAAAATTTAAATGATTATGCTGATAAATATGATGGAAAGGTTAACGAAATGTACAGTAAGATTTCTGATATGGGAACTTACTGGGTTGGAGACGACTATGATTTGTTCCAATCTTCTTGCGAAGGTTATAGAACTGCATTAGATGATCTTGCTAACAGCATAAGACTATATAGTGTTCATTTTGGCCATGTTGCTGAAGGAACTGAAGCTCTTGCACAAGAATTAGTTGAACTTATACAAGGTATGACTGAATATACAGGTGCTGGTGGAACTGCTCAACCAGGTACTGGAAACACTAATGGCGGATGCGGATCTTCTGGTGGTCAGAATGGTGGCGGTACCGGAGGTCAAGAAAACGGAACTGGTGAAGAAGAAAACGGCTCAAATAGCCAAGGAAATGGTTCTGGTGAAGAAGAGGGCGGCAACGGAAACGAAGGAAACGGAACTACTTCTGAAGAAGAAGGCGACGAAGGTGGCGAAGGCAGCGGAAATGGTTCTGGTGCTGAAGAAGAAGAGACAACTTCTGGAACAGCCGATGCTAGAAATCAATACAGTTCTGGAGATCCTGTTCAAATTGACGGAAAAGACTACAATGTCTATGGTTATGTAACTGGAAAAGATGGATCTAGTGTAGGTCTTTATGAAGGAACAGATGGTAAGTTATATTACTTCGATAAAGAAGGAAATAGACATAATGTTAAAGCAAAAGCATTCGCTACTGATTTCTTTAATACTAAAAAAGAGGATTTCGAAATTACTAGAGATGCTGTTGCCGATGGTATAGGCGATAAACGAGAAGGATATAAAGATTACTGTTATGAAATAGACGGAGTTGAATATGGAGAAAAAGAAGTTTATTCTTCAGGATATTCCGATGCAAATGTTACATATAATGACGAAGGTACACATAATACTTATAGAGATATTAAAAAGGATAGTGTTGCCGAACGTACATATACTGATTTGGAAACAACCCATCATGGTGGAAGCGTTAGTTTAGCTGACCATAAAGGTACTCCAACTCTTGCGGTTCCTGGAAATACAGATGCATTTATGGAAGCTGCTAAAAATGGACAAGCTATTAAACTTCAGGATGGACATTCATTTAATTATCTTGGCGAAACATTTGGTGGAAGTGGAACTACTTATTTAGTTTGTAAAGATGGTAAGTATTTTGAAGCTGATAAATATGGAAACATAATTAATCATAACAAATACATAAGTATTATAGAGCTTATAATGCATAGAAATTATGGAAAATTTAATTAGTTAGTAAAAAGATGAAAGGAATGGTATTCTATGGCAGAAAGAACATTCGATTATGATAAAATTGCTGAACTATATAAATCTATGAAAGATATTACTGGCGATGCCGGTAGTCCTGATTCAATTGCTGGATTATTAGAGTTATGCAATAAAGAAATGAGAGAAAAATGTAGTGTAGAAGAAGAGGCTATTTTTGGACCTTGTGCTGACCAGTTGACATTAGATTGGGAGAACTTCTCATCTAATTTTCCTAATTTTGTTGCGAATTTTAACAATTGGGCAACTGTAGTATCAAATGCCAGTGGACAATATCAACAATTTGAAGAGGATGTTAAAGGCCTAAGAAATGCTAATCCTCTTGGATATGCCAGTGAAGGTAGAACAATGAATTATATTGAAGATTCATATTATCAACAATATTCTGATGAGAATCTTGAACAATATCTTGCAGATGCTGCTACTTTTGAAGAACTTGGCGAATTATATGAATTAACTGCTGCAAATTATATAGATACAGGTAGTGTTGCTAAATATCAAAAACATGTTAAATGGGTTAATGGTATAGAAATTGGAGCAACTGTTGGTCTTGGTATTATTGCTGCAAGTACAATTGCTGCTGCTTATACAATGAGTCCAGAGTTATTAGCTGGAGTTAAAGGACCATTTGGTGCTGCCGCTAGAGGACTTGCAAAGGTATTACCTGGTACTAAGACAGCTAGACTTAATGCTAATGCCCAAAAACTTGCTACAGCAAATGAAGAGTTAGCTGCTGCTCAAAAAGAATTAGAAGGAGCACAAACTAGCATGAAGATGGCTGAGGCCGACATTGAAGAAATGGGTTCGACTTTCGATAATCTTCAACAATATGAAGCTGCTGCTAGAGACCTTTCTAATGCCGAGAGTAGAGTTCTTGCTGCACAGCAAAATGTTGATACATTAACTCAAGCTAATCAGTTAATTACTAGTGGAAAATATGCTGAAGCAGCGAAATTAGTAGGAGATCCAACACTTGCTCAAAAAGTTAGTGCTGGAGTTAATACTGCTAAGGAAGGTGTTTCAAAGGCAGTGACTTCTGCTAAGAGTGGTATTTCTAACTTATATAACAGTGCTAAGACAGCTGCTCATACTGCTGGATCTAAGTTAGCTTCCGGCGGTTCTAGGTTTGGTTCAGTATTGAAGAAACTTGGTAGTCTTGGTAAGGGAACTGGTGCTTCAGTTTCAGGAAAAACACTTTTAAAATATGCTGCTGCCGGTTATGCTGGTTACTCATTAGGTCGTATATTAAATGGTAAAAAATAGTTTTAGATAAATTGATTGGAGGAAGACAATATGGCTTCAAGAACAGAAACTAGAGTTGAAGGAAACAAGAAAAAGACTTATTCATATTCTGTTGATACCAAAGGTTTTGGTTATTCAATTATTGATGATGAGAGTGGAATAAGAGACGATTTTAATTTCCTTATCGATGAGATCCCTAATAAATTAGATAATGTTATTGAAACTCTTCAAAATGCTGCTGCTAATACTTCAGCATTTGAAGTAAACGAGATTCATGATATTGGTGAAGCTTGTGAAAACATTATTAGTGACATTAATAATTTAAAAGGTGGTTTAGCTGAACTATACCAAGCTTTTATGCTTGATATTGATAATATCAATGCCGAGTTAGCTTATAACTTTGGCTGGATAAGAATAGGTAAAGTTAGAGGCGTTACTCGTACGGAGACAATTAAAGAATAAAACGTATTGATATAAAGGAGTTAAAAATATGGCGAAGGTAAAATTAAATAATTCTGAGTTTAATTCCATTCAAAAGAATATTGAGATAGCCGAAGAAGAAGTTATAGCAATAATGGATGAAACTTGGGCAGAGAATTTTGCAAATCTACATTATAATTTTATTGAAAATGGATTCTTAGATAAGTTATATGAAGATGCAAAGAGTATGTTCACAGCATTATTTGGTTCAGGTAGTGTTTTAGTCGGTGTTGCCGGTGGAGCTGCTGTAACCGCTGGTGCTTCAGCTGCTGCCGCAGGTGGAGGAATCGTTGCTATTGCTACTGCTGAAGGTGTTTGTGCATGTATTCCAGTTGTTGGATGGATAGTTGGTGGTATTATTGCTATTATCTGTGCAATTATTGGTTTATGTTATGCTATCAAGAAAGCTAGCGATGCTAAACTTAAGGAAGAAGCTAAAAAAGTATTTGTAGATTTATTGAACGAGTGCTATGAAAGTACTCAAGTAAATTATTTGGCTATTGCAAATATTTATAAGAAACTTGAAGCATCAAGATTGTCTCTTCAAAGGTTCTTGTTATTAGTTGCTGATTTTAATGCTGAGTATTCTGTACTGTCTGAATCAGCTAAAGAAGTTGGTCTTGGAGATAAAATTCAATATGCTGATGATGGCCTTACAGTAACTGATATTAATACAACAATTAATATTGATGGCCAAGAAGTAGAAACTACTGTTGCAGAAGCAATGAATGCTTTCTATACTTATACATCAACAGTTACTGCTGCAGAGATTGAAGCAGCATACTTACATGAAAAATATCCAGATTTGGATATCAATTACTTAGATATTGTTAAGAATGCTAATGCGTTCATGACTAATACATTGAATTCTGATTTATATTCTAAAGAATTCGTTGATAAGTTACTTCCTTCATATAGTGCATCACTTGATGATGCTAAGAAGGCAGTTACTGGTGCAACTGGTTTAGGAATGGATGGATTGGAAACGCTTCTTGGAAACAATTCAAATCTTCTTGGAGATATTGGTTTATATGCTGGTTTAATTGGAACATCATTCTTACCAATTGATCCATGGCCTGAAGAATTACAACCTAAGGAGGAAGATCCTAAGAAAGAAGATCCAAAAGATGAAGATGAAGATGAAGAAAAGAAAACAGAAGGAACTTCATGTGGAAGCAAAGGTTGTGGATCTAAAGGATGCGGTGGATGTGGAAGTACACCTGGTCCAACAAATCCAACAGATCCTACAGATCCAACAGATCCTACTGATCCTACAGAACCAGAAAAACCTCATAATGAAATTGAATTAGAAAAAGTTGATGAAACTGAAATACCAGAAGAAGAAATGAAATTCGATTATGGTATGGGTGATGGTGAAGTTGACTATGATAAATTGGCTCGTGAACAATATGAATTTGGTCAAGATGCCGAAGAGATTGCTAAGCATCAACAAGAATTACTTGATGAGATTGAACAAGCTTATGAATCTGGAAACTTAGATGGTCTAAGAGAAAAATTAAAAGAATATGGATTCAGTACTCCTGAAATTGATGCTATTCTTGCTGATAAGTATTCAGCAATCAAGACATTAATGTACTGTGATAAGCGTGAACAATTAGCTAAGATTGCTCAAGAATTAGCTAAGGCTGATGGAGTAGAAAATTATGATACTAAGTTCGATGATAGAATCGATTATGATAATGAATTATCTGGAACTGAACCAAATGACTTATTAATGTTAGCTTCTGAAGATGAAACTTGTGTTAAGGCTTACGAAGCTATGAATACTGCTAAAGAAGAGTATCAAAAAGCTCTTGAAGCAGCAAATCCAGCAATTACTAAAGCAAATGAAAATAAAAAGGCTATGGAAGATCTTAAAGCTAAATTTGAGAAAGAATTCTCATCTAGCGATTCTAAACAATGGTCTGAAGAAGCAGCTAAAGAATACAATGAAGCAATTAAGACTTATAATGAGTCTGCTAAAGAAGCTGCAACTCAAATTGCTGCAGTAGAAGCTGCTAAGACAACTTATACTGAAGCTAGAACTTCATTTGAAACTGCTGAGAAGAATTATTATGAACAAGTTAAGAATGACCAAGGTGCTGCACAAGACCCTAGTGATCCATCAGGAAACAATGGTGATAATGGTGGAAATAACGACGGTGGAAACAACAATGATGGTGGCAACGGAAATGATAACAACAACAATAATAATGATAATGATAACAACAATAATAATGATAATGGTAATGATCAATCAGCTAATGGAGACGTTACTGTTACAGAAATCAATACAGACAATATAATTATTGACGATAATGGCGACGGACACTTCGATTTTGGAAATGGTCAAGTACAAGGCGCTACTTATGAACAAGGTACTGATGCTGGATCTTCTACAGATTCATCACAAGGAACTTTAGATACATCTGATATTGATAGATTATTAAGCTAATTTTGAAGAGGAGTTTTTCTCCTCTTTCAAAAGAATATAGAAGATTAGGTTGGTGAAGAAATGAAAGTAGATTTTTTACCTATAGGTAGTGTTGTACTACTAGAGGGTGGAACTAAAACTTTAATGGTTACTGGTTATAAAATGAAAGAAACCCCTGAGGATGAGAAAGTATACGACTATGTTGGTTGTGTATTCCCTGAAGGTTTTATGGAACAAGTATATGCATTATTTGATTCTAGACAAATTAAAGATGTATTATTTGTAGGATGCATGGATGGTTCTGAAGATTATCTTCGTAATATTCAAAATGGTATTACTAATGCACCAATTGCTGCTGCACCTGAAGATGGAGACTTGTTTAATATTCCAGATAGAAAACCTAGAAAAGCTGCTCCTACTAAACCATTATCAGCAAGTGAAATGTTTGCTAAATATACTAAGGAAGTTATCTCTGGTGGAGAGAAAGAAAAATTTGAACTTAGTGATTTGGACGACAGCGATTTAATGATAGATGATGAATAGAGGTATGACTATGAAGACTAAATATTTACCTATTGGTTCAGTCGTTATATTAAACGGTGGATCTAAACAAATAATGATTAATGGTTATTGCCAAGTGGCAGCAGAAAGACCTGATAAGATGTTCGATTATCGTGGATGTCCTTTTCCAGAAGGAATTCTAGATGATAAAGGAGTTGCTTTATTTGATGCTGATCAAATAAAGGAAGTATGTTTTGAAGGTTTAAAAAATGATGATTCTATAGATTTCTTAGATAGATTAGAAATTATTATTGATAAACAAGGAAAGTAACTTAAAAGTTACTTTTTTTCTTGCATTAAATATTATTTTGTGTATATAATGTATTTAGCGTTTTTACTTAGAAATAAAAAAAAGATCACTTTTTTGGAACTATAGGTGGATTTTACCCATTTTATTTGAAATCTATAGTTCTGTTTGTTATGATAGAAAGTGATGGTGATTATATGGCAATAACAGGCAGAGATTTACAACTTGAGAAGAGAAGGCTGGATGAAGTTTTGAAGCTTCTCGATGATAAAATTGCAAAAATGGGAAAGGATATTTTCCAGGACGAGGACAAGTTCAAAGAGTTTAGAAGATATACTTGGGAAAACATGCGTGCTATGGATGCTCAAGAATTGAATCAAGCTCGTGCAGATTCAGAATTTGAAGCCAATAAGATTTTGATGAAGCAAGATTATTTTAAAAAATTGTATCGTATTAAAGATAATCCCTATTTTGCATCGGTTGTTTTTGAAGACGAAGAGAAAAAAAGATATAGTGTATATCTAGGACTTACTTATTTAAAAGATGATGATTACGGCAATATTATTTATGATTGGCGTAGTCCAATATGTAGTTTGTTTTATGATTTTGAAGTAGGGCCATGTGCTTATGCAGCACCAGGAGGACCTGTAAGAGGTAATCTTTTAAGGAAAAGGCAATATAAAATTGAAAATCGAAAGTTGTTAAGTGCTTTTGATAATTCAATGAATATTGATGATGAGTTATTACAAGAAGTATTAGCTAGTGATAATAATGATAAGATGAAAAACATAGTTAATACTATTCAACAAGAACAAAATATAGTTATTAGAAATGTTAGGGATAAAACATTAATTGTTTCTGGTATAGCTGGTTCGGGTAAGACTAGTGTTGCATTACATAGAATTGCATTTTTACTTTATAAGATTCCTAATTTAACTAGTAATGATGTCTTGATATTTTCACCAAATCAAATATTTACTGAGTACATATCCAATGTATTACCAGAGTTAGGGGAAGATAATACATTACAAACTACTTTTAATGACTATTTAAGTAGTAGTATTTCAGAGTTTAAAGAAGTAGAATCATTTATGACGTTCTTGAGTAGATATTATGTTGAAAAAGTGTCTGATGAAGATTTTAGGTTAGTTAAGTATAAACAAAGCGATGAGATTATTGCTGATATTAATCTTTATATCGAAGATTATATTAGAAAAGCGAGAATGATTAGTGATTTTACGGAAAATCATATTTATACTGTTTATAAGGACGAAATAAACGATTTATTACATAATCGTTATAATACATTACCTTTCTTTGAAAGAGTTGATGAGATAGCTTTAAAGCTCTCAGAAGCTAATTATAAAGGTAGTTCAAAGAAAAAAGCTACTTATCGAAAGTTAATATTTGATAATAGTAGTTTTAGTAAAGATTTTAAGGAAATATATACAGGTTTCTTCTGTAGCGATTATTGTAAGATTAGAATGAATGATCAACAGTTAAGAAGATTTAATAATGCTAAAGTAATTGGTTATGATGATGCTTTATTATTTACTTACATGAAAGGAATGCTTGAGGGATTCCCATATGAAAGAGATATTAAACAAGTAGTAATAGATGAAGCACAAGATTATAGTTATTTACAATATTTAATTATTAGTAAAATATTTAGAAATAGTAATTTTACGATTCTTGGTGATGTTAATCAAACAATTAATCCGTATTACAAGTATGATAGTTTAGATGTTTTAGCTAAGATATTTAAACAAAGCAAATGTATTAGTTTGACTAAAACATATCGTTCAAGTCCTGAAATCATTGAGTTTACTAATAAAATATTAGGACTTAACCATGTTAGTGCGATTAGAAGAACGGAAAATGTTCCATTAATTCATCGTAAAGATCCAAAGAAGCTATTAGGAGATATTGAATATTTGAGAGGTAAGTATAAATCAGTTGCTGTTATTACAAGAGAAAGTAATGTAGCAGAAAGATTGTATGAAGAGTTAAAAGACAAATTGCCAATTTCAATATTAAACAGTCAAACAGAGGAATTTAATAAGGAATTAGTTATTATTCCTGCTTATTTAGCAAAAGGATTAGAGTTCGATAGTGTCATTGTTTATAGTGATGAAGAGAGTAAATATTATAGGAATGAAAAAAATCTATTATATGTTGCTTGTACGAGAGCTCAACATGAATTGATTGTTTATTCTGTAAAAAGTAAAAAAGAAGATTAAATGTATACTAAAAATAGTTGACAATTAGGGAGATTTCATATATAATCTTGATTGTTATTGAAAAGAAAGCGATGTATCCACATCCACCTGATCGTATTTATAGTTATGATAGGTAAAGAGCTAAGAAAAATTAATTATTTTAATTTGAGCTTTTGGGTGGATACTTTTGTATTCGCCCTTTTTAATTGTATGGAGGTGCTTTATCATAGCAAAGGATAAAAACGAAATGTTAATTAACGATAGAATAAGAGTAGCTGAATTAATGGTTATTGGACCTAATGGAGAACAAATGGGTGTTAAAAAGTTAGAAGACGCTTTAACACTAGCTAATTATGCTGGATTAGATTTAGTATTAATGAGTGAAAATTCTGTTCCACCAGTTGGAAAAATAATGGACTACAATAAATATCGTTATGAAAGACAAAAGAAACTTAAGGAATCACAAAAGAAACAAAGAGAAAGTAATAAAGATGTTAAAGAGTATCAATTAAGTCCAAATATTGATATTCACGACTTTAATACTCGTAAGAGAAATGCATATGATTATCTAGTTAAGGGTCATAAAATTAAAGTTTCTATTAGATTTAAAGGTAGAAGTATTGATAGACCTCAATTAGGTGAAGAAGTTATGCTTCGTTTTGCTGAGGAATTAAGTGATGTATCTAGTATTGAATCTCAACCAAATTTAGAGGGACGTACTATGATTATGCTATTAGCACCTAAAAAATAGTAATTATAAGAAAGAGGATTAATTATGGGAAAAGGTAAACAAAAAACACATAAGGCTTCAAGTAAAGTTCTTAGAGCAAGAAAAAATGGTCAATTAGTTTATAAGAAGTCAAATGGTAATCACCAAACTTCTGGTGATTCAGGAAAACAAATCAGACAAAGAAGAAAACAAGGAGTTCTTTCAACTAGCGATGCTAAGAGATTGAAAGATTTCATCTAAGAGGGGAGTAGAAGAATATGGCAAGAGTTAAAGGCGGAAACGTAGCTAAAAATAGAAGAAG
>Ga0247609_10004907_pt1 | contig 13228 bp, 8 predicted proteins | sample 172DNAGHGlowgp2_FD_193487 | JGI IMG/M metagenome (GOLD analysis project Ga0247609, IMG submission 193487) | Sheep rumen microbial communities from Palmerston North, Manawatu-Wanganui, New Zealand - 1728 DNA GHGlow gp2 | ecosystem: Host-associated > Mammals > Digestive system > Stomach > Rumen ...
TCTTAATTCCGTATTTTTCAGATGCTTTATTTTTCATATTATCGTTTACGTCAAAGCCGATAATATTTTCTTTTTCAACTATTCCTTTTGAAACGATTCCTCCTAAAATTGCTCCACCCATATTTCCGAGTCCGATAATTCCGATACGCATTTTTATATCTCCTTTTATTGTTTTTCTGTTTTATTTTTTAATGCCCGCACCCCATGCGGATATCATAATATTTCTTATGGCATCAAAAGCATCCATTCCGTTTTCAGGCATTGCTTCCGAAGTGATTCTGTAATACTCGTCGCCCTGAGAAAATCTTACCACATATTTTTTTCCGTTAATTCCGATTTCATCCTTCCATTTGGTCATCTTATACTTTTTTACAGCCTTCATACAATCATCAAAAGTAGAAGCCGGAACCAGGCGTGCATAGGATTTTTCAGGTTCACCATCCGGTGTTTCATATCTTATGAGAATCAGGTATCCGTTATAATCACATGTATAAAGCACATATTCTTCGGAATCGTTACCGCCGACCGTGGCTACAACAGCTTCGTAATAATCAAATACGATATTATCTCCTACGGCACTGTTTATAAGATCTTCTTCTGTAATATCGAGTGATTCAACATCAGCTATCGGTTCGTTTTTATTCACTATATTGTTAACCTCAGCATTAGCATTAACATCGTTGTCTTTATTGCTAACAGGCTTTTCGCATCCAAACAGTGGAACCATCATAATCACCCCAAGTATAATTCCAAATACTTTAAAAACAGATTTCATAAAAGCTCCCTTGGTTTCCCTTTTAATACATTCATATCTTATCACATTATGAAGAAAAATAAAATTTATATTAATTCCAGTGAAACCTTAAAAGCAATCATCCTCTCGGTCTCGCTTGAATCAAACTTAATCACATAAGCCTGCATTTCCTGATCTATGGAAACGATTGTGCCTTCTCCGAGAATCATATGCTTTACCCTGCTGCCCTCGGGGAAAAGATCGCTCTTGTCTTTTATGAGAAGTTTGTCGGATAGCTCGACATATTCTTTGGCTTCTTTTATGAGGGCGTCGTTGGGTTCGTTTATATATTCAAGGTACTGTTTTTCGATATCAAATAAAAATCTCGAAGGGAAGCGTGGCGAGCCGTCGAAATTTCTGCCCATGGCTTCGGTCAAAAAGAGTTTGTCTTTGGCACGGGTAATTGCGACAAACGCAAGACGTCTTTCCTCTTCCATCGCAACCTGTGTGCGGATTTTCTTGGAAGGGAAAATTCCTTCGTTTAAGCCGCAGATAAATACATTTTTAAATTCAAGGCCTTTGGCCGCATGAATGGTCATAAGCTTGACACGGTCCTTGGTGTCCTCAAGGTCGGTATTGGTGTAAAGTGCAATGTGCTTTAAATAACTGTCGAGGTTGGTCTCTTCGCCACAGGTTACCTCGTAGTCATAAACTGACTGCTTAAGCTCCGCGAGATTGTCAAGTCTCTCCTGCGCACCTTCGGTTCGCAAAACTTCCTCGTATCCGCTTAACTCAAGAACCTTGGTTAAAAGTTCGGATATGCTTTTCGTCTCGAGATTCTCGGAAAGTTTGTCAATCAGTTCCAGAAATTCAACTGCTTTGGTGCCCTTAAATACCGGATTGTCGATATTCGCCTTAAGAGCATTAAAAAGAGTGGTTCCGCTGTTTTCGCTCGCTTCTTCGAGGAATTTGATACGTCTCTCTCCCATATTTCGCTTGGGCGTATTGATAACGCGCTTGAATGCCAGATCGTCCGCCGAAACCAGCATTCTGAGGTAGGAAAGCGCAACCTTTATTTCAACACGGTCGTAAAACTGAACGCCGCTGTAAATGACATAAGGAATCTGCTTCGTAAACAGAGCGTTTTCGAGACTTCTTGTCAGAAAATGCGATCTGAAAAGAATCGTCATGTCTTTGTAGTTTTCATTGTTCTTTTCTTTTAACTCTGTTATTTTTTCGGCTATAAAATCAGCCTCATCATCCGCGTTCTTCGCAAAGTAAGCAGCCGTATTGTCTCCTTCGCCTCTTACGGATACAAGATTTTTTTCTTCCCTGTATTTATTCTTTTTTATGAGCGAATTTGCAACATCGATGATGCTTTTAACCGAACGGTAATTATCGTTCATCATGACTGTCTTCGTACCCTTGAACTTTTTGTCAAAGTCTAAAAGATAATGGATGTCCGCGCCGCGCCATGTATAAATCGTCTGGTCGGGATCACCTACCACGAAAAGGTTTTTATGATAGTCCGAGAGTACTTCCATTAAGTCATACTGCGGCTTGTCGATATCCTGAAACTCATCGATCATAATGTACATGAGTCTTTTCTGCCATTTTTTCCGGGATTCCTCGCTTACCTTGAATGTGTAAAGCGTGAAGATGATAAGATCGTTGTAATCGAGTCCGAAACATTTCTTTTCCTGATAGAGATAACCATAAAAGATAATATCCTTGGGCGTAATTGCAGAGTCGTATTTTTCTTTTAGTGTCTCAAGCGACATGTCAAACATGTCGATGTAATAGTCCGGACGTTCGAAGAGTTTTAACATCTCAATCATATCGCGTGCCTTCGAGAAAGTCATATCGCGAAGAGAAAGGTTTCTTTCCTCGTAAATGACCGAAAGCATGGAATCGATGTCGGAGTTGTCCAAAACAAGAAAAGACTTCGGGTAATTAAACACGAAGCTTTCTTCTTTTAGCACGTTTGCACAGAAACCGTGGAAAGTGTTGATGTATCCGGTGTCTCTGTCGCCCGTTAACATATGAATACGCTGCCTCATTTCGTTGGCAGCTTTGTTTGTAAAAGTCACACAAAGAATATTGCCGGCCGGAATGCCGACTTCGTTTACAAGATATGCAAACCTGTGCGTAAGCGTTCTCGTCTTACCGCTACCCGCACCCGCTATTACGCGCACATATCCTTCGGTGGTTGTAACCGCTTCTCTCTGAGAAGAATTTAATTTATCAAGTATCTGTTCTGCCATATGATATACCTTTTACCCCATTTAGATGCATTATATCATAAAGCGAACAAAGTTTCGAGTGTTTTTTTAATCATATTCAAACAAGCCGTGAATAACATCCGATATATCCATAATGTCTTCATAGGCTAAATAATCCATCCTTCTGCAATTTCTTAATTCGGAATCAATAAAAAAATAGAAGCGAAATGGACTTCTATTTTTCTTGTAGTCTTACCAGACAGTAATAGAAATTCTGTCGGAACCTTTCGAAAACTTAACTTCCCCCGAAAAAGTTTTGCATTTATACAACTCTTCGTCTATGCCTTCTTCAGGATCAAAACCGATTTGAATCATATCGGGCGAAGGATGTTTTTTGACTATGGTAAGGCCCGTTATGTCTATGCCGTCATGCTGATAGGTTTCCATTTTAAAAGTACCGCCTGTGATATATAAGGTTCCTGTCAGAACAAGGTGTCCGCCCTTTCCGACACAGATTGCATCGTAATCCATATTAGGAAGCGTGCATTCTCCGATATCCATGGTTACATCGGTGCAGATATAATAAAAATTATTTGAGGTCTGCCCTGTGAGACTGTGATATTCTCCGTTAGTGAAAACCTCATTAAGAACCTTTGTCTCTTTTTCATTTCTTGCCCCGTAATCATCACGCGGTCCGATTACCTTTAATAATATCTCGTTATCTTTGACCTCATATTCGCAGTAAGGATCGAAAAACGAAGAATTCTTTTCATTTCTTTCAACATTTTGAGGATATTCAAACAACTCGGGAATTATTATACTGTTCTGAGGAGTACCTTTTATTCTCACTATATCTACGATTGAATTCTGAGTATTCCAGTAGGCCTCTTCTTCGGTCTCGCCGGGTCTCGGCCCTGCGGGTTTAAGCTTAGTCGCAGATTCCATATCTACGGTAAGACCTGATAAATCAACGGATTTGGCATTCTCTATGCATAAAGGCTGGAAGTTTTCGATATCAAGAGAGAAATTTCCGTTAATTGTGACGTTTTGACCGTTGCAGTCAAGGACAATATCTTTATATGCAGAGGCAGTATTTAAAGACAAAGTAATATCCTTTGAAATCTTTATTGGATATGAACCCTCTCCGATATTGTTTTTGTGTAAAAAATCAATAACGGAATCCAAATCGGACTGGCTTGCACAAATCCATTCCTCCTTATCTTTGTCAAAATTCGGATGTTTTTCTTCAGGCCTTATATTTTCTTCAGGTTTGTTTTCATTATTTTCAGATTGGGTTTTAGGATTGATAAAAGCCATGTCGTCGGTAAAAGAATAATTCACCTTTCCTGTTTTATTTCTCTCTTCCAAAGCAGCGTTGGCCCCGTCTATGGCCCTCTGAAGCATTTCGCTGCCTTCTTCGTCGGATAAATTATTTTCTGTCAGAGCAACCTGCATATCCTCGGTCTCTGTATCTATCGACAGTTCATCAATCGACATACGGAAAATCTCTCTTGTGACTTCAAAGCAGTCGCCCTCCATAAATGCACGCTCTGCGACCTTCATTGCCTCGTTGTTCTTGATTTCGTACGTAATCAAATTACCCTTATCGTCCAGATAAATCATAAACTCGGCTTTGATTTTGACAAATATCGAACATCCGTATTCTTCGGGAACTTCTTTTACGCCTGGCATAGCGGCATAGTTTATCTCACCGTCTCCGTCGAGAGGGTGTTCTATAGGCATTTCAGGCTCGTTTTTGGTACATGCAGACATAAAAGCAATCCCTGCCAAAATAAGCGATGCAACAGCGAAAATATTTAATTTTCTTTTGTTCATCTTTTGCATAAACACCAATTATTCACAGATCTATAATTCATTTTGTATTTTTCTGATAGTTTCCTCAATCGTACTGTCACGCTCTTCAATCATAATATCGGCATATTTTTCATACAAAACACTGCGGCTGTCGTACATCTCTTCAATGTTTTCGCCTTCCCTTAAAACGACTCCGCGTTCTTTTATGTCGGTTAATCTTTTAAAGAGTTCGTCTTTTTCAACCTTAAGATAAACGACTGTGCCGTTTTCTTTTAGATGCTCCATGGCTTTTTCGCCGTATACCGCACTTCCGCCGGTGGCAATTACGGTATTTTTTACATCAACGGACAGAATCGCTTCTTCCTCGGTTTTCATAAATCCCGCAACGCCTTTGTCTTTTATGATGTCTGCTAAAAGAGCATTTTCTCTCTCCTGTATCACGAGATCCGTATCTATGAACTTTTTGCCGAGTACTTTGGCCAGTATAACGCCTGCCGTACTCTTGCCGGAGGCCGGCATTCCGATTAAAACTATATTTTCTTTTCTCATAAAAAAATCACCCAAAACTGTTTATTTCTCTAAGTATTAATTATACCAAAAAATAAAGGACCATGCTATGTACATGGTCCCTTTATCTAATCGTTTATCGAAGCCACAGGCTGGCGGTCTGTAATTATCGTTAGGCTTCCGCCGTGATCCGTGAAATAATCCTCAATATGGGCGATTTCTTCGTTGTAATCATCATAATTCTTCAGATCTATGTGGCTGGTGAAAAACGTATCTCCGCCTTCGGCGTGAATACGAAAATTATCATCGTAAATCATTTCGTAACCGTACGTTTCACCGTTTAACTCGCACTTAATTACAGTCTTGTAATAATTGGTATTATTTGCCACGTGGGTTCTGAAAAGAATCAGTGCGCCCAGATACAGAACACATAAAAGAATAAATCCGACAATCACCGCACCTATTATGATTAATATTCTCTTGCCGAGTTTTCTTTTTCTTACAGCCTGATTGGCAAGCTGTTCATTTAAGATGGACAGCTGCTTTGCGATTTCTTCCATTCTAGGATCGGTTTCGGTTTTCTGCTCTTCTACCGTACTGCCAAGCAGTGTGCTGACAGGTACCTCAAACAATTCCGATAATGAATTAAGCATCTCCGCATCGGGTACCGATATTCCTTTTTCCCATTTTGAAACCGTCTGTCTTACAACATTTAACTGCTGTGCCAGTGTTTCCTGTGAAAAACCTTTTTGTTTTCTTAAGATTTTAATGTTTTCTCCAAGCATCTGCTTTTCCTCCTGCGTTGTTTTGATGGCTTCATCTTAGGGCAAAGTGAGCCGTTGCCACAAGCAACGCATTTTAACATTAACGTCTTTGTCTGAAAATCTCATACATCATAAGCGACGCCGCCACCGATGCGTTTAAGCTTTCCACTTCGCCGCACATGGGAATATAAGCAGTATTGTCGCATTTTTTTACGGTGCTTTCCTTAAGTCCGTTTCCCTCGTTTCCGACGAAAAATGCAACCGGTTTCTTATAATCGTATTTATCATAAGCTTTGGCATTTTTATCAAGAGCCAGCGCATATGTTTCGATATTTTTACTCCTAAAAGAATCAAACACCGAATCGATATCGACATAAGCAAATTTCATTCTGAAAATACTTCCCATGGTCGAACGGATAACCTTCGGATTATAAATATCCACGCAGTCCCTCGAAAGTAACAAACCGTTAACACCCGCGCCTTCGGCACTGCGGATAATCGTACCGATGTTGCCCGGATCCTGTATGTTCTCAAGAACCGCTATTATGGGATTTTCGTCGGATAAAACATCTTCGATCGAAGATTCGCGAATTTTAATTACGGATAAGATTCCCTGAGGGGTAACCGTATCCGTAACCTTCTTAAAGACCGGCTCGGATAAAACTTCATATCCGATCCGCTCAAGTTTCTTTTTCGTTTGCGTATCAAAAGAATCGTAAGCACCCTCTTTTATATAGACTTCGAGCACATCGCCCCTGGGTGCTTCCATAAACATCTTGATGCCTTCGGCCACAAACTTGCCTTCGCTTCGTCTGAATTTAGCCTTATTCATCAGATTGTCAATATATTTTATTCTGCCGTTGCTTGCAGATGTTATCAAATCTTTGTCCTCCGGTATTACATTGAAAGCATCTTGCTTACTCTGTATTCGTATTCGGAAATCTCTTTCTGCATTGCAAGAGCTTCGTCGATATCGAAATCCACGAACTCTCCCTTAGAGTGTGCAACTACTCTGTTGGTCTTGCCTTCGCAGAGAATTTCAGCCGCATACGAACCCATGATGGATGCATAAAATCTGTCTTTACAGGTGGGTGAACCGCCACGCTGCATGTATCCTAAAATAGTGGCTCTGGTCTCGATACCGGTTGCGGCTTCAATACGTCTTGCCATACTGGTTGAATGTCCGATACCTTCGGCATTGATAATGATATGGTGTCTTTTACCCTTTTTTCTGTTCTGGATAATATTGTTTATAATGGTCTGTTCGTTGTAATCGTATTTTTCGGGAATAAGAATATCCTCGGCACCGTTTGCGATACCGCACCATAAAGCAATATAACCGGCATTACGTCCCATTACTTCGATGATACTGCATCTCTCGTGCGAGGATGAGGTGTCTCTGACCTTGTCAATGGCTTCCATGGCGGTATTGATAGCCGTGTCAAAACCTATGGTATAGTCGGTACATGCGATATCAAGGTCGATTGTTCCGGGAATACCGATGGTGTTGATTCCGTGCTTTGAGAGTGCAAGTGCGCCTCTGTATGAGCCGTCACCGCCGATTACAACCACGCCGTCGATATTGTGTTTTTTACACACTTCCGCGCCCTTTGCCTGGCCTTCTTCGGTCACAAATTCGGAACATCTCGCGGTTCCCAAGATTGTACCGCCTTCATCGATGATATCAGACACACTGCTTCTGTTCATATCAACTATTTCTTCAGCAAGAAGTCCCGCATATCCTCTTTTTATTCCTTTAACAGCCACACCTTTGCAGATTGCCGTTCTTACCACGCCTCTTATGGCCGCATTCATTCCCGGTGCGTCGCCGCCGCTTGTAAGAACACCGATAGTTTTAATCTCAGCCATTTTTATTCCTCCTTGGTTATCTTATTACCACCGAACCCGTGCCTAATATTTCCTCGAGCCTTGCAACAAGTTTCTCATCGGCATTTACTCCGAGTTCCCTTTTAGTCAGTGTTTTAAGTTTATTTTCTTTTATGATGCGGATGTTCACATCATCGATTCCTCTGTGTTCGTTGAGAATACCGTGTACCTTTCCCCATAACTCATTATACTTGTCCATGCAATCAAACTTCAACCATAATGTTTTGGGAACTTCGGTAAACGAAGATATTTCTTCCGCAATAAGCTTGGAATTCACATCTTCTTCGGTAGTAACCCTGCCTGTTACGAACACGGGATTGTCTTCGACCAAATATTCCCTGAGTCTTTCATAGGCCTGCGGAAATACCATTATTTCGACTCTTCCGACCAGATCTTCGAGTTCTATGATGGCCATGGTCTCTTTTTTCCTCGTGAGTCGGACATTTAGGCTTGTAATGATACCGCCGACGGTAACTCTTTTTTTATCGGGAAGCCTGCTGCCCTGCAGTTCTTCGAGGTATTCAAAATCCGCGGTGGTAGCCGTAACATTCTTCTTCCAGATATCTTTGACATCATCCAGAGGATGTCCCGAAATATATACTCCGAGCACCTCTTTTTCCATGCGAAGGATTTCGTCTTTGGAAAATTCGGCCACATTCGGCAGCTTTATCTCCATTGCTTTTCTCTCATCCGTGGGAATTATATCAAAGATGGTCATCTGATTCGTATTTAATTTTTTGTTTTCCGCAGCAACATCATCCATTATCGTCTCGTAGACCTGGATAAACTGCTTTCTGTTGCCGCCAAGTGAGTCAAATGCGCCTGCTTTTATAAAGTTTTCAATCGCACGCTTGTTGACCTCCTTCGCGCCTATACGGCGTATAAAATCGGAGATACTCTCGTATTTACCGTTTTCTTCTCTCTCTTTTACGATGTGATCGATTACCTGACTTCCGACATTCTTAATCGCATGAAGCGAGTATATCAGTTTGCCGTCTTTTACGGTAAAATCATTCATTCCCTCATTGATGTCGGGAGGAAGAACCTCTATGCCCATTTCCTTGGCGGAATTGATGTAATAAGCCGTCTTGACGGGGTTGTCAAGCGAACATGTGATAAGAGCCGCCATATATTCAACGGGATAATAATACTTCATGTACGCGGTCTGATAGGAAATTACCGCATATACTGCCGAATGGGATTTGTTGAAAGCGTATTCGGCGAATTTCTGCATTTCCCCGTATATCTGAACAGCCACTTTCTCGGAAATCTGTCTTTTGATACATCCGTCTATCTTATGTTCTTCGTCTCCGTAGATGAACATTTTTCCGTACTTTTCCATGTCTTTGGCTTTTTTCTTGGACATGGCTTTACGGACATTGTCGGAATCGGTCATCGAGAATCCTGCGAGATCACGCACAATCTGCATTACCTGTTCCTGGTAAATCATGCATCCGTAAGTGGACTCGAGGATGGGTCTTAATTCCTCACATAAAAAACTCACATCTTCAGGATTTTCCTTGCATTTAATGTAGTTGTCTATATACTGCATGGGGCCGGGTCTGTAAAGAGCGATACCGGCCATTACGTTTTCAAGGTTTTTAGGCTTAAGTCTCTTCATAAAGCCTCTCATACCGCCGGATTCAAGCTGGAATATACCGTCAGTATCTCCTGTACCGATATAATCGTACACTTTTTCGTCTTCCATGTTTATTTCTTCAAGCTTAACATCGATGCCTCTGGTGCGTCTGACATTATCGCAGGCCTTTTCAAGCACGGTCAGTGTTCTTAAACTCAAGAAATCCATCTTTAAAAGTCCCAGCGATTCAAGCGTGGGAGCTTCATACTGCGTTACCAGTACATCGTCAGATCCTTTTGCCAAAGGGACATAGGCTTCAACTTCCTTGGGCGCTATAAGAACGCCTGCAGGATGAACCGATGAATGTCTCGGAAGATGTTCGAGTTTTAAAGACATATCGATTATCTTGCGGACATTGTCATCGCTTTCATACATTTTTTTAAGATCGGAACTTACCTCAAGCGCTATGGAAAGTGTAACTTCCTTGATTTTGCCGTCATTGATTCTTGCAGGAATTGCTTTGGAAATTCTGTCTCCGATTTCATAGGGAAGACCCATGACTCTGGCTACGTCTCGAACCACGCCCTTTGCTTTTAAGGTACCGAAAGTGATGATTCTCGAAACCTTTTCGGCACCGTATTTGTCTATTACATAATCAATAACTTCGTCTCTTCTTTCATCACCGAAATCGATATCGATATCGGGCATCGTTACACGGCCGGGATTAAGAAATCTCTCGAAAATAAGACCGAATTTAATCGGATCGATATTCGTAATCTTAAGGCAGTATGCAACTATGCTTCCTGCGCCCGATCCTCTTCCGGGACCGACCATTATACCCCGTTCCTTCGCGTATGCAATAAAATCCATGACTATCAGGAAATAGTCTACAAATCCCATATTCTCGATGACCGAAAGTTCATAGTCAAGTCTGGCCTTAGCCGTACCGTCATCATTTGGATATCTCTTCTTTAAACCTTCCTCGCAGATATATCTTAAATAACTCTCGGATGTAAACCCTTCGGGTACTTCAAAATGAGGGAGTTTGGGTGTCTTGTCTTCGAGATTGACATGGCATCTTTCGGCTATAAGCTGTGTATTGTCTATGGCCTCCTGGGCATAAGGGAAAAGTTCCCTCATTTCCTCTTCGCTTCTTACATAAAACTGACCGTACGCATATTTCATTCTGTCGGTATCGGTTACGATTTTGCCGGTCTGAAGACATAATAAAAGATCGTGTGCATCGGCATCCGAAGCATACGTATAATGCACGTCGTTGGTTGCAACGAGAGGTATGTTTAATTCTTTGGAAAGCTTGTAGATATCAGGATTAATCTGCCTCTGCTCAGCGATTCCGTGATCCTGAATCTCTAAAAAGTAATTGCCCTCGCCGAATATGTCGAGATATTCAAGCGCAACCTTTTTGGCTTCGTCGTAAAGACCTAACAGCATATTTACCGCTATTTCGCCCTGAAGACATGCCGAAAGGCATATGAGACCTTTGTGATATTTTCTTAAAACTTCTTTATCAACTCTGGGTTTGTAATAATATCCGTCCTTAAAACCTATGGAAACAAGGCGCATCAGATTGTGATACCCCTCATCGTTTTCGGCTAAAAGAACTAAATGAAAATACTTGTTTTCACCGGCCTCTTTGTTAAATCTTGAGCCGGGGGCAACATACACTTCACAGCCGATAATCGGAACTATACCCTCTTCTTTGGCTTTGTTGTAAAAATCTATACAGCCATACATGGTACCGTGGTCGGTAATCGCCGCATGAGTCATGCCGAGTTCTTTGACACGTTTTAAATATTCACTTACTTTGTTGCTGCCGTCCAAAAGACTGTATTCCGTATGGACGTGAAGATGCGTAAAAGCCATTTTTTACCTCATAAAGATTTTTATATATAATCAAAGATCTTACTAAGATAAACTCAAAACTAATATAATATTTTATCACAATAACCTTAAGTATAAAAGAAATATTGCTCAGTTATTATATATAAAGAAAGCCATGGGTAATCACCCACGGCTTTCTTTGATTATAAACTGATATCTTCCAAATCGTCTTCTTTATGAAGTTTTACATATAAGATTGCACCCACAATGATCATAAGCATTATCGAAGCAAAAAGAACGTACGGTAATTTGCTCTCGCCTGTTTTTTGCGATTTAACAGTCGAATTATTTCCTCCTGTTCCCTTCGTATCGATCGAAGTGATCGTTGTCGTTGATGTATCTTTATTATTTGTTAAATTCGTTGACTCCACCGTACCGGTACCGGTGCTTGAGTTTTTGCTTGGAGTACTTGTATTAGGTGTATTTGTGTTGCTTGTATTTGTGTTACTTGTGTTAGTGTTACCTGTGTTTGTGTTGCCTGTGTTTGTGTTGCTTGCACCTGAGGTATTAATCTTTACAAGATGTTCGCTCTTTTTTCCAAGACTTACACTAACTGTCTTTTCTTCTCCGACGGTTACTTTATATCCTTTGGGAACATCGGTTACTTTAATTGAATATGTTCCTGTAGGCGATACATAAACATCATGTCCGTTTGCATCTTTTACGGTTTTCATATAATCTTTTACTTCACCGTCCGCATCGGTTACATATGTTTTCTTGGTTCCGTCAGGTTCCGTTACCTCTAAGCTCGCACCCTTTACAGCTTCACCTGTTTCTTCGTCCTCAACTTTGATAAGTAATGCTCCGCCTAAAGCAGTATTGACTTTAGCTATATGCTCACTCTTTTGTCCAAGACTAACTTTTACCGTGCTTTCCTTACCTACCGTCACGGTAGAACCATCCGGTACGCTGACAATCTTAACACTATATTCTCCGACAGGTGCAAGATAAACATCTTTTCCTTTTTTATCCTTGACGGTTTTTGCGTATTCTGTAATCTCGCCATCAGAATTTGTCTGATAAGTTTTCTTGGTTCCGTCAGGCTGTGTTACTTCAACCTTTGCGCCGCTGACAGGAGTACCATATACTTCGTCAACAACTTTGATTGTAAGTGCACCGCCTTTAACCAGATCTACTTTGGCGATATGGGTGGTCTCACTTCCCTGTGTTACCGAAACCGTTTTAGCTTTTCCGGTCGTAACATTGTATCCGTCAGGTGCTTCGGTTACGGTTATTTCATAACTTCCGATCGGAGTTTTATGTTCTCCCGAAGCAGTTTTGGAATACTCTTTAACCTCTCCGTTTTTATCCGTTGTATAGTACTTGGTACTTCCATCCGGCTGCTTAACGGATACTTTGGCACCCTGTACGGGATTTCCGGTAACTTCATCCTCAACCTTAATTGTTAAACTTCCGGTTTCTTCAACATAGAAGATATATTTTGTTGTATTACCGCTTGTTACAGCCTGTGTCTTACTAGCATCTCCGGATACTTTGTAGTTAGCAGGAGCTTCGATTGATACCTTATAATCTTTGGCTTCAAGATTGCTCTTTTCGACCCTTCCTGCTTCACCCGTTGTTCCAAGCTCAACGCCATCTAAAAATACTTTTGCTCCTTCTACAAGGTCTGTTGTACCTTTCTTGTATACAATTACCTCGATAGCACCTTTTTCAGGTGTGACTGTCTCTTTTTCAACATAGAAGATATATGTTGTAGTATTACCGTTTGTTACGGTATCAGTCTTACTTGATTCTCCCGATACTTTGTAATTATCGGGTGCAACAACAGATACCGTATATTCTCCGGCTTCAAGATCAC
>Ga0247609_10004909_pt1 | contig 13227 bp, 7 predicted proteins | sample 172DNAGHGlowgp2_FD_193487 | JGI IMG/M metagenome (GOLD analysis project Ga0247609, IMG submission 193487) | Sheep rumen microbial communities from Palmerston North, Manawatu-Wanganui, New Zealand - 1728 DNA GHGlow gp2 | ecosystem: Host-associated > Mammals > Digestive system > Stomach > Rumen ...
AGTCAGGCATGGGGAAGTGGCGTTTCCACTGCTCATTGAATATCTTGCGGATACCACGTCCAACGATGTCAATCATGTTGAAGTTCACCATCGCATTGCAAAGGCACTCGTTGCGGTAGTGGCGCTGTGGCCCATGTGTAGCCAAAGCCTTTTGCAGTGAGCCAGGAATAAAACTGCCACCATTGGCATAATACAAGAATCCAGGATTCTCCACCAGATTGATTCTCTCTTGCAGGGTATAGTCTTGATGGGCAATGCAGTTATGAAGCACTTCGCGCATGGAATAGTCATCGTATTGCTGCATTACATCTGGGAACATCGTACCGCCTGGCATCTCACGCATGGTCAGGTTATGCACTTTGGCAAGGATCTGGTCAACAGTCAAGATGAATGGTGCCGTGAAGTGTTCATAGTCAATTACATCTTCGTGTTCATCACGAAGTGACCAAGTTACCCTCACTACAGCAGGACGGAGTTTGAAGACAGAAACAGGCTTGCCCAACAGAATGATAGCGGCACGAGTTATTCCACCATCAATCATTACTCCTGCATTACTCAGGAACTCTTCTACCGACCAAGCATTCACCTCTGCTGCAGGAATACGGCTGTGTACCTTCTTGAACATCACCTTTGCCTTGGCAATGGCCACCTCATCCAAATCATCAATCGTAGCATTGGGCACGATTACGGCCGACCAGTCAGTATCTGTGAACAACGGTTCATCCAAGATGGCATTCAATCGTTCCTGTGTCAGTACCACCAAAGAATCCTCTATCCGTTGCCATGCCTTATCGTGAGCATAAACAGGACGTTTGGGCTGATGTTTTGGAATATGAATCACCCACACCACCTTTTGGGTGTCGTCTGTGACATACTCCTCGATGTCCAGTCCCTCGCTTGACAGGTTCGTGCAACGTTCCGTCAATCGAAGTATTGCCTTCTGGCGGTCATAGTTATAGGTGTCTGTGCCGACAATCTTCAGTGTCTTGTCATGCACACCTACCACAAGATAGCCACCCTCCATGTTGGCAATAGCCGACACATAGGAAATCACATCATCCTTCTCGTCCCCACAGAACGAGTTCTTCAGATTCTTAAATTCCTTCCACTCACACCGCGCATTCTCCTGTGGGTACTCGCGGAGCAGGTATTGCTGTAATTCGAGTTCGGTCATTCGCTTTCGTTATTTTAAGAATAATGTTTCACCTATGCTCCTTTGATAATCTAGAGCATTAGTTGGCTTCCCTAATCCATGATCTGGGTCAGGAACGTATATACTTTTTTCTTGTTTCAATCTTTCCAAGTACTTTCTCACTTTCATATCAAGAGTAGTACAATCAAGCACATGTTTATCGGCTATGATAATTGTATGTTCTCTTGCACGGCTTGTTGCTACATTGAACAGGTGAGGTTCAAGTGTTCTTATATAAGAATAGTCGGGGACAAAGAAGATAGTAACATCTGTTGTCAATCCTTGTACTCTTGCTACAGTGTCTATAAGCAAATTCTTTCTCGTTCCTACCTTCTGAGTTGTAGCCATCTGTAATGCACGAGTAGTTTTCTTCATGCACGTCAGAACTGCGATCTCTTTATCTTTATTGTCGTTAATGATATTTGCAACAATGAAAGATGCCATGTATGTAGCGAATTGAGGTGTACTATCTCCAGAAGGCATATCTGTGAGCACCAATGTAGGGCCACCATCTTTACTAAGAATCTTACACATTGATGGTAGTTCATTGTATTCTGGTGATTCTTTTGCTATAAGTGAATCATTGTAGAAAACACCAGTGTAGTTAGCTGCTCTTTGTCCGAATCTGTAAGTCTTGGTCAACTGATAGATTGGTGACGTGCAGTTATCTGCAAGTAATTTTAGTCCTTCAACCAAATGTTTATATCCACATATTTTAATGCGATCACCATTTAGAATAACAATAGGAGAGAGCTGATGAATATCACCAACCCATAGATTCCTTTTGCCAATCTTACTACTTGCCGCAAACATTGGAAGTATTGCCTGACTCGCCTCGTCCATAATGACGTAATCAAATGGTTGTTCAATAGAGAGTTCTGCTGCATATCCACTTGTTATATAATATGTTGACATTACAAGGCATCCTGGCATTGGAGCAATAGACTTAATTGTTTCAAGTTTACCAAGCTCACGGATCTCATCCATCGAAATGTTTGTCTTGAAGAGCTTATGCTCTTCTAATAATGATTCTACTGCGGGCTTCTCTGCAATTTCCATGAGAGCACGGTTAGTGAGGGAAGTAACTAATACAGAATGCCCCTCTGCACATAGTCTTGCACAGAGTTCTGCAATCATATATGTCTTGCCAGTTCCAGGAGGACCTTCCAAGATCATTGTGTCCGTCAATGTCATTTGTGAATACACAAAGCCGGAAACATTATCTTGTTTTATAAGGATTGGCTCCCAATCTTTTGTCTGGTAGTTAGCATCAAGTACAGAAGCAACTCCTTTGCTATATTTATCCTCTACAACCTTTTGCAAGTTCATAACATAGTCAATAGGAGGACGTTGCGGAGCAAAGGTCAATACGAGATTTGGTGTCTCTTTGATATAATTTGCAAAATCAACACTTACCTTTGAGAAACCTACTAAAGAATATCGAGGATCATTGGCAGGAGAGTGCCAAATACACATGCATTCGGTAGAATTATATCGCGCTTTATACAAATCACGATATGTCTTGTCTCCCCAATTACGGTAATCTTGTAATTCTGGTGGAAGAACCATACATACAAGGAAATCACCCTTTCTCGGTAATGCGCGCGAAATAGGGAATTTCATTATCATTTCTCCATCCTTAAAAGAAATGAACTGAGCCACATACATCTCCTGGCTTGTTTTAAGCAAGGAGATGGCTGTGGTTAAGTATGTCTTTTTGAACTCCTCTGTTTCGGCTTTAAGCTCATCTTCGAGGAATTGCCAATGCTTTTTTCTATCGATATTCATTATTCAGTTAATCAATAAATGATGTACCAACTGATGGTGCCTGTGTATCATTTGCAGGTGCATCGAATATATCGCGTGCGTTACCTTCATTAACAGCTTTCATTGCAAGAGAATAACCAACAGTACTTCTTACAAGAGGTATGTTCCTTCCATAATTGTACATGTTAGCAATTTGAGGAATGTTTTGATCACACACCTCTTTAATAGACGTAATGCATTTGCCCAGTTGCTCAGGAACATAGTCAAATGGGAGAGGATCCTTGAAGCCCTGTGGCATGTTATTGCCAAAGTCAAAGCTCAAAGTTGAATACTGTTTACTAACTGCAGCCAATGTGAGCAATGCTGCTCTGTTCTCGTTTGACATGTCATTGCTGATTGAAATATTGAAGTTACGAACAGGAAGAGCATACAAAGGAATACATTGCAAACCTGTTACTGTGAGGACAAACAGCATAGAACCCTTCTGAGAAAGCAGTTGCCAGTCATACCAGTTAAGGTCAAAGTATCGATACTGAGGACCTTTGTAACTGTGTACAACAATAGGAATCATATTACCATGACGGTCGGAGATACCATAGAGCTGGCTATATGAATGTCTTGCAATTTTCTCTTTGTCAAATTGTAACCCCAGAGCATATTTTTCATTCAATTCTCTAAAATACATAACCACAGCACCTTTGGCTTCTTCAACATAGCGTTCAATCTCTTCTAGAGAAAGACCTGCATATTGAACCTGATCTGCTCTTACGATATGAGTATGACCTTCGAAGTCCACAACTTCTTCAATTTCATGTGTCTTAGGTACGATGACAATATCAGTAGAATCTTCTCCTCCAACAGGTGTCTCTTCACCTCCTGCTGATGCTTGCTCGCTTGCAAATTTGTTGATAATATCCTTTACTTGATCAAGTTTATCAGGTGGACAGTTCTTTAAGATTGCATTTAGATTTTTCAGGTCCTCAACAGGTGTTTCAACTAGGAAATCCTTAACCACCCTGATTTTCTCGTCTCCCTGTTGGACGATTGCACCAACGAGATCCATTGTGTCACCTTCTCCCAAAGACCACACAATAAGTGAGTTCTTTGTTTCCTTGAAGTATTCCATAATATCTTCAAGTCCAGTGACATTATTACAGAGTTTACCAATGGTAAACACAAGAGAACGGAAATCGTTATCTTGCTTATTTCCATCATACTCTCTGATCTTAGTATCAATAAACTCACCTATTTCAGCAAGAGTAATAGGCTCTGTCTCTAAGTATAAAGCATATTGCGAGTCGAGTGTGAACAAAGACTCTCTAAAGTCATGATTAACATGACAATTAGAAGCGGCAATGTCCTTAATCTCTGGTGGAATATTGTCGTCCCTTCTAACGTCTTGGAACTTACAGAAATTATTGTTCTGATTGAGCCATATTCCAATACCAGAATCTTTGTCTGTTATAATTCTCCAATACTTCTTACCCTTATAACTATGCAGGAATTCAATCAAAGAATCAATCCAGTGGGTTAATTCTGCATCACTACAGCTTGCAAACGCGCTGTTCAGACCTTTGAAAGCCTGCAAGTTTACAGTATTTGCTATTCTATTGCATGTATATTTAATGTAGAACTCTTGTGCAAAGCCCCAGTTGAATCCTGAATGATTCTCAATATATTTTGCATCCCCAAACGTATGGTCAGATATGGTTTTTCCAAAATTGTATAGTTCCTTCTCTTCTGGTTCTCCGTTTTCTTGACGAACAAGAATAGATATTGTATGACGTGCAATAGCTTCTTTAGTGCTATCGTTTGTTTCGTCAAATCTCTTTTTTGTATATTCGTATATATCTTTTATTGACAGTGGATTCTGCTGCTCGTAGCCCTTTATCGTTCTATGGATTAACTGATGACGATATACATCGACAGGGCTAAATGGATTATATGCAACATTCGCCAAGTCTTTGAACTCTTCAGGAATGTCATTGTCATAACGTAACTCCGAAAGCTTCTTCAGGTTCAACTGTTGATTTGGGAAAACAGCCTGCTCCTTAATCAAATCGCCATGAGAATGATCGCGATAGAATTGGATGTATTTATCCAACCATGATAATGTTTCGTCGTTTGTCTTTGATGTAGTAAAGAATGAGGACGCAACGTTTGCTACAGTACTCTTTGATGATATACCTGTATAACTATTGCTGAACCAATAATTATCAGACTCTTTCCACAAATCCAGTTCTGTTGTCTCAACAAGTGAGTATTGACTCATTGCCCTGTATGCCGAACAGAAATCATAAATTGATTTTCTGTTGTTAAGCACAGTTGCATCTGTGGTATTTGGGTATAATGCCAAGATGCTATATGCTACCTTTGAACGTACGTCAAGATAAGAACCATTCTTATATATATTAGTACCATTTTTCACATATTCATTCAACTTGTCAATCATCTCTTTCAAACTGAAAGAGCGAAGTGTATTACCAAAAACAGTAGCTTCAACATCAGCATCCATCAACACGTGTTGCACTGTCGCGTTGTCTTGGTTTACTGAGTTGTAGATGTCTTTGAGTATTGCAGGAATACGTGATGTATGGTCAGAATATAATTCCTTCAATAATTTAAAGTCGCCACGCTGATTAGGAATAATGGCATAATTGTCGAACTCATTGAGCATATTTTGATCAACGAGGAACTTATAAACCTTATTCAGCCAAGTAATTGTATCTTCGCGTGTTTTACCTATCTTTGAAGCAAGAGTACTTAAATTCTGAAGGTCTGATAAGTCTTTCAGAAAATCTTCTTTCTCATACTTTAATTTAGTACCCCATGCCTCATATTCAGGACGAACTACATCAAGCCATCCATGAAGATGTTTGAGCGCAGGCAGAACACCACGACCAATGTATTGACCATGTAACAAGTTGTAGAAAGTTTCATTAACCTCCTTTGTCGATGTAGGTGTGAATGAAGGAACTGACAGATTCACCAGTAAATCTGTTCCGTTGTCTGTTTCCACAAGTCTTTCCTGAAGCAGTTGTCTTCTCCAGTTAGCTTGCAGATTTTTAATCCAAGGTGCAGCTACGCTTTCGCTGTATTCTTCTGAAGATTTTGGGATTCGAGAAGATGCTAACAAATATCTGTTGGTTGCATTCTTTGAAATCAACCATTCATTAAACTTCAAAACTGCATCAACAGCCTTGTTAACTATATTTCTGTTCGAAACACAGTTTGGATGATCTGCACTATTTAGAAGGAGTCCATTTCGTCTCTCTGTAGGATTGAACTCAAATCCATTAAGAGTGTAAGGGAAATAGAATTTTTCCGAACCAATCAGAGGAAAATCACGATACAAAACAGGCTGTTTGCTGTCTCGTTTGATAATTTCGTAAATACCATCCTCTATGTTTACTTCTGTTGTAAGAGCTACCTCATCAGTTATGTAACTCAGATATTTCTTTGTAATATCATCGATTTTTACAACTGACAACTGAACATTGTCCCCAAGAGTGGTTGAATCGCAGGTGTAAACCACATTAGTGCCTTTTACACGATCAATTACACGTACTTGCTTAATCTTCTTGGATTGAGTAACCAACGTAATTGGCATTGTATTTATCAGATCTTCAAGACCGGCAACAGCAAATTCTTGTTTCTCCTGTGTGGTTAAATGATATGTGAATACAGTATCAAATGACTGTTCTGTTCGATTCTGCTCATAATTGTTGACAACCTCATATGCTGTTTCGATATGACGAAGCTCTTCAAGGGTCGTTTCTATTCTTGGAAGCAGATCTTCTGAACGATAACCACTTCTATCAAGTACAATTTTGAAGCGTCTATCAATACCCATATATCTAACAATACCCTCTACATCAATGATGTCAGATAACAAGTGGGTACAGATAAATCCAGTACCAAACTTACCAGTCTGCCCTTCAAGATTCTGTGAATCCTTAGAACTTACTTGCTGAACAAGTCCGGTAATATTCTTTGTGCTGAAACAATCTCCATTGTGTCGGAACTTCAGTGTGTCTTCTGATACAAGTTCTATTTCTACAGACACTTTTCCAAAACGGTTTGGAACGTCTTTAGCATTCTGCAAAAGCTCCCATACCCAACGCTTAGCGGAAGCAGATGGATCTTCTCTAATCTGAGAAAGGAGTTGCAAGATTTTGTCGGCGGTGAGCTTATAATTGTTATAAGCTATCTCGTCATCTACAGTCATTGGCTTGTTAATATCCATTTTGTAGTTGTTTATAGTTTAAATAATGTTTTCAATTCTTTTAAAGTCATGTATGTGTCTCGTCCAGATACTCTGTACATCATGAAATGGGAATATGCTCTTAAGATGGCCTAACTGTGTACTAATAAAGTTCCTCATACCTTCTCGTCTCCCTAAACGTAATTACAGGAGTTACCTTCTTCAACGTTTTTCCATCGACTACACTATCGTATGGGAGGATAGTTGCCAGTTTCGGCTTCAGCCAATAGTTATTCCACAATGGGTCAATGGCTTTGCCTGCTACCAACTGGCAGAGACGAAGGGTGTATGGTGATGTGCCATGCTTCTTGTCCTGAGTGTAGGTTATGTTCTGGAGCCAAAGTTGGTTGTAGTCAGAGTTGGGCTGGTTGCAGAGTTTAAGATAGACAAAGTCTATAATGGATTGTTTTTCTTTCATGTCTTTAATAGAGTCAATCATGCGGCTGATAACACGAAGGGCATAGTGGCTACATCCTACATTCTCCAAAGCGATCTGCGTGCAGATAGCAGACATCGCCTTTACACTTCCTCCAGGGATGTAGTCAGGCTTTTTTGGATCCTTACCTTCTTGCTCTTCTTTCGGATTGAGCCAGTCTTCTATTCGCTTGTCAATATCCGAAAGCATGGTCTTGACAGAACCTCTGTCAGGATATTCGCGAGCAAACATCAAAATATAAAGCAGATGCTTCTCGAAACTATCAAAATCAACACATTTCTTGTTGAAAATCGGGGTGTTGTAGATATAAGTCAGTTTGTCGGACTTGACAGCATCAGTAACTATGCTGTCGCTAATCTTTGTCTTCTGGCTATTCATACGGAAATTCAGACGTTCCAGAACCTGCTGCAGGATGTAGGATATATCTTCGAGCGCCTCCCTGTTGTTACAGAATATCCTATAGTCGTCACGATAACGGATAATCTCGTATGCAGGAAACGCTTTGCCTTGCTCCTCGTACCCTTGAGCCTTTGCTTGTAATGCCTCATGCAGAAGAAGATCGGAATAGCCAAGTATGATTTCACCAACAAAGTCAAAGATTGTGCAACCTTGTGGAATGCCTATGTTGCGTCCTTGTTGGAAGGTACGCAAATACCGCTGAATTTTTTTTGATATATTGCTTTCACCTTCTGTTTCAAAGGATGTATCTTTTAAAGAAAATGCCCAATCAAATGTCTGTGGATTAACTGAACCATAGCAGTTGGTGATGTCCGTCACAAACATATAACGGTACTCCAACGACAACTCGATGGAACGCTGCTCCATGCTGTTCCACAAATTGTTGATTGTTGTCGCCTTATGGAAGGCTTCTTTTTCTCTGGGAATGACAGGAATAGCGCAAGAGGTGATATGAGGCACTTTGAACCTGTCGAACAGCTCTTTTACTATTGCCCAATTCTCTTCATTGCAAACCTCACGCACCAGAAAGTAGTATAAAAACGGATTCGCCAACATAATGGGACGTACGGCATATCGACCATCCTTGTTGAGCAAGATGTCAAGATTCACATCTGATAGTTCGTTGGGAGAGATGTCATCTTTAACACACTTTTCGTATGGAGCATCACCTATCGTCTCGCGTACATATTTCAGTATCTCGTCAAACGTGAAATATTTCGGCAACTCAAAACCATGATACTGCTCAGATTTCATGAAGAAGTCCATTCCTTCCTCATGATTTAAGGATAATATGTTTTTCGTTGTTTTAGCCATCGAATTTGCTTGATAGTAGGAATGATGAACTTTCCTTGTTTAAGATTGTCACATTTTGGACACAAAATTACAAATATAATTTGAAATAACATCAATGAATGGCAAATATCAGCGTTTTTTAACAGAATTTTTATCGGAATCGTTTAAAAACAGTCCTGGTTTTCAGGAATCGCTACTAAATGCAAGCGCCCACACCTGAATTTACAGATGTGGGCGCTCAGATATTTGCATATGTGATGTTACGATGGCGGCAACACGTCAATGGCCATACCCTTTCCTCTTTGTCGGCACATATCGCGAAGCCTTGAAGGTCTTTGCTGCATGAAGCCATCAACGGAGTCGGAAGTCCTCGTTCTCCTCGTCTTTCTTGCGACCGTCCCAGCCAGTCTCGCTACTGACAGAACCACCACCAGCACAAGGTATATTGACATAGCGACCTCCCATGAGAGCAACTGCGACCTCTCGAACCAGCTTCGCCGTGTCAGGTTTTTCAAACTTCTTGTTCAATTCAGGTGGAGAGGTCTCGCGCAGTTTCAACCGGAGCACCGGTCGTTCTGTGCGCTTAGTTAATGAATAGCGATTGCACTCGCAAGAACGCGCAATCGAAGGACAACCATTGTGTTTTTTCTTTTTTTTGAAAGAAAAAAGTGTGGTTTCGATTTTTATTAGTATCTTTGCAGCTGATTTTATGAGGGAGTAATTGGCGGCAAAGGCCGTGAGCAGTGTCAACAGATCCCTGGTCTTTAATGGCTTGGCGTTGCTCGTAAGCAATGAGACTCATAGGTGCGCTTTGTCGCGTCTGTGGGTTTTCTGTTTTTGTCGGGCTTTTCTTCCTTGCATTTGTGATGACAATAAATGATTATATAGTATGACATCGAGATTTATTTTCTTTGGGGCCTTTATGGTCTTTATCGTTTTTATGCTGGCCTTGGACCTTGGCGTTTTCCACAAGAAGGACCATGTAATCAAGATCAAGGAGGCGGCCATCTGGACCGGCATCTGGGTGACGCTGGCCATGCTGTTCGGGCTATTGCTGAGGTTTAAGGCCGAGTGGGTGCACGGCATTACCTGTATGGACGAATTGCTGGAGTATGTCAAGGGCGGTACCTTGGCGTCGCACATCACTGCCGGCATGGACTTTGGGGCCGCGCTCGAGGTGTACCGCAAGGAGATTTTCTCGCAGTATCTGGCCGGTTATTTCCTTGAGGAGACGTTGTCGATTGACAATATCTTTGTGATGATTATGATTTTTGTCAGTTTCGGTATCGACAAGCGCTATTACCATCGCATTCTTTTCTGGGGCATTCTGGGTGCCATTGTGATGCGTTTTCTTTTCATCTTCCTGCTCGGTGCGGTTATCCACAAGTTTTCGTGGGTGCTGGCAATTTTCGGTGCTGTCCTTATTTACAGTGGTATCAAGATGTTTCGCGACAAGGGCGACGAGCGTATCGACACGGCCAACCACCCTGTGGTGAAGCTGGCCAGCCGTTTCCTGCCTGTGAGCCGCACGGTCGACGGGCACAACTTCTTCACTAAGATGGACGGCCGCACGTATATGACGCCGTTGTTTTTGGTGCTGTTGGTCATCGAGTTTTCGGATATTATCTTTGCCGTAGACAGTATTCCGGCTGTGTTCTCAGTCACAACTGACACGTATATTGTCTATTTCTCCAATATTTTTGCTATTATGGGTTTGCGGTCGCTGTTTTTCCTGCTGAGCAATGTGACGGATATGTTCTGGCTGCTCAAGTACGGATTGGGTGTGCTGCTGTGCTTTATCGGTGTGAAGATGATAGGGCACGAGTTTTTCGGATTGGAGATTAGCACAATTGCCTCGCTGATGGTTATCCTTGGCATTTTGGTGGGTTCGATTGCCTTTTCGCTCCTTTTCCCCAAGCGTGCCAGGCAGGCGGCTGAGTAGTGTGGTGTGACACTTTAATCGTTTGGCTTTACGTTACAGGCTTTTCTCATAGCATTGGCTCTTTGTGTGGACAGTTTGGTGGTGTCTACTACCAGCAGTTTCCGCAGCAAGATGCCTTTTCGCAGGGGGCTTCTGATGGCGGTGGTGTTTGCCGTTTGCCAGGGGTTGTTTCCGCTGCTGGGGGCTTTACTGGGCATTGCTTTCCGCGATGTGGTGGCTGCCGTGGACCATTGGATTGCCTTCGGCCTGCTGCTGGCTGTGGGGGGCAAGATGATATGGGATGCCCTTTTTGCCCGCGAGGACGACAAGGTGCTTGATGTGACGGGGTTTGGCACGATGTGTGTGCTGGGTGTGGCCACCAGTATCGACGCCTTTGTGGTGGGTATCGGCTTTGGGCTGGACAGCACGCTGGGGCGCACGCTCTTTACGGTTGCCGTTATCGGGGTTACCACGTTTGTGGTGTCGTTGGCGGGATGGTATTTGGGCAAGCGCCATGTGCCGGTGCCGGAAAAGGTTGCCGCTGTTGTAGCCGGGTTGGTACTGATAGGTTTGGGTACCTATACGTTGCTTGAGCACACGGTGCTGTAGGCTTTTAGGCCTGGGCAGCGGGTGCTGGTTGGGGTGTTTGTGTAAAGGACCGGTTTGTCAGAGTTCGAATCCCACACTCAGGTAGCAGCCCCAGGGCGATGGCTCGTTGTGGCGCGACCAGTGGATGTTGAAGTTTATGGGACCTATGACGGATTTGTAGCCGTATTGGATGGCAAAGGCATAGTCGGAAGAGGTGTTTTGGACGTCTTCGAGGAATTTGTCAAGGCTTATGAGCGAGCCGTGGCTGGCCAGGGTGAGGGTGAGGTAGCTTTTTGGTGTGGCTTGCCAGCGGAGGTCGATGTTGGCTACTGCGTAGCCCAGTCCGAGGAAGGTCATGTGGGGCAGGTTGTAGCCGATGTAGGGCAGCTGGTTGGGGTAGAACCTCCCGGCCGAGGTACCTCCGATGTAGCATTGGAGCCAGTTGGAGGTGTTGCCTGAGATTATGTTTTTTGACTTGGCGTCGAGGTTTATATGCACATAGGCCGAGGGGATGAGCACCCATCGGTTGCCGAGGCGCACCACGCCTTTGGCCGCGAGGTTGAGCTGATGGCAGAGGGTGTTGTAGGTCATGTCGAAGTCATTGTAGAATTCGTTGTATTTAACCAGTTCATAGTGTATTTTTGCGTGGATTCCCTTGGTGGGGAAGTAGCTGTCGTCGGTGTTGTCGTAGGCGTATTCGGCAAAGGCCGAGATTTCGTAGGTACTCCAGTCGTTGGAGGTTGTGGTTTGTAATCCGTCCTGCAGGTCGATGCGGGTGTTGCTTTTTTTTGTGTCGGAGTTGGTGTTGGTGTCGGTGGGCATGTCGATGAAGTGAAAGAATGTTGACTTCCGTATGAAGGGTGTTACGTCGTAGCGGATGCCACCTTTGGCATAGGAGTTGGTCCAGGAGTGGGCGAGGAGATAGAGTTCGGCGCTGTTGTGCCACAGGGTATAGTTTTGCATTATGTCGGATATGAGGGTTTGCTGGGCGGAGTATTGCTTGAGGGTTTGGTAGCGGCTGTGGAGCTTGAGGCCGATGGCGGGGCCTTTGAGGAAGGTGTAGGTGAGGTCGGCTGTGGCGGCGGGGTTGTTGCCTATCCATGTGGTGAAGTCGGCTTTGAAGCCTTGGGGGTGGTGCTTGAAGAGCCCGACGTGGAGGGCGGCGGTGATGTTGGTTTTGCTGTCGAAGTGGAGTCCGGTGGCAAACTGGTGGATGGGTCCCTGTTTGCAGTGGAAGACAAGGGTGTAGGGCTCGGCGGTGCCTTGCAGGGTGTAAGACACTTGGTCGAAGACGTTGGTGCTTAACATGGTGGCCATCTCGTCTTCGATGTCGTATTTGTCGTAGCGTGTTCCGGGTTTGAGTTGGCAGCGGTTGGCGAAGTATTGTGCCATAAGGCTGTCGATGCCGTCGTAGACTATGCGTCCCACCAGCACTTTGTCTACGTTTAGGTTGGTGGCGGTTTTGCGAGCGAGGGGTTTGGTCAGTGAGTCGCCCATATGGTTGCGGATGAGTCGCAGACCTTCTTGCTGGTTTTGAGCCGCCACGTAGCCGCGGTGCAGACATTCGGCTATGGATTTGGTGTCGAAGCTGAGCATGTTCATTCCGGTCATGTCGGGGTGAATGTAGACATCGGTTAGTTTGCGGTTGTGGTCGAAGGCATCCTTGCCCATGAGGTTGATGCATTGCATGAGCAAGGAGGCCAGGCCGTTGATGTCGTTGTAGCCGCGGGGTTGGCTCAGGTCGATGCCAATGACGAAGTCGGCGCCCATGGCGCGCGCCATGTCAGTGGGGAAGTTGTTGCGTGTGA
>Ga0247609_10004915_pt1 | contig 13219 bp, 25 predicted proteins | sample 172DNAGHGlowgp2_FD_193487 | JGI IMG/M metagenome (GOLD analysis project Ga0247609, IMG submission 193487) | Sheep rumen microbial communities from Palmerston North, Manawatu-Wanganui, New Zealand - 1728 DNA GHGlow gp2 | ecosystem: Host-associated > Mammals > Digestive system > Stomach > Rumen ...
AATCTCTAGTTGCTCTCCAAGAGTAGAAGAAATAAAACTTGTATCAATCTTAGTAATTGTAGTCTTTACCTGTGCATCATATGCAACACCTTCCGCAGTAATATTGGCTACAAGTACCATACCCTCTTGAAGAGAAGAACCATCAAGATTTTTATCTTTGACTTTAAGAATACCTTGCTCTTTTGCCCACTTATTAAGTACGCGAGTAATGGTAGATTTAATTGAAGTGATGTGCGGGCCTGTCGATGTAAGTCCGCAATTAACATAAGATACAATACTAGAACTGCCACGAGTAGTATAACTCATAGCGAGTGAAATTGATTGCTTATCTTTCTTCTCTTGGATGATTAGAGGATTATTGATAATTTCAATCTCTTTTCCAAGATGCTTTTTAAGTAAATCTTTAATACCATTTTCGTGTACAATTTTTTCGTTATTGAAAATAATTGTAAGACCAGGACACAGACAAGTAATATCTTCACAGAAATCTTTGAGCTTAGCTTTATTAACCATAGTCTTGGTAAAGAAAAGATCGCTTGGCACAAAGACTACGGCAGTACCTTGATGGCCTAGTAAATGTTTATTTACAATTCTTTCAGCAAAAACACCTGCTTTAAACAGAATTTGTTCAGCATCCCCATTAGCATTTTCAGTAGTGACAAGAAGATGATGGCTAAGAAAGTTAGTAGCCTTTGATCCGATACCATTTAGACCAATGGCTGTACCTTCATATACTCCATCATCCTTATACTTGCCAGATGTATTAATAACATCAAAAGATGCTTGAAGAACAGTTTCACCATCTTCACGCAAGACATTAATTGGGAATCCTTGACCCCAATCTTCAATACACACTTGTGTATTATCACTAATTGTAACTTGAATCTTATTGCCATGACCAATATTATATTCGTCAATGGCATTGCCGAGAATTTCAATTGCGAGATGTGTAGGATCGGACGTATCTCCGATATACATACCCGGCCGCAATTGTACATGTTCACGTGCGGACAAAGATTCAATACTATCTTCTTTATAAAGGTTATCCATTAACCCTCCTTTCATTCAATATAATTATACCACAAATAAAAAATCCCGTCAAGGTTTCGTATAAAACCTCAACGGGAATAAAATTTATTTAATCTACTGTAAATTCAAGACTAACGTCTTTACGATGACGATCATGAATCAATCTCATTTTACCAGTTTTACGACTAGAAATAAGTAATTTTACTTTACCAGTTTCATTATCTACTCATGCACCATGATAAAGCCAAAGTGCATCTTCATAGCGAACAACAGATTTATCTTCTACTAAAGCTCGATGATCTTTATCATAAGCTTGAACAGGTCTACGCATATTTTCTCCTATCTGTATTTGGGAATTGTTTCAGTCCCATGTTTAAATTCTTTTAGAACGGGCCTACGTTTAGCCCAACAGCAATAACATTCAGGAACGACTTCTATTTGATGAAGCAAACATAATATTGGTTCAGTTTCTAGTCGAGGAACAGAAAGATAACTACAGTCATATCCTCTAATAATTTCTTCTGCTTTTGTTTCTACACAAGTACCAGGTATATCTTCTTTAATTTGTGTTATATATTCTTTTAAAATTTTTCTTTTTATAGCCATATATTATTGCCCTACATCAGTATAATCTAATAGAATGTTTTGATTAACAGTTGAACTTTCTTCTTCTCCTGTATAATCTCTAGCATAAACCGCATCATCATATGTAGCTAAGATCCATTCACCACGATGACCAGGCCAATCATATTCTACCATAATATCTAATGTTGCGTAAGCATTTTTAGATCCAGTTAATGAAGTAACAGTATGATTATATTGTTTAATATAGGTACCTAGCTCTTCATATTCTTCAATATTATCCATATAAGTTTGATAATATCTGTTTGCTAATGCTTGCATACCATTCATATAACTAAGAATTTTTTCTTTTTCTTCTGGTGTTAACCATTCATAGTCTGGTGGATATAAATCAGTAGATTGGATATTTATTGGATTCATATTTATCTCCTAAATTCTATTTAAGGCTGTTAATATGTCTGTAATATAAGGTTGGTTTTTACTCATTCCAGTATTAATTTCTCTTGTAATATATACAATATCATTAAAAGGTTCATCTGGGGTAGGTGATTCTCTATATTTATACAAATATTCAAAAGTTTCATCTGGAACTTGTCTATAAGGTAATCGTAGTTGCCGCAATATTTTTAAATCTTCATATTTACGTTCTACTCATACTCCTATTAATTCCACTTCCTCTTGGACTTTATTTTCAAGATATAAAAAGAAATTATCTCTGTCAACTTTAAGAACGAAAGGAGCAATAATCATAACTACATCTGAATCATTTAAAGCATTAGTAATAGTTTTATATAAGTCATATTCAACTATATCTGAATTATATTTTTCTTCTGGGTATCGTAATCAACTATCATATCTATCTATGATAATAGATTTAGGATATTTAGTTACTTGAAGATAATGAGCAAGCTCCATATTATTCATTCCTGGAGCACCAATGAACATAATTATTTTTTTCAATTTACATACTCCTTCCAATTCTTCTATAATTAGTATATAGTATATTTTATATGGTGTCAAGAAAAATTTACAATTGACAACTTATTTTAGATATATTATAATTATATTAAATAATTTTTATAGAGAGGAATTATATGAATTGGGTTAAGTATATCAACGGCAATTATACAGTTTTTCTAAATACTAAAAATGGAACTAAAATTCGTTATAATGATAAAGAATATTTTGATCCTGATCGTCCTGAAAGTGTGGATGTAAAGATTTCTAATGATTGTGAACATAGTTGCCCTTATTGTCATGAAGGAAGTTATTTTGGTGGACAATTAGCTGAATTAGAAAATGTTAAAAAATTTGCTAGTACTATTCCACCTTATACAGAAATTGCTTTAGGTGGCGGAAATCTATTAAAGAATATTGATCATACTACAGAATGTCTTAAAATTTTTAAAGAATATAATGCAATTGTTTCTATTACTATTCGTCAATGGGATTTTATTCATTCTAATAAGATAATCAAAGAATGGTACGATAATAAATTAATTTATGGTATTGGAGTATCTCTTACTAACGCATATGATGAGAGATTGTGGAATTTATATTATGAATATAAAACATGTATTCTTCATACTATTGCGGGAGTATTAACCCCAGATGATATCGCTTCTTTAATTAGTCATAATGCTCGTGTTCTTATTTTAGGATATAAACAAATAAGAAGAGGATATGATTATTTTTCAAATTATGAATCTTCTATTAATTTTAATATAGATATATTGAAGCAATTGATTCCCCGCATGATTAAAAAATGTGAAGTATGTAGTTTTGATAATTTAGCTCTCCAACAATTAAATGTTGAATCATTAATTGATAAGGATATATGGGATACTTATTATATGGGTGATGATGGAACTACAACTTTTTATGTTGATCTTGTTTCAATGGAATATGCTAAATCAAGTACTTCTTTAGATCGAAAACTTATTATTAACAATGATTGCTCTACTATGTTTAATAGTATTAAAAATCAAAAAAGACAATTGGTATTATCAATTCCTAAGAATATTAATTCTAATAAAATAAAAATGATTAAATATCATAGAGAAGAGGCATAATTGGAATATTACTACGAAGAAGATTATCCAGATTGTATTGGAGAAATAGAATATTATTCTAAACAACCTGCATGTTTAACATGTGTATGAAAGAAAATGTGTATAACAGAAATTGAATCAGAAGATACTAATAGTTGGGAGAATAATTATGACTATTAATATTCGTTATAAAACATTTGAAACTAATAGTTCATCAGTTCATACTATTGTTTTTCATAAAACAGATTTTTCAAATGTAATTGATGATACATATATGGAAATTCATGGAGGAAGTTATACTCGTTGTCCAGAACCACCTTTAACTGATATTGAAGAGCGTTTAAATTATTTATGGACAGGTCTTTGGGATCTACATACAAGATATAAGCGTGAAAATAATGAATGGATTACAATAGTAGATAAAGAAGGACTACAATGGTGGAAAGACGCAATTCATATGTATTGTCCAAATGCAGTTCTTTATGATATTAAAGAAGAAGATTGGTATGGAGTAGATCACGCAAATGAATTAACGCCTTTATTCTGTGCAATGAAAACAGATATTTCTATTCTTAAAGATTTCTTACTTGATCCTCTTGGAAAAATTTACATTAGTGGCGATGAATATGAAGATTCAGAAGAACCATTTGATCGTAATGAAATTCCATGGGTTGATGAATATGAAAAATTAATTTCTTATAATGATGGCGTTTATGTTTATGTAAAAGGAAATTAAAATGCTTAATATTCGTACAAACATTTTTGAAACCAATAGTTCTTCTGTCCATACTTTGGTAATGTGTTCTAAAGATCAATATTATAAATGGATTCATGGAGAATTATATCTTGATATAGATGAATATGCGGACGATTATAACAAAGATTTTGTTACTTTTGATGAAGCTAAAAAAATGGATGAAAATTTTCCTTATCCTAAATCTTCAAGAGAAGGATGGGACTGGAGATATTATTCTAAAGAAAAAGATAGATATATAAGTAAACGTTTTCTTACTTATGAAGAATTTTTTGAAGATACTTATTACGAAACTTATCATGGAACTTATGTAACTGAAAATAAAGAAGCGGTAGAAGCCTTTGGATATTTTGGCCATGATTCATAATTAAATATAGGGTTGGCAAGAAAATAAGTCTTGTCAACCCGTTTTTTATATGTTATAATATAATAAACAAAAAGAGAAAGGCGTAATATGAGCCGCAGTTATCGTAAACATTTTGTTTTTGATTCTGAGTATGGTCCTGTATGGAAGAGCCGGGGCAAAAAGTTTGCGGCTCGAAAGGTCCGTCGCTCTAAGGATGTTGTACAGAATGGCTCTTATAAAAAGTTGTATGAATCTTGGAACTTTGATTCTCCCTGGCACTATCGTTATGATGGAGAAGAGCATTTTGTTAAAGTAAATCGTGGCTATGATGCATCAGATGAAGAGCTTCGTCGTATCTGGCGCACACATTTTAGGAGTAAGTAATATGTCAAATTATGTTGATATAACACATATAGAAAATTATCTTAAAAATCCAGGGTTTAAATTGTTAATTAAACATTTTGGATGTGAAAATGCTCCAGATACTTTATTATATTGGATTTTAGATTGGGCATGTGAAACTGCGACAATTGTTTATGGTAATTCATCTAAACATGAAATGAGTTTAACTCAATTTTTAGAATTTCGAAGAGGCTTTTAGTAGGTGGTGATATTTTGTGAGGTATTTCCTTTCTGATTTGCATTTTGGCCATTACTGGAATGGTCGTGGTATTATTAATTTTGAACGTACACAATTCAAGACAATAGAAGAGCATGATGGATATATTGAAGCTGTAATTTCCAACCTCTGCCGCAAGCTGAAACCAGGTGACGAGGTATGGAATCTTGGAGACTTTGGTAATATTGAAACTGAATATCTTGATACAGTAAAATGGATTAAAGAAACTGGAGCCAAAGCATATTTCGTTTATGGAAATCATGATGCACAGGCTGATCTTTCTTATTTTGAAAAATACTTTGATCAAGTATTTCTTTATCCTGTTTTTCTATCTCAAAGACTAGTTGTAAGTCATTATCCTGTTGCGGTATGGTATGATAGTATTAATGTACATGGTCATCTACATTCTGCGAAGCTTCAAGATATTAATCATGTATGTGCTTCTATTCATGTAGCAAACTATCAACCTATTACCGATAAAAATCTTGGTAATGTCTTTGCTAATCTTCCTAAATTTAATCGACGTTTTCTTTATGAACCTTGGGCAAATGATCATCAATTTATCCAACCAAAAGAAGATGTAATTATGGATTACGATGGAAGAATTGATCTTTCTGCAAGCAGACTTCTTCAGAAACTGAATACAGATCATCGGTTACTAGAAGGTCTAGGTTATACACCGTATCATGGAGAGGGGAATTTTAATGACTAATCCTATTATTACTAAAGAACATTTCGTAGCTTGTATTGAGACTCTGCGGGAAGCAGATGATATGGCTCGCCGCATTAATAATATTGTAGAAGAATATGGCCGCGGTGATTTTATAGATGGTTATGCTTTTTCAGATACAGATACAGAAACTAAATTAATGGAAACTCTTGAAATTGCATTGGGTGATAATCTTCATTTAATTAGTTGGTTTTGTATTGAAACAGATTATGGTCGAGGACATTCTCTTCCTTATGATGAACCTATTATTCGTTATGATGGAGAAGATTATGAATTTCATACTGCTGCAGAACTGTATGATTTTCTAATTGAGCACCAAAATTAATATTGACAGATTTTATTCCAATGTGATATAATATAATTATAGGAAAGTCAAAGAAAGGAAACTAAAATGACTTTTAAGATGCATTGGGATGCTCTTGTTGATTATGATGGTCATATAGAAATGCGTGCTGGAATTCATATTATCTGTGCAGATTCAGAAAAGGAAGGTATTCAGCATGCACTTCGTTTTCTTAATAATGGAGCTTTTATTGATTGGGATGCTTTTCTTGAAAATGACACTTTCTTTGAAGATCTGACCGAGTACAACCTTTATTAAGAAAGAGATTTATTTATGGCAAGGCTATCTAAGTTTGACGAGCGTATGTTTGAGAAGGCCAAGGAAGTTGCAGAAACTTCTGACTTTGATCATTTTCATCTTGGATGTGTAATTACATATAAGCATCATATTCTTAGCGCGGCGTCCAATAGCAGCAAGACACATCCAAGACAAAAGTATTATAATCATAAGTATCGTCAATTCCGTAGGGGATCAAAGCCATGTGCGCATACAATACACGCAGAAATGGCCGCAATTAATGCTATTCCTTATCCTGTTGGAATTCAGGTAGATTGGAAGGATGTAAATGTATATGTATATCGTATTGCACCTGGATTGCCGCAACAGCGTGGAACCGCTCGTCCTTGTGCAGCTTGTATGGCCGCACTAAAGAGTCTTGGAATTCGTAATATTTATTATACTACAGATGGAGGATTTGCATATGAAAGACTTGATTAATAAATTTTATATGAAATATGGAGAAAATATTAATATTCTTTTATATGCAATTATTTTAATGCTTTTATGTAATATCTTTTTTATGTGAGATATAGAACAAATATTAATATTTATTTGTATAGCATTAGTATGGTGTCTTTTAATATTTTTTACTATAGGATTGGATTAGTATGAATTTTAAAAAAATTGAATGAGATCTTGTATTTGCTATTTTTGTTGCTATATTTGTAGTACTTGGTTCTATATTTTTATTTTGTAGTATACTTAACTCTAATAATATTTCTTATCCTCCTAACGCTATTGAAAATTCAGAAGATTGAGCTGGTTATTCTCCCTATAAAATTTATACTATATATAATAAACATACAGGTGTTTATTATGCGATAACAGAAACTGGTGATATTTGTCCTATGTACACAATTGAAGGCGAAGTAATGTTAGTTGATCAGGGTAATGAGTATGTAGTTCATAAGAACCTTGGTGAACCAGATGCCCAAGAGTAGTAAACCTATAGTTTGCATTAGTGGTAGCCGCACAATTAATAATATCAATTTTGATTTATTTATTGATCCTTCTCATGTAGGATGTGTTATTGCGGGTGGAGCCAATGGTGTAGACACTTTAGCTGAACATTGGGCGAAAAGAAATAAAATTGAATTTATAGCTTATCCTGCACGTTGAAAAGTTTTTGGTAAACGTGCAGGAATAATACGTAATCATGAAATGGTAGAATTTTGTGATTATTTAATTGCATTTTGGGATGGCAAAAGTAAAGGTACGTTAGATTCAATTACATATGCAAAAGAAATTGGTGTCCCAACTATAGTACATTTATTTATAGATTTGGATTAAAATGGATGAACAACAATTACAAATACAACGTATGCAAATTATGCAATCAATGGATTCTATTTATGGATTGCTTGTGCGAGGATCAGAAATAGAAGAGAAAGCCGCAGGTTTAATTTTTATTGCATATAAACTATTAAAACATTATTGGTTAGATATTCCTACTCCACCACCTGCTAAAAAAGTTATGGATCTTGTTGATGAAATAGATGAATTTTTAAAAGGTTGTGCGGAATTAGACTAAAAATTTTATTTGACAAAATTGAATTAAATATGATATAATATATATATGTAATGAAAAAGAGAGTGAAAGAAGGTAAAAATGCTACTTGGCAATCAGATGGAGCGTGCACTAATTAATGCTGGACTTGCAGATGCTCCAAAGCCACGTAAAAAGCCCCGTCATAAGAAGTTTGTTTGTCATGTATGCGGTGAACCTATGACGATTATTGAGGGAACTAATACTATGGCTTGTTCTAATGAGAAGTGCAAGCAGTATTTTATTTTTGATAATTAGTTTTTAATGGAACCGTTAATGTAGGGTATGCAAAAGCTAGAGACGTAAGTCCTCCTATTCCGTTGGTTCGCGGTGAGATTGTATCTTCTGTACGGATACATCAATATTTTTACGTTATGATAGGCGTATGGGTGCCGTCTGGATCCAACTTCCGCTTGGGCAGCAAGTAAGAGAAAGACGCTATAGGAAGTTTAATTACGGGCGTTGTGCTTGTTATCAGTGAGTCTGTTCGAGAAAATGAAACTGATATTTTTCATTAACTTAACTAGAAAAGGAGAATAAAGTGGCCCGCAATCTAAAGAATTTGGCAGACGAGTATGAGGATAATGATGATGATTATTTTGAGAAACTAACTCGTAAGCCTAAGTATTCTAAGAAGACTCGCGAGGTTGAGATTCGTAAACAACGTCAAGCCAAGGAACGTGCTCGCAAGTCAAGTATGCGGCAATACGAAGATCGATATGAGGAGGATGAGTAATGAATCGTATTTTTATTACCGGAGATATTCATGGCAATGCTAATGAGATTCGTAACACTGTTTCTCAGATCGATAATCCTACAAAAGATGATGTAATTATCGTATGCGGAGATGCTGGTTTTGAATATCAAGAATATATAATGGGTGAAGCAAAGCGAGCTGCCCGCAAGTATTTTCCTGGTACATGGATTGTACTACGAGGAAATCATGATTCATGCTATTGGAATGATCACTGTGATCGAGATGAAAGTGGGGCTTACATTCCACATGACGGATGGGCTCTGACTTATGATGGTATGTATCTTTATCAAAAGAAATATCCAAATATTTGGTATGTAATTGACGGTGGAGGAATCTATAATATTGGTGATTATAATTTTCTTATGATTCCTGGTGCTTATTCTGTTGATAAATGGTATCGTCTTCGTAATAATTTGCCTTGGAATTCTCGTGAACAGCTTAGTGCACATGAACGTAATGATCTTGAATTAATTACACTTGAATGGCTTGACATGGGATTTGATATTGATTTTGTAATTGGTCATACTTTCCCACTTAAAACACAACATTTTTATCACGATCTTTTCTTGCCTAATCTTGATCAAAGTTCTGTAGATAAAACTATGGAAATTTGGCTAAATGAATTTGCTAATATTTTTGAAAATGTTCCAAGCTTTAAACATTATTTTGGAGGACATTTTCATGATGATCGTATGTTAAATGATAAGTATACTATGCTTTATCATGATGTAGTAAACCTTGCGGATTATGTGGAGGAATAAAATGAAAGGTACTATTCTTTACGCTGAATATGATGAAGGAACTGGCGTAAGTATTGTAACAAAGCAAACTAAATATGGAACTTTTACTCGATCTGTAAGGGTACATCCTGATGATGAAGATATCGCTAATCAGTATGATGGATGTTATTTTGCTGAAATGAAATGCGATATTGCAGCTTACCAAGAGCGAGCTAAATTTATGCGGGAACGTGCAAAAGGTATTACTCATGCTTTTAATGTTCTATCGCATGCAGATGCTCAGTCAAATCCATATCTTGAGGAAATGGCTCCTGAATGGTATCTTCTAGCTAACCAAGCTGATATCGCTTGGCGTAATGCAGAACAAGCATATGATACATATAAGATTCTTAAAGAGTCTTATAATGCTCTTATTGAAACTACTTTGCGTCAACGTCGAGAGGTGCGAGAACATATTAAAAAGAAGCATCAAGAAAATTAATTCTTAGGCTCTCGTCGAGAAGATAATTCTTGACGAGAGCTATATTTTTATGTTATAATATATATAATAGAAGAAAAGTAAAGAAAGGAAAATGTGATGGCAACTTATAAGTCTTTCATTCATGTAGAACGTTTGGATGAAACTAAAATTGATGTTCCAGCTTTCCTTAATGGTACTGTATATTGTTTTAGTAAGCTTGATGGAACCAATGCGGTAGTTTGGGCCGATGAAGCTGGTAATATTCATTGCGGATCCCGTAAGCGTGAAGTAACTATTGAACATGATAATGCTAATTTTATGAACTGGTTTACTACTGATAATTCTACTGAAAAGCTTCGTAATTTTTTGATTTTCAATCCTAATCTTGTTGTATATGGAGAGTGGCTTAATGGTGTAGATGGGGCAAAGCAGGCTGGTACTATTAAGCAGTATCTTGATCCTGGTTTTTGGATTATCGGCGTTTTTGATATTGATGCTGGCAATTATCTTTATTACAATATTTATGCAGGATTGCTCAATGGAATCTATGATAAAATTGATCGTCCTCTTGCAATTCTTGATCATCCTAGGTATGAAGATATTGCTAATCTTCTAAAAGATAATCATTTCAATCTTCCTGGTGATACTAATGGCGAAGGTGTTGTTTGTTGGAATTATGATTTTCGTGATAAGTGGGGTAATTTTCAGGTAGCAAAAATTGTAGCCCAGGAATACCTTGAGCATAAGGGTAATTCTCAGAAAGTACGTACTCCTCAGGTTCGTGAAGGACTTGAACATGATATTGCTACCGCTTTTATTTCTTCTGCTGATTGCGAGAAGTGCAAGCAGAAGATCATGGTAGCTAGTAATCTTGAAGAGTGGGAGAATACTGGTAAGTATATTGGCATGTTCCTTAATATGCTTTATACTGATCTTATCACTGAAGAAATGCTTTCTGTTATTCGTCGTTTTAAGAATCCAGTAATTGATTTTGCTATTCTTAAAAATGAGTGCTTTATTATTGGCCGCAAGTACCTTGGTCTTATTTAGGAGGTAGTATGGATATTATCCAAGAGCTAGAGAATTTAAAGTCTTTTGTTGCGGGACTCGCAAGAACAGATATGGAATATTGTAGTCTACCTCCGCAGCATGGTTTTGCACAAGGAACTACTGTTGAGAGTGTTATTAGAAAAATTGATGACATTCTCAATAAGTGGACTAATGATCCTTCTGAAGAGCAACGAAAAAGTGTAGCTGCCCGCAGACTTAGATATCTTATTGATCATCAGGATTTTGATCTTGATACTACTCATCAACTATTGGAAATTACAAATATTATGGAAAATGAACTTAATGAATTAAGATTAAAAGATTCTGTTACTTATAGTTTTTCAACAGATGCATCTGTTAACTGTTTTGCTCTTGTTCAATATATTCATGCTTATGTAGAGAATGGTGGCCCGCATACTCAAGCTTTTATTAATGGTCTTTATAGTTATCTTGATAAGATCAGTTCTGAAATTCAAGAGCTTAAAGAACAATCTAAAGATTTTCTTATAACTAAACTTAAAGATATTGTTGAGCGAAATTAAATAAAAATAGTTGACAAAATTCTATTTTTTATGGTATAATATAATTAAAGAAAGTGAGAGAAAGGATTTACATGAAGCTGGATCATGGTGATTATTACTGGGATAAGGTTAATCATGTCGCTCTCATTTTTGAAGATAGCTGTGATGGTTATTATTGGTTTTATTGTACTGATGAAAACCGTCATGTAGCTTATTATGAATGGGAACTCAAGAATCTGCGGAGGTATTAATGGGTAGTTGGCTTTTGTATGGTAAGCGTACTGGTATGATCAATCCTGAAACTGGTCAACCAGTATATGATGCAACATTTCGTGCTCTTGATTCACGAGGAGTGCGAGTAAATCGTCTTGCGGATGCTATGGCATATGCAGAAAAGTCTGATATTGAAGCTCTTCTTGCTAAGCCTAAAACTAAAGAGACGATTGATGCGGGTCTTGTTCAATTTGAAATTCGTCCTGCAAAGTAAATGGATAATGATGGCAAAGTTATTTTAAAATTAACTTGTGCCACTTGTGATAATCCAGAGTGTGAAATAGGGCCTAAAATTGTTTCCGCAGATAGTCTTGTGGGCTGTACAAGATGGGTGCCAGAAGATGTATATGAACAATATATACATTATATGGAAGAAGTTATTCCCTTCTGGCACCTATATAATATAGATTTTATTAATAAATCTTATTTTGAAATTTATAATTTCTTACAAGAAATTTATAAAAAATATCCAATTGAAAAAAAATTGGATAAAAAAGGAAAGGTTATAGGAGGATAACTCATGGCAGTTCTTGAAGATGTCTTCGCTCAGACTGATCGTTTGGTAAGTAACGAAAAGCATCGTATTCGTAGTTGGTGGTTTGTAACTGCTCATACTATTAATGGTGGTCGTTTTTACAGTGAGCCTTTTGAACTTTTTGATGATGCTCAATCTTATTTTGATAATATCAAAGGACTCGTTGAATATTTTGGTGGTGGACATGTAGAACTGCTTCGTATTAACGATTATGATTATGATGTAGTTGCTATTTCTCGAATTTAATTTCCTCGATCCAAGAGAAGGAGTGATTGTTATGGCTGGTTTTAATAAAGTAAAGGAACGTGGTCCGCAGGCTATTTCATATGAAGGCGGTGCTGTATATGAAAAGTCTTGTGTTGATGAATGGATGAATATGTTGTTCTCTAGCTTTATGGAGGACAAGTTTTATGAATCAGCACTTGATCAGAAGGAGCGTTTCTTTAAGCTTACTCAGGATATGGCTGACAAATATGGCTATGAGTTTGTAGCTAAGGCAGCTGTATTCGCCCGTAATGAGCTTGGTATGCGTTCTATTTCGCAAGCTCTCGCGGGATGGCTTAATCGTAAAAAGTTTGAAAATAAGCGTGCTTTTTATCGTAAT
>Ga0247609_10004916_pt1 | contig 13217 bp, 14 predicted proteins | sample 172DNAGHGlowgp2_FD_193487 | JGI IMG/M metagenome (GOLD analysis project Ga0247609, IMG submission 193487) | Sheep rumen microbial communities from Palmerston North, Manawatu-Wanganui, New Zealand - 1728 DNA GHGlow gp2 | ecosystem: Host-associated > Mammals > Digestive system > Stomach > Rumen ...
CACTATAGGAAACGAGGAAACAAACGAGACAATCGCGGCATCATCCGCGACAGGGTAAGCATTGACCAAAGGCCAGCGGTGGTGGAGGATAAGAAACGGTTCGGCGACTTGGAAGTCGACCTCGTGGTGGGGCGGAACCACAAGGGGGCGTTGCTGACCGTCAACGACCGGGCAGGCTATCTCTCGTGGATAGCCAAACTGTCGGGAAAGCACGCGCAAGAGATCCGGGACAAGGCCATCCAAATGCTTCTTCCTTTCAAAGGGATGCTGCACACAATCACCTCCGACAATGGCAAGGAGTTCGCAGAACACAAAGCCATCGCGGAAGCTTTGGTAGTGGATTACTATTTCGCCCATCCTTATCATTCCTGGGAACGGGGCGCTAATGAAAACATGAACGGTCTCATCAGGCAGTATTTGCCCAAGGGAACCTCTTTTGAGAATCTTACAGATGATGATATTTTGTTGATACAAAACAAGTTAAATAATAGACCGAGAAAAAAATTAGGATACCTCACCCCACGTGAATATTTTTTTTCTAATTTTGCACCCGTAAACTTAAATCTTATAATTTAAAGTTGCATTTATAAATTGAATTCAGCTACGATAAAAGAATTCATAATGATTTCAAACAGCTATCCATACCAATAAACTAGAAGAATCCCTACCGAAAGTAATAATAGGATTACAATCATGCCAACGACCCAATTCTCAAATCGATATGACAAACCCCATGTCGAGTCCATAACACCATGTATTTCATCCTGCAGTTTTGTTTTTCGTCCCTTTAATAGCCAACGAACAACTCCTCCTAATATTACCACTGAATTAATTGTCATCATTATTGTTTTTTGATGAATTGTACTTTTCTGAAGAAAAATAAGGTCGGAAGGTTGAGGATAAGGAATGAACCGCAGATAAAAAAAGAAATGTATAATCAACCTCATCCAGCATTCTCTCATTGCTTTTGTTCACTTGATACTTCATTCCCATACTAGTTTGCCATTTCATATTAGGGGGGAGCTCATCTTTTTTCGGCAGCAGCCCCATCTTCTTATATTCATTAACAAAATTGTTGTACCCTTGTAGTCCACCTTCAGTACGAATGATCTGATTTGTGGATGTCAATCCTGGGATTACTAGTCCCGGCACGAAATCAACAAAGGCGTCCATACGTTGATTTGGAGTCAAATAACTACCAGAGATGGTTTTTCCGAAAACTAAAGAATATGGAGAATTTATCGTGCTATACACAAAATTAAAACCAAATTTAGACAACCCATCGAAAAAGTTTTTTGGAGGTGTTTCCAACCAAAGCTCAAAACCAGACAATGGTCCAGGCACTGATATTTCTCCAAAAGATAAATAAGAATAGGAAAGAATTTGTAGTTCCGATGTTGTGACAGATGGGCTGGTAAACCATTTTGGTGCCACATACGTAGATTGACTAGCATTGAAGTAAGTGTGAACAACGCCGCCTTCCATATTTCCCGGGGTGTTTTCTTTCCCCTCTAATCCATCGACATCAACTAACAGCACCGGCGAGCAACTGGCGAACTGAAACGGTGTCAGCATTGGATAGTCTTTTGCCAAGGGATCAACACCCCAGAACCTTGCGATACGAGTATCATACATACGAAAACTATAGTTTTGGAATCCCCCCTCCCCCAGCACCTCATTGTCAGCCTCTTGCCCGTTGAAAAAGTACCGATAACCCCCCATGTAGGAACTTCGGCCTGGCATGGGGTAGCCGAAGGGGTAGTAGTCGGTGTAGGTGACCGTGGAAGGGAAATATTGAAATTGGCCATAACTGTCCTGCACAAGGTATTTCCGGTCTTGTGCCGTGTAGGTCACATTGCCCAAATGGTCGGTAAACTCGTAAACACGGGCCCCTATGGTGCTGGCATCCTGCAATCGTGCCACGCCGCCCGCGGCAATCCACACCTGTTGCTCCAACATGCCTAAACGCTTGCTGCCATACAGATACCGCTCCGTGGCTCTCAGGGTGTCGCCATCCTGCCGGTAAATGCACATCACGTTGCCCGTGGCGTCGTGGATGTAGAAGGCCGTGCCCGAGGAGTCGGTCTTCACCTGCCGCTGGCCCGTGGGACTGTAGCCTTTAGTTTTGCACCATGTTTTTATTTGTATCTAAAAGAAGAAAGTAACCGTATTAACATGGTGATAATCAATGTCTAACAAGTTAACCAAGAACGGAGGGTGACCTTTGATTGCAGCTGGATTTGCTCCATTTTCCGCATTAGTCCCTCCGTTCTTTTAGGTCGTCAGATCCAACTATAATGAAAGACTTGACAGGTCAAGTTAAAGGCTTTAGATTGACAACCTGATGGTTAACAAAAAGCGCACAAAAATATGAAAAATATCATTATCGGAGCAGATGTCTCCAAACGCACGCTGGACTGCGTGCTGCACGATGAGGACAAACAGAAGATGCTTGGTGCAAACCACCTCAAAATCACCAACGACAAAAACGGCTGTGACGAGCTGTTGAAATGGCTTAAACAAAAGAAAATCAGCAGGAAAGAGGTACTCTTTTGCATGGAACACACGGGAGACTATTCCTACGGCTTCGCAGAATTGCTCGCCGAAAAAGGTGTCAGTTTCTGCCAGATTCATCCGATGGAAATCAAGAGGGCCACGGCCGCCCTTCGCGGCAAGAATGACAAGGTGGATGCCGTCCGCATCGCGAACTATGCATACCGTTACCGCGATGAACTGGAACCGTCTACGCTGAAAGACAAGGACATCTTGAGAATCAGGGATTTGCTCAACGACAGGAAACTCGTTGTCAAGTGTCGTCGGACTTTCAAGACCATTATGACAGAATACAAAAACAAACAGGAATGCAGCCGCTACCAGCGAGCAAAGAGGAATGTGGAGCTGTGCGACGGTCAAATAGGTGAGATCGAGGCGGAATTGCTAGAGATAGTAAATGGGAACGAAAGTCTGGTCAAGACCTATATGCTGCTCACCAGCATTCCAGGAATCAGCCTTGTCAACGCGTTCAATTTCATTGTGGTCACATGCAATTTCACGAGTTTCAAAACAGCCAGACAGCTTGCCGCCTACTGCGGCATAGCCCCATACGAATACACATCGGGAACATCGGTCAACAAGGGCACGCACGTCTCCAAGATGGGAAACAAGGAGATCAAGGCCGACCTGACGATGGCGGCGCAAGCGGCCATCTTGTGGGACACCGACCTGCGCTTGTACTATACGAGAAAACGTGCTGAGGGCAAATCGTTCGGATGCGTGCTTAACGCGGTCAAATTCAAGCTTGTATGCCGCATGTTCGCTGTAGTAAAACGTGGAACTGTGTACGTGGACACAAAGAAATACGCTTCATGATAAACAAACTTCAAACAGGGCCAACAAAGGTATGCATTCACTTGTCTTGGGTGTCCAGTGCCATCCTCCTCGGAGGTTCCTCCGAGGAGGATGGCACTGGACGAACAGAGGATTCTATAGCCCTTTTAGGGGCAACGGCATACTATAACGGATTGGATAATAATATTTTAAAAGACAAATATAGCAACAGACGAGGAAGTCAGAAATGTTAATAACTTTTGATAAAATATGCTTGGTTTTAACCTATAATGCGGAAATGTTTTTTGCCTTTCCCACTCGTAAAACATTGTTGAATAAGGAGTTTCACTGACAAACAACGATTCGCCGCCACGGAAACAGATGGCAAAAAAACATTGAAGCGGAAAGCCCGACGGCGCGGCGACCTTTCCATGTAAAATGAATCATGTACATTGGGCTTGCGGAACGGTTGGTGTTGAGAGAGGGGATGCCGCCGCGCCGGAACGCCCTAATAAAAAAAAGGATGGTCAGACACTGGACGGGATTCTCCGGGAAGGGCGGTCTCCCGCTTTTGCGAAAGAGGCGAGTTTGAGGATGGGGTAGTAGATGCGACGCAAAAGGGGTAAACATGGGGAAGCATTTTGCGGAAAGAGTAGGCGGAATCCTGCGAAAACAAGGTTTCGAGGAAGGCTTTTTTCAGTATTTGGAAGTTGGCAGTAAATTTATAACACATTGATTATCAGTATGGAAAATATTTTCTTCAAATCGCTTGCTTTTACACTTTTTTATTTTATCTTTGCAGGCGACAAAATATTCGTTCTTACAAAAACTTTGAAAATGAAAAACACCCTCTTGTCCAAGTTCAGGACACTCAAAGCCCTGACCAGGCACTTCTCCGACGACCGGAAGTGCATTGACTTCCTCGCCGAGCAACGATGGCACGGCAAGCCCGTCTGTCCCTACTGCGGTTGTGCTACCGTCTATCACCGGAAGGACGGTCGCTACGCCTGCAAGGACTGCAAGAGCACTTTCTCCGTGCTCGTCGGGACGGTCTTCCAGAACACCAAGCTCAAACTGCTCCAGTGGTTTCAAGCCATCTACCTGATTGTCAACAACAAACAGGGCATCTCCTCCGCACAGCTCGCCAGGGAAATCGAGGTGTCGCAAAGCACCGCCTGGCACGTCCTGCACAAAATCAGAATCCTGCTGCGCGATGAGGATGACGACTTTCCGGACACGGTGCATGGGGAAAAAGTCGATGTGAACAACAGCTCCGGCAGGCCGCTCGTCATCAGACAACTCACGGAGCCGCTGAAACTGCATCCCAAAATTCTCCCTTTCGTGCAGCCCAGCAGCCGGATATTCACTGACGACTACGTCTGCTACCAGACACTGGCAGAGAGTGAATTGGAGAAATATAATATAGAAGAACCGCACGGCATGAGACGAGATCCGAAAACGAAAACACCTGTGAATAAAGGAATTGCGAACGGACTGTGGCTCCAGGTGAAACGTATGGTGGTGGGGATTTACCATTTCGTGTCCGCCGCGATGTTCCACCGATACGTCTATGAAGCACTGTTCAGGAGGAGGACCTGCCGATGCAACAACACGCAGCGGTTCGAGCAGGCGATAGGGCGCGTCGAACAGGTGATCCCGTACTACGTGGTAAGTCCGTGACGGGGTACCGTGACAGGGGTACCGTGCAAGTGCCGGCCGCCAGAAACAGCAAAAAGATTGTCACTATTTAACTGTGAATTAAACAGTTTTAAACAGCCGGAAAGGGGTAAACAGTCAACTTCCATATACTGGAAAGAAACTAAGTGGACTAATAATCAACATGTGTTCGAAAAAAGTTAATTATCTAAAAATGAATAATATAACGATACTTTTTATATTTGCATCGTCAAACCCAAAATACAAATTGCTACGTTATCCAACGTTAAAATTACAAAAATTTTTTGTCTAGACGACATCTTCTGCAAATTTTTCAACAATAAGACCAAAAAAGACCCTCTAGAAAGCAATGACAGGAAGAAACACAGGGATAAAACCAACAAACTTTCAAACACCGAGGTCATCACCATCTTGATTATATTCCACTCTTGCAGGCACAACTGCCTAAAGCATTTCTACAAACACAACAACCGTCGATTGCGTCAAGATCTATACCTATAATCAATTGATACTCTTTTAGTTGCTAATTCGAGCTCACGTTATTTTAGATTCTGTTCAACTGACTTCGCAGGTTTTGGAAATGTGGAGCGAAAATGATAAAAGTAAAGCTCCCAAACAACTTTTCAGAACCGATTCACCCACTCCGCCACTTCCGTCGCAGAGATGTTCTTCATACACTTGAAATGCGTGCGCTTGCACCTTGAACTTCCGAATTTGGAACAAGGGCGGCAATTAAGTGGACAAACCTCGAAATTGCGGAATTTCTCCCGTTCGCCAGGCATATAGGGATAATAGCCATATTCAGGAATTGTGGCTCCAAAAATGGCGGCCGTAGGCTTGTGCAACGCGGCCGAAATATGCATCAGCCCGGTATCGCCGGTGATTACACAGTCTGCATGTTGCAGGATTGCCGCCGACTGGTAAAGCGAATATTTGCCGCACCCATTGGTGGCACGTTCGCCGAGTTGGGAAACCACCTGCTCGCCTTCTTCATAAACATCTTTGCCTCCTAACAGCATGATGGGCTTGTGCAGGATACTGCCGATTTCCACCACTTTCGAAACGGGAATACGCTTGGTGAAATGCTGCGCGGCTAGCACTATAGCCACGAAACCATCATCGAACATCATAGGCAAATCATCTTCATCAAACCCTTGGTTGTCGGGAATGTAAAATTCCAATCCTTTGTGATCATTATGCACATTCAGCATCTTGACAGCCTCAAAATAACGCTCCACGATGTGCGTTTCCGGAAGCCCATTCATCTTGAAATGGATACAAAGCCACTTGGCAAAGTTGTGCTTGTTGAATGTGTAGGCGGGAACTCCCAGTTTACGCACTATTTTACGTGAACGAAGGGTTTTCTGCAAGTCGATGACAACAGAAAAACGCTCTTTTTCAAGTTCCTGAATGGTTTGACTCACATTTTCGGGATCGTACGCATGAACCTTATGTATATGCGGATTTGTTTCCACCACAGGCACATAGTCCTTTCGAACCAGAAAATGCACCTCGGATTGCGGCAACTGCTCATCTAACGCCCTTACGACCGGGGTGGTCAGAACAATGTCACCAATAGAACTGAGTCGGATAACTAAAACCTTTAATTGCGACGGGGGTTGTATTTCGTCCATATTGCGTTAAAAATTATTAATTTTCTTCTGACAATGCCTTGTAGTGGTTATCTACCGGTGTAGCGTATATCTTCAACAAATTTTCATGCATTTTTTCAAACGGAACATCGGCTATCTGCGATTTACGTTGCAGATATTGCTCAAAACGAGTTTTTTCGTCCGATGTATAAAAATGAACGAAGTCCTCGTTCTGATGCATCAAATCGTGGGCAATGTAGTTGTTCGGATAAAGCGTATAGTTCTTATATATCTGATTATCAATGAAATGACAAATCTTATGCAGTTTGTCGTTATTGGTGATGTCTGCGGGAACATTATCCAACTCCTTGTCCAACGGCTTACCAATAGCCAAAGAGACGCGCCCTTTCTGTCCAAAAATACCCTGCTTAATGCTGTCGAAGTCTTCACCGGGTTTCTTATGGTAGGTAGTATGTTCACTTATAGCCAACTCTCTGGCTTTCAAGCTATCACAAGGCTCATACTCGTAGGATATAGTTACGGGTGTAATGTTCATTCGTCGGATGGTTTCCACCAGGTTTTTGTCGTTGCCGAGGGTAATCATCTTAAGCAGCCCTTGTTTGGTAATATCGTTCCCATCCTTTGTGCGTCCGTCGCGCTGGGCAATCCACACAGACTCCCTATCCTCAAAAAGAGAATACTGAATATAGGCCGCCAACCTCTTGGAATTCATCAATTTGTCACGCATTGACCCACCCCTTTTCACCTTAATCATCTTGTTCAGCTTGGCCACCTCCCCGAGCAGAGGCGTGGTGAAAAGATTGTCACCCATAGCAATCCGGGAGGTCCTGCGGTGTGTGATAAAAAAATAGTATTCCAGAATGGCGGGATCGAAGGTGATATCGCGATGGTTGCCGATATACATGTACGCTTCGTTCTCAACCGTGTTCTCAATGCCTGACAACGAAATACCTTTCGTGGACTGCGCGATGAACGCATCGACGAATTTCTTGTCGAAGTCCGCCTGAACCTCATCAATAGTGTTAAAATTTGCAAAATCCTTCCGAAACTGCTCAATAGAATAACTGGGAACGCACAAAGCAATGGCGTCCTGAAAACGGGGATCGTCCATCAGGCGGTAATAAGCCTCCTTGAATTCTGCATCCGTATAAGGTCGTATATCTTCAAAATCTTCTACTTGCATCATACAAATTTGGCGGCAAAGATAGCAATTTTGGCAATATGGAATTACCCTAATTTAAGAGACTGGCTTCTTGAGGATTATTCCACAAACTTAGGAGTATTTCCGTCGCAACAAGTCGCAAAATGAGAGATATGCATCGGATTTTGAATCCCAATAAAATTTCTGCTTCAGATGTTCAAGGCAGTCGAAAGCCTCCTCCATATTTTTGCATTCGTTGAGTTGGCGGATGGAGGCACTGAAATCCTCCCCGCGATTATGGAACAACTCCTTGATATAGATAAATTTGTCGTTAATGGAAATGGCTTTGGTCAAATCCCCGACCTTGGCGCGTTGGTATTGGCTGCTGATAGAATGGTCCTCGCGCTTTTCGTTGAACAGGTCGTTGAGGGAGCGTTGTTGAGGCTTCGCAGTAAAGTTTTCTGCACGTTTTGGAGGTGCAGGAGGCTGCACAGCCGGCTTTTCCGGCATATTCTGACGGGAAACCTCTGCCTGCACGGGTTTTTCCGACGCGGAAGTGGATTTCGGAGGGATAAACTGCAAGATGTCGTCTTCCGCGTGTTTAGTCTCATCCACCTCCGGACCAACTTTGATTTCAAAATCCGTTTCGACGAAAAGACTGTCCGCATCATCTTCCATGATACTGTCTTCACTCTCTTCCGTTGATTCCTCTGGTTGCTCTATCTGATCAAAAATGTCCGGAATAGAAGCAGTCTGTTCCTTCTTTTCCGCTTCTGGCTTCACCTCGCCAACGGTTGCCTGCGACTCGTTGATTTCTTCCGCTATGCTTTTGAGCTCTTGCTCGACGGTGTTATAGCTTTCATGTTCTGTGTCAAAGAAAAGCTCCACATCTTCTTCCAATGTTTTGGCCGGTGTGAACTGTTTTTGAGGTTCGGACGCAGGCGCAACAGGAGCGGCTACCGCTTCCGGTGCCTCATACTCCTCCGTCTCCAAGGCCGACAGCTGAACATACAGTTTCCTCGTTTTCTCTAAAAGAATTTCTTTTTCAATCAGGGCCATTTTGACCTCTTTTGAACTGTTGGATAACCAATTATCCAGCATTTCCGACATCTTTTGGTATTCGTCGTTCATTTTTTTGTTTTTTATATGTCAGATTAACGGTTTTTATTATACTTTTGCACGCTGAAAAAAGATGCAAAAATACGAAATTTATACATATTAGAGAAATGTTTTTAGAAAATAAAGCGAGCAGGAATCATCGAAAAGGCTGGATTGAGGTAATATGCGGATCGATGTTCTCTGGAAAGACAGAGGAGTTGCTGCGACGTATCCGCCGGGCGGAATTCGCCAATCAAAAAATAGAGTTGTTTAAACCGGCCATTGACACAAGGTATGACGAGACGGAAGTGGTGTCCCACAACGAAAATTCGCGAATATCCACGCCTGTCAACAATTCATCGGAAATACTTCTGTACGTCAACATGAGTGACGTGCAGGTGGTGGCCATCGACGAAGTGCAGTTTTTCGATGATGGCATCGTGGATGTTTGCAATCAGTTGGCTGATGCTGGCATTCGTGTGATTGTCAGCGGGTTGGATATGGACTACAAGGGAATCCCGTTTGGCCCGATGCCCAAGCTGATGGCAGTGGCCGAATATGTCAGCAAACAACATGCCATCTGTACACGTTGCGGAGACCTCGCCCATTTCTCCTACCGTATCGTAGCCAACAAGCAACAAGTGCTTCTCGGCGAAAAGGATTCGTACGAACCACTCTGCCGGCATTGCTTCAACGAAGTTATGAATAACACAAGAGATTAAATGTCAGTTATTTGCTTTCGTTTTATATCGCAAATGGCAATGACCGCCATGGAAGCCCAAACCAGAACGGAAAGTTTGTCTGTGTCGAGGAAATTGTTGAATACACCGTGAACATAGTAGGAAACAAGAGATAGAGTCATACATAACGATGTGATTTTCAATATTTTGTCTTCGGCATAAATATAGGTTTTAATTCCATAAAATAGAATCGTGAAGACAAGAATGAAAACGGTTATGGTGCCAGGGATACCGCTTTCGGCACATGGACCGATGTATTCGCTGTGAGCGTTTCCCCCGTCGCCAAAATCCGTGGATATAATAGTCCGATAATAGCCGTGCTGGAATGGTGCATATTCGAATTGGTACGTTCCCGGACCCCAGCCAAACACGGGCCTTTCCTTGATCATTCCGAACGCGGCGGTCCAACGGTTGAGACGCTCCATATTGGAGGCATCAGTGCTGATATTCGACATGGACTGAATATGCTCCACAAAATTCCCAGAGGAATCTTGGCTGTTTCGGCTCATTTTGTACAAAATGTCATCCGAGTAAAAAAACAGCAGTGCACCGATCACAAGTCCCCCGGAGATCAACCAGGACAGCTTTATACGCAGCTTGAGAATCACCAAAACCCCTATGGCCGCAACCAGGCTAATCCACGCCGCCCGGCTGAATGACAGATAAAAACCCATCAAAAGAATCAGGGTGACAACAATATAAAAGACCTGTTGGGGCCATTTGTTCCCAGGGAGAAAGAAAAAGCCAGCCGTGACAGGCAGCATGAAAGCCAATGCAGCACCGTATGCGGTATGGTCGTTGTAAAAGGGTGACATCACATAGTGCGCATAGTGCTCATCGAATCCGCTAATCGCATGTTTATATGTGGTAATCAGCACTATAACGACCAATCCTATAGCGTAGCAGTTGAAATAACGAGACACATTGCGGATGTCATCGTCTACCATCTGCATGAAAAACCAATAGCAAGAGGTAATGAACCATACCTTTGAGGCAAAGAATTTGAATGAAACCACAGGCCGTACGCTGGTCATACAAGTGACAAACATCCAACCCAAGTAAAGGAAAAGAGCAATGGAGATCGGGTGTTTCAACATTTTGGGATTCAGCCGCAAGTCATACAGAATGCGGGCAAAGAATACCATGGTCAGTCCGATCATCAAGGCTTCCGAAGGCAACGATAGTCCCAAAGGGATTTCCTTGCTGTTGATGACGACCGAGAAAGGGGTGGTCAGCGCCACCAGATACATAGCCCAGTCGGCATGGAAAAACACAACATACAAGCCTAATGCGGCAACCGTAATCAGCGGTATGACAGGAAACTCCCTGATTATGGCATAGCCGTTGGCCAGCACCAGCGCCAAAACAACCAATAAGACAGCAATGTGCCGCTTAGTGATCCGTTGTGTCAGCTGTAATATCCTTTCTTTCAGGCCTGTTTTCAACTCTTTCAATCATTAACAGCACAATCATTGTCAGAATGAAAGCGCAAAGGGTGGAAATGATGACAATGATGGATTTTTTAGGATAATACTTTTTGTCGGCAGGATAAGGCTGATCAATGACGAATTTCACCGGCATGATGGTGGTCATGTCCATCTTGGCATCCATCAGCTTTTCCTTGCAGAGTGCGTGATATTTACTGAAATTGAATTCCAGATCTTGGTACGAGGTGAGCTGGGCACCGTATTTGGCTATCGTATCTTGTTCTTTCTGAATACGTTGCATGGCAGCAGTATTGCCTTGTGCGGCCGCAATGGCATATTGCTGCGTAAGGCGCTCGCTTTGTAACTTCACGTCAAACACGCCGTGAGACATGATTTCGCGGATGGAATCGTTCACGATGTCCAATTCATGTTGGATAGAGTCCATCTGATGCTGCAATATGGCAACAGCCGCACTTGCGCGCTCGTATTCCACCCGGTTCTTGATGGTGTCGAGCCAACGTATGACATCCAGTGTCATCTGGTAGGCTCGCTGCGGGTCCCAGTCGCTCATCGAAACAGAAATGGCACCGTATTCCGTTCGCTTGACCGTCAAATTGTTCATCACCGTTTTGTACAGTTTGGTTTTGCCACCCTTTTTGTTGAGGTCTATACCGTAATAGTCCGCCAAATTGTACTTGTTGATCAGGGAGTCCTTGATAGCGACGGCGTTCAGGAAAGGCAGCATCTGCTCTGTCTCGTCAACTGTCGCCAAAGCCTTGATTTCCAACCGTTCGTTGTAGTTTTGCTCATTCAACAATATTTTTGACACCGAGCTGGTGCGCGGTGCATAAATCACGGCAGTGGATTTAAATCGAGGACGCACCAGGAAGGAGCACGCAGCCGACACGACAAAAGTGGCCGCACACACGATAAGCAACCACTTCCGCCACTTCCACATGAACTTTAACAAACTGAAAGCGTTGTATTTGTCTTTATTTTCCATTCGGTTAATGATTTTGGTTGGAATCTGAAGCTATTCGGTGAAAAGGGATTTGCTATAGCAGTCCGAGCTCCATTTTGGCGGCCTCGGTCATACAATCCATCGTCCACGGCGGATCAAAGGTGACATCCACCACCACTTTATTCACACCGGGAATCATCGACACGCGGGTCTGCACCTCCATGGGCAAACTCTCCGCCACCGGACAGTTGGGTGCAGTCAGCGTCATCAGGATATAGACATCATTGTTCGCGTTGACCTCCAACTTGTAGATAAACCCCAGCTCCCAAATATTGACGGGAATTTCAGGGTCATAGATGGTATTGAGCACCTCAATCACTTTGGTTTTCATACAATTAAGTTTTTCAATTTTGCAAAAATAACATTTCTTAACGCAATAAATACTATTTTAGTGTATTTTTTTCAACAAAAATCCATGTATATCATTTTGGATGGCTATTGACGAATTCCTTCCGAAACACTTGGCACATTTATCCTCTCTGACAAATGATTACAGCCGTTATCTGTAAAAGCCCTCCTGATCAACGTACTGAAACACCGCCTCAGGCATCATGTAGCGTACGGACTTGCCGTTTTTGAGATTGTCGCGGATCAACGTGGAGGAGAGAGCCATCAGGGGCGCATCGACAAGGTGAACGTGCGGATGGCGGAGAAAATCGCCACCGTCATAACCAGGCCGGGGATAGACATAGAGATGGTAGTTTTCCAAGATATACTCGTAATTGAACCACTTCTTGAAAGTCTGCAGGTTGTCCTCGCCCATGATGAGACAGAACTCGCGCTGCGGATACTGTTCGTGCAGCACCTGAAGGGTGTAGCTCGTGTAGGAAGGCTTCGGCAGTGAAAACTCAACATCGCAAGCCCGAAAGCGCAAGTCGTCGCCAATGGCTAAATTCACGAGGTGAAGCCGCTGCCGGTCGTCCAACAGCGACGTTTTCTTTTTCAGCGGGTTCTGCGGCGACACCACGAACCAAAGTTCCTGTAAATCGGAATGTTCCAGCAGATATTCGGCAATAATCAAGTGCCCGATGTGAATCGGGTTGAACGATCCGAAATAGAGTCCTGTTTTCTTCATTGTTCCTTAAAAAAGCGCAAAAGTACAAAATTTTGGATTGCCGACCCCAATGACAATTGAATCGCATCACGCTCTTCTGGAATGTAAAATCCAGTTCG
>Ga0247609_10004917_pt1 | contig 13215 bp, 6 predicted proteins | sample 172DNAGHGlowgp2_FD_193487 | JGI IMG/M metagenome (GOLD analysis project Ga0247609, IMG submission 193487) | Sheep rumen microbial communities from Palmerston North, Manawatu-Wanganui, New Zealand - 1728 DNA GHGlow gp2 | ecosystem: Host-associated > Mammals > Digestive system > Stomach > Rumen ...
CAAGCGACAAGCCATTGAAAAGAGTTTTAAGAGCAGGGGGATAGCCATAAAGTTCTGTCGAACAGGAGAAACATTCTGCTTAGAACGGTGATTTTTCTGATGTCGTGGGGACTTCGATGGTTCTTCGGTCCCTCGGCGAACACTCTTTTCAATTTTCACTTTTCAATTTTATGTGTTTCCTCGGCAAACACTCTTTTCATTTTTCAACCTTCATGTCGTAACAATGGCCTTGGCTTTTTCACATTCGAATATCTGAATGGTCGTGGGAAAATGCGCATCACCTTGCCGAACATCCAAGAGTTCTGAAATCTATACCCTGTTTTTTGAAAGAACATACTGTAGTTGATGAGTTCTCTCGAAATCGTTTTCGGCAACGATTGCATATTTCCATGGCTTACCACCATTAGCTGTAGTGTACTGAGAAACTGTTTTGCAATAGTTTTCCGCAGCTTCTTTCTTGGCTTGGACATCCTTGTCTTCCACGGATTTGTCGGCCTTTGTCTCTATCATATAGATGTCAGTGGCAGTTTCTACAATGAAATCAGGTTCATATTGGTGAGTTCCATTCGACCAATATATTCTGAATTGGTTTGGTACAGGACGAATCCATTTTACTACATCTGCATCGTTTTCTAGTAGGTATGCAAAATCCAGTTCTGTCGAGCTGTCGAATTTATATGTCAGGTAGAAGGATTTCGTAAATCCTGTAAAGATGTACTTTCTGACCAATGACTTCTGGTTCCTGTCGAAAGGAATGCGATAGTCTCGTCTGCCGTATGTTGTTTCTTCAGTTAGGTGTTGAGGAAGCAACCCTATAAAGGGAAGTACCTTCAATTTGTCACTGGGCACCTTTTCTATAACAAAATGACTCATCATTTGTTTGTATATGCGATTGGCAATGGCAAACTTGAATTGATGCACGATATTGTTTACTTCATCAGTCGATTTTGTGTTCTGAGCGATTGCTGCGATAGCTTGGTTAGCCAATTTAAACAGGAGTTCAGCATTCTCGTCATAATCCACTTCTTCAAAGTCGATTAGTCGGGTAACTATCTCCTGTGCAGGGTCTTTAAAATAGCCGCTATTCTTTGCTGTAAGAATCTCCACATCATTGTCTTTCAATCCCATCCTTATGATTTCATTGTTCAATTCATGGAAAGAGAAGCCACTGGAAGTATCCAAATCGAAATCATTGAAATAGGCATGGGTTTGAGGTTGGTCAATCACCACACGGGGAATCTCAATCACATTCTTTCGAAAATCCTCAACAACTATGTCTATTACAGCATCTACCTGTTCAAGTTGTTTGTTGGCTTCCTCTTCTGCAAATAGAGGAAACTGTTCTGTGGTTTTCTCGATTATCAGTTGCTGTGTTATCTCTTTGAGCTTCTGCTTATTCTCATCAGTAGAGAGTTCTGCAAGATTCTTGATTGTTGAGTTTAATTGAGGAATGGCTTCCCATACAGCCATTTTGGCATCGTATTCGGCTTTGGCAATTGCTTGTTGGTATTTTTTCTCAGCCTTTTTCTTTTCCTCCTCAAACTTCTCTTCGATGTAGGTCTTTCCCCTTACAACAGCTCCTGAACTTGGCTTCAGCTCTTCTTCTTCAAACTCAACATAGCTGAGCTTGTTTAGAAGCGAATTGGGGTCTTGAGCCTTTCTGATAACCTCATCAAAATTCTCATGTGCAATGACAGTCAGTTTGTCAACCTCCGGGTCGCCTGTTCTCTTTCCGCCATAAGGCAGTCTCAGACCTCGCCCAATGGTCTGCTCCACCAAAGTGATGGCATCCGCAGCACGTAATGGAACGATAGTATATAGGTTGGTAACATCCCAACCCTCTTTCAGCATATTGACATGAACAACCACCTCGATTGTATTGTCGGGGTCTTCCAGTGAGACGAACTGTTTCTCAATATCGTCGTCTTTCTTTGTTGAACTGTCTATTTGCAGTACCTTCCCTTTATATCGTCCATCGTATATCTTGTTTTCAATCAAGTCTACGGTTTCTTTGGCATGGTTGATGTCGCGACATACAACCAAGATAAAAGGTTTTACAAGGGGTAAATCATGCTCCTTGGCGTATAGTTCCAAGTGCAATTTAGTATGTTCATGTATGCTGATGGCATCCTCAAGCTTCAGCACATCCAATTCTTCCGGTGTCTGATTCCCTTTTTCAAAGTTGCGCCGTTTAGCGATAGTGGGATTCTTTACATATTTCCCTTCTTCCAGTGCTTGTGCCAGATTATACTCGTATACGATATTCTTAAAGGCCTTGCCTTTTTCATCGTATGGGGTGGCGGTCATTTCCAGACCTAATATTGGGCGCAGCTCATTGATGGCCTTACGAGATGCATCCGCATGGTATCTGTGTGCTTCGTCCATAAGGATAACGAGGTCATCCAGCTGGCTAAGGTAATTGAAGTAAGACTGTCCAAGATACTCCGACAGCCTTTTCATCTTAGGCAAAGCTTTCTTGCTGTCTTTGCTGTTCTTACTCTCCTTGCTGTCGGTGTTGAACTTAGAGATATTGAAAACGTTTATTTGGATTTGATTCTCTGAAAACAGAGAATGTGCCTGGTCGTAGTTGTCACCAGTTATGACTATCGGCTGATTATGCACAAACTCGGCAATTCCCTTGAATACATACTTTGAATACGATGGGTCACCGAAATCACGCTTCAGCTTCTCATATAGAGTCAAGTTAGGAGCCAGAACAAAGAAATGCCGGATGCCTTTCTTCAAATAAAGGTAGGCTATGCATGCACCCATCAGTCGGGTTTTGCCGATACCTGTCGCAATAGAAAAAGCGAAAGAAGGAAACTCGCGTTCAAAATCTTTGCATAGAGGACAAACCGTCTGTGCTTTTACTAATTCAGACTTAATGAATGTCTCCAATGTGTCAAGCTGAGGCTTGGAAAGAGACAAGGAGTCAGTCAGCCTCACCACCACATCAAGAGCCTTACTAAGAGGCTCCCGCAAAGACATCCGCTGTTTGATATTGTTGGCTGTTGGGTTCATGCCTATTTATATGGGTCAAACAAGTGGTTGTCAATAACAGTGGAGCTATTTGAAACTACCAAGTGTGCTTTTTTATATTTCTTCATGTCAATATAATCATCGAACATCGATTGATCAAAAGCAGTTTTATTTCTTGGAAATGAGGCAACAAAATAAATGGGATTAGAAATGCCAACTTCATTTTTGAAAATGTCAAACATCGATTTGGCTTTCTCTGAAATATCCTGTTTGTATCCAGAAATTTGATTAACAGAGCAATCCTTTATTTCAACAATGCAGAACCAACTTCTTCCATCATTTATAGTAGGGAACAAGCAACACTCTCCATGTTTAAGTTGGTTATTGAATTGATCAACAAATTGTGTATCATCAAAAATGTTATATTCTAAGGATTGCCGATGGGGATTATTAATCAAATAACACGGCATCATACGATTCGCATCATTAGGGTCTTGTGGCTGATAGATAGAAATTTCAACATCCCGCAAATTGTTTGTCCGTTTTTTAAAATCTGCCACAAACAATTGTTCTGACTTGGTCGTTTGAATAATGGAATTAGGATATTTGGCCAATATTTTATTTTTCATCTTCTTCGTAGTAGTTTAATAGGGACATATATTCCGAAGAATTCTCCTTATAGGCTTGATTCAGATAGTTGTCTTCGATGATACCATCTTCATCTTGAATGTTTTTTAGTGTTCCATCATGAATCTCATAGATAGAAACTTTCTTTGGGTCAATCCAGGATTTATATGATGCAAATAGTTCCTTTTCATCGTCAGAGATATTGTCTTTGACAAGCCCTCCCATCATACAATTATTCAATGCAAAAAGAATATATGGGCTGTGTGTAGTGATAACAAGCTGATGATTTCGATCTTCTCTTACCAACACTTCAAGCATGTGGTAAACTAAGTCTTGTTGAGCCTTAGGGAAAAGGTTCAGTTCGGGTTCCTCTATGATTAGTTTTGTATAGTTGTAATCCGAATCAAAACCTAAGGAATTCACTATTTTTTTTTGTGCCTCATTTAGTTCATTGATTAGTTCATTAAATTGTGCTTGGAACTTGGGTGAAAACTTTTTCTTAATTCTATCTTTGGTATCATTTATTATTCTATTTTGATTAATCAAATTACGAAGTTCCTCTTTGTCTGGGGAATCAAGGTTGTCAACTTTTGATTCAATATTGATTGTTTCAAATGGGGATTGCGTCCTTCTTTCGGAATATATTTCATTAATTACGTAATTAAAAACCATTAACAAAGGAGTAACCGACATCAGACCACTAGAAGCATGTTGCAACTTTATGTCTGTTCCATCTTCCAACACGATCTTGTCAGCATCTTCTTCCTGAATATAATAATAAGAAAAACCATTTAAAGAATTTAGAGGTAGTTCAAATTTGTTATCTTCTTTTTTATTACGTTTTGCACGGAACCAGTCATACAGAAAATTCAAAATATTGTTTCTGCTTTCTGTATATTGACCAATACCAGGAATAGAAACAATGTTTCTTTCTGCTGGGATGTATTCGATTTTTTCATTTCGAAATATTATTTTTGGACCAACATTAGTCTCTACAGAGACTGGGGCATCCTTTTTGCCAGCATAGACTATATGACAATTGTTGCTTTTATATTCTATTAGAGAGTCGTCGCAGAAATATTTATCTTCTAAATTGTGAAATTCAAGTAGGTCCTGATAAAAGTTAATATTGGGTTTTGTTCCAAGAATGGTGTTTTTTTCATACCAGGAACAATAGCTGATTATCTTGGCAATGGTACTTTTGCCACTGCATTGAGGACCCATGAAGACGTTGATTTTGTTTAAATCGAGTTCTACTTCTTTTATCGGGCCAATGTTTTTTATTATAATATGTGTCATAATTTTATTTATTCTTAATCAAATAACGTGGGTTGGCTGTTTTTATTGTATTCTTCTGTTTCTTGGGGTTCGGGGTCGGGGAGGAAATCTTCATCAGCTTCTTCGTCGTCTATTTTGGGCATGTCGATGATGTTGAGATTGTAGTTATCTTTGTTGAACTCGCAGCGGCCGAGGAGCATCTGGGGGATTTTCTTTACAGTTATGTTGCGGTTGTGTGTGGTGCACTCTTTTTGGAAAGCGGTGCAGCAGATGAGGAGGCTTTCGCCCTCTTGCATTGTCTCGCTGATGGCATCGAGGCTTTCCACAGTCAGAAACTGCGTGGTGGTGTAGATATAGTCGTGTTCCGAGCTTTGTCCCTGCTTCCAGTAGAGGGTTGTATCGGGCTGATAGGTGTATCCCTCCTGCTTGGCCATTGCTGCTGCAAGCATATCAGCGTTGTATTCCTTGTTGATAACGAGATTGCCAAACCGGTCTTCTTTCAGCAGACTTGGTGCCAGCTCGTAGAATTTGAACCCACTACCGCCTTTCCAGTTCTGAGCCTTGCTGATACCGCCTTGGTCAGTGCCATCAGTCACCATTTTCAATCGAGGATAGCAGTGTGTGTAGGCGTGATTGCCAAGTTCAATACCAATATACCGACGGCCCATCTTTTGAGCAACGGCTGCAGTAGTGCCAGAACCAAGGAAACTATCTAGGACAAGGTCACCAGGGTTACTCCCCAAAGTGAGTACGCGCTCAATAAGGCGTTCTGGTTTTGGGGTTTCAAACACGTCGTCATTATTAAAAGGTTTCACTTCCTTTTTAGCGTCTTGATTATGCCCAACCTCGGAATATTTCCATATCGTCAATGCTGTCATTCCTTGTTTGACTTCTGATAAGAATTTTTTAACAGCAGGTACATTATTTCCATCCTTACCAAACCAAATTCTATTGTCTGCAACTAATTCTTCAAAACGTTCTTTACTTGATACCCATGCTCTACTTTCTGGAGGAGTAACAATTCTGCCACTTGGCAATGTGATCGGATAATCGCAACTTGCATTATATGTCCTTACTGAAAAATCCGCAGTTTTCCATGGCCCTCTTGGATCGTTATCCAAATTTTTATATCGACTATTCATCTCCTCTGAACGCGGTAGTAAGTTGGGGCGCCATGTCTCTTTATTCTTCGCATATACTAAAATAAAATCATGACTGTCAGACAGCCATTTGGCATCATTTTGAGGAGAGTACTTCTTCTCCCAAATTACATTGGCAACAAAGTTCTTCCTTCCAAATATTTCATCGCAAAGCACTTTGCAATAGGCTTGCTCATTGTCATCAAGTGAAATCCATAACGAACCATTTTTTTTATTCAACAAGTTATAGATTATTTCCAATCTCTCACGCATTAAAGACAGCCATATTGAATGTTCCACCCCATCCTCATAATGTTCAAAAGCGCTCCCAGTATTGTATGGGGGGTCAATATAGATGCACTTGATTGAATTAGAATATTGATGTTCCAATGCTTTTAATGCTAATAGATTATCACCATGTATTATCATGTTGCCGCTATCTGTGTCTCCATAACTATACAAGGGATCTTCAATCAGTATCCGTGGCTCTATATTCTCTCTCTCTTCGTCTTTCCCAATCCAAGTGAGTTCTAATTTATTTACTTTATCTCGTGCCATCTGTTTATATATTCTTAAATGTAATCATTTGTTCAAACCATGCAACTAGTTCATTCAATGCTGCTCTATGAATCAATCTATCAATAGTCATTTTATTAACAGCAGCTGTGTTAAGAAACCGTTTGACAGAAGATTCTTTTTTATGTTTTTCTTCATCTGTTTTTGCATCGAAATCTAGATAACGCAAATGACATATTAAATTGGGAACATCTGTATCATCGGATATTTCTGTCGAAATGGAAATAGGCGAATTGATGTCTTGATATGCTTCCTCAATGGCGTCTTTACATAAAAAATTTTCCATCTCAACCTTTGTTGTATTGTATGCTTTTTTCTGAGGATTGTTTTCTCGGTTTATTTTTGATACTAGCTTACGATATTCTTCTTTGTCGTTATCATAGATATGTAATTGAGGTTTCCCAAGATTACCTAAATAATTATTTTGAACATAATACTTTAAAGAGGAACCGCCTGTAATCACAATGCCTATTTTTTCCTCTTGAGCCATGATATCCTCTGAAATTTTCCCACCCTCAAATAGTATTTTAGAATAGCCTTTTAGTGCATTAACATCATTTATTCCTTCAACGAAAAGAAGTAGTTTCACCAAATCAGCTGGGTTGGGAAGAATTCCTAGTGTTGATATCACCTTTGACAACACGGTATTGTTTGAAGAGCCATCTTCATTAATACCATCTTCAATTATTATTTCCCCATTTTGTGCAGATACAAATTTTATTGAAGGAAGTGGCATCTCCCTTACTAAATTGGCACTATGACTTGTAAATAACACTTGTGTATTTGACGCTTGAGACAATTCAACCAAACTGTGGACTATTTCCAACTGATGATTTGGGTGTTGTGATGTTTCTGGCTCTTCAATGGCATATATTATACTTGGGCTATTTTTTTCTTGTTGTCTTTTTTCGGCTTGTGCTTGAAAAAAACTCAATAATACCAAACGTCTAATCCCACTACCACGTTTATTTAGGGGAATATTTTTTTCATTTAATAAAGTTATATCAAAGACACTGGACCATCTTGGAAGCTTAGAAAAACTTGACCTTAGGCTCTCGGCTAATTTTTTGTCAAAGTTTTCCATTTTCTTTATTGTAGAATCGGCAACTTCGGTGGTTTTTTCTTTTACAAATTCTTCTATTTCATGAAGCTTTTGTTGTATGTCCTCTACTTTTAATGCTTCATCAATTGCCAACTTTAATGGATCCTGAACATTTTCGTCTTTATCGCTCAATACCTTATCCATTTTAAACAACGCAAAAGTGGGGAGTTGATCGCTAATCTTTTTCCAGATAGCTTTAATGTTATCTTCAGACGTAAGATTACCATCTACTTTAATCTGTGTTATGGTTTTCTCAGAGGGAAATGCCTCCCTAATTTTCGCACGTATTTCTCTGTTGACTTTTTTATCAATATGAGACAAGTCAACATCTTTCTCTTGTGCGAATGCTTTTAATGCAGGATTCTTTAACTTTAATATATCAATCAATTCTGGTGATGAATAGTAATAACAATTCACATAAGTTGATTTGCTAACTGTTTTCCCAGAAAAATCAAATAACCGTTCTATTTCCAGGTCATTATCTATGTTTAATAAACCTTCTTCTTCCAAATCACTAGGAATCGTGGAGTCCAAAACCAACTCTTTAGGCAAGTCATCGAAAATACATGTAATTGATACTTTTTTGTCATCTCCTTCTGTACAAACATCTGAAGCGTCTATTGAATCATAAAAAAAAGCATTAATGGCTTCCAAGATTGATGATTTTCCAATATCATTTTGGCCAATAATACACGATAAGTTATCAATGTTTAATATTGTTTCGTCTTTATAACAACGATAATTTTTAATTATTACTTTCTTTAATTTCATATTTACAAATAATTATATTATTCTCCACTTTATGAAAAATACTGTCTCTTCTATTGCCCTCTTTTGCCGTAGACGTTCTTCTACCTCGTCGAAGAGTTTGTCTTTGCGGGCATCAATCTCGTCCTGTGCTTCGAACAGGCTGCGACGTTTCTCGCTGCGTAATGTTTCCATCTCCTTTATCTCGCGTTGGGCAGCAACCTTTTCTTCCAGTCCATTCAACTTGCGGGCTTCAGCTTTGCGTAGCCGTATTTCGGCATCTAGGTCGCTAATCTCTTTTTCAAGACCAATCTTCACATCGTCGGCCCATAGACTCAACTTCTCTATCTCAGTGTCGAAAAAAACCTGATTGCGTTTCTGGTTTTCCTCGCGCACAGCCTCCTTTTGCCTTTTGAGGTCATCCTCCAGCATTGAGGACATTTGGTTGCCCACTGTTGCATCCTGTCCTTCTGTGGCATTGAGCGAGAACATTCGTTCAGCCACATCGGTGGGAATCTGCTTCCCGTCGTCAGTATAGCAAGAGATGAGCAGATTGTCTTCCGGCTCGGAGCTTTCGATGGTATATCGGTCAATGCGCATCCATCCTGACCTGCCCACCAATTGCTCCAGCAGTGCTACCTTTACGGGGGTATGACTATAGTCGAACACCACTTCGTGACAAGGCAACGAAACCGACTTCCATTTGTCAATCATATCCTGCGCCAAAGGAGACCCTATACGATAAATCTGTGCGTGGTTGGGCAGTACAGCGTCGCTGCGTTTCTCTTCGCCAGTAGCAGATACCATACAGTAGCTATCGCCATTGTTTAAGGTGAACGAATGCCGTTCCTCATTAAAAACCGCTTTGCCGGCAAGAGAGAAGCAAGTCAATGCCCAGAGGCGTTTTTCAAAGAGACTTAGGTTGCTGAGACTTTCGGAGAGATGGCTTTTTAGCTTCTCGCTTACCGACTCGTCGAAATTCTCGAGCAGCGTAGTTCGAGCCTTGATCATCTTGTCGGAGATCTCCGAACGTAGCTCCTCTTGTAGTTTGTCAAAGGCAAGTTCAATCTCCTCCGTTGTGCGGCACTCGTTGTAGATTTGCGAAATACGTTTCTCAAAATCCACTCCGTTGCCGATGCTTCCCAACACCTCGTCGCTGGCGCCAAAGACACCACTAAAGAGTTGAAACTTCTCGTTCAGCAGTTCATACACTCGTACATCGGCGGCATTACGTTTGTTGAGGAAGTTGATGACCACCACGTCGTGTTTCTGTCCGTAGCGGTGGCAACGACCAATGCGCTGTTCGATGCGTTGCGGGTTCCACGGCATATCGTAGTTCACCACCAATGAGCAAAACTGGAGGTTAATGCCCTCAGCAGCCGCCTCAGTAGCAATCATGATAGTGGCATTGTCGCGGAAATATTCTACCAAGGCAGCCCGTTTGTCGGCAGTGGCCGAACCTGTAACCCTGCTGCTTCCTTGGTATTTCTCCAGCCATGATTTGTAGATGGCGGTCGACTGCTTATCATTGTTGGAACCGTTGAATAGTACCACTTTCCCCTTGTAACCCTTCCTTTCCAGCAACTCACGTAGGAAATCCTGTGTGCGACGCGACTCGGTAAAGATTAAAGCTTTCTTTTCGGCCCCCAGTTTTTCCAACTCTTCAAACCCTTTGTCTAGGGCGATGAACAAATGATTGGCTTTGCTGTTCTTCTTAATCTTGGCCGCCAATTCCTGAAATCCTCGCAGGTCGGCCAATTCGTTGCGTATGGCAGCCACTTCATTGGGGTGCAACGTCTCCTCTTCGTCGGGTTCTGAAACTATATGGGACTCCTCGTCTTCGTCGGAGAGCCAATAATCCAAGTCGTCGTCCAAGCCATCAAAATCCAGGGCGAGCTGGTTGCAGTCCTGTTCAACTGACTGATGACGCAATAAATCTTCAAGTCGATCAATCAAGCGAGAAAGGGTTCCGTAGATGGCATAGGTGGACGAAGCCAGCAATTTGCGCAGAATCATGGTCATCAGCTGCCGTTGGCTGTTGGGTAGCGCATAGAGCACAGGACGCTGCAGATAAGCCGACACAAGTTCATACAATTGTTGTTCTGCATCTGTGGGATAATACTCCTCGCAGATGGCAATACGCTTGGTGTATTTGATGTATTCCAGCACCTGTCGGCGCAGGGTGCGTTTGCATACAGGCTGCAAACGGTTACGCAACAATCGGTAATCCGAATCGGTCAATACTTTACCAAACTGGCTTTTGAAACTCTTCAAGTCCCCAAATACGAACTCATCGATGATGGAGACAAGTCCATACAATTCAAGGATAGAGTTCTGCAAAGGGGTGGCGGTAAGAAGTATCTTCTTACGTTTGGAAAGAGCATTTTTGATGGTGTTGGCTATACGGTTGGTTGGCTTATAAACGTTGCGGAGCCTATGTGCCTCGTCGATAACCACCAAGTTCCACGGTGTCGCTTTAAGGTAAGCAGCCTTGCTGCGTGCAAACTGATAGGAACAGATGATGATGCCGTCGCGACTGAATGGGTTTAGAATGCCGCGTTCCACCGCCTGGTTGAAGCTCTTTGACTCCAGAATGTAAGAAGGTAGAAAGAATTTATCCATCAATTCGGCGGACCATTGTTTTCGCAAGTTGGCAGGGCAAATAATCAGGAGTGTGCGTTTGTGTTCTGCCCAATGCTGGGAAAGGATGATTCCGGCCTCGATGGTCTTTCCAAGACCCACCTCGTCGGCCAGCACGGCGCCATTGGACAATGGGGACTTAAACGCAAATAGAGCCGCATCTATTTGATGTGGGGTCAAGTCCACTTGGGCATTTTGCAAGGACGCGGTCAACTTGTCCAAGCTATTGGCAGGCAAACGCCTTGTCAGATAGTGGGCAAAATATTTGGCGTGATATGGTGTTATCGAGACCATCAGTCTTGTTCAAAACCAGTCATATACAATTATTCAAACAGCATTGCAAAGATACGAAAGTATTATAACATAATGAAAGAGAATCACCATCACTATAAAACTATACTTATTCTGCTTTCTCGTTGGGATTAGAAATTGTCCAGATTTCCGTCCACTTGAAAAGCAAAAACGCTTTATATTATGTCTTTGTTACTATTCTATGTTTCTGTTTCTTATTCTGTTTGTTTTGTTAATTAATTCGTTTATTCGTGTTGCAAATATACAAAAATTCTCCGACATAGATACACTCATCGGCTAAAATAAACCCAAATCGGTCATCAGGCCGACTTTTCATTCATTCTTGTCTTTTTGTGGTTAAAGGAATCATCACGGCCTTACCGCCATTCCTCTGTTTGAAGTCTTAAATCGATTCCATCCTTCACGGGTTTGGATTGCATCTTCTAGCATATTGTTTCTTCTCTGCCTGCACTATGCTCCTAATGCTGCTCCGTCCCTGCTTTTCTATATGTCCAGTGTGCCTTCGGTGTAGGTTCTCTCTGCAAGCGAACCTACACCGAACCCATTCTTTAGGGTAAGCCTCGCGTTTTGCAGTTCCCGCCTCACCTGAAAAGGGTGACAGTTGCCTTTTTTCTTCGATCTGGAGGAAATTTGTCCTATTTCGGATTTTCCCCGCTTCGCTTACCGTTAAGCTCTTCGTCACCTCTTATAAAGCTCTTCTTGACCTATAGGGTAAAAAACAACCTGTCAAGGAGTTAGACTATTGTGTATATGTAAGTTAGTTACAATAGTGGGGGAACTTGGATTCGTGCTGGCTCCGCCAGCGGGATACATACCCCGCCACTGTCGTGGCACCCCTTTCAAAAGGGGACGCTGCCGCGGTGACGTTTGTATACGCATACAGTATTCATAGCAATCGACAGACGGACCGCCACCGCGAGTCCCCTCTTTCAGAGGGGTACGGCGAAGCCGGGGGGTATGTATCTGAAAACAAATGCAGATAGTCTATATATTATTTTAAAGAGGACTTTTGTGATTTGTGCTGGCTCCGCCAGCGGGATACATACCCCGCCACTGTCGTGGCACCCCTTTCAAAAGGGGACGCTGCCGCAGTGACGTTAGTATACGCATTGGGATGCCAAATGCTGGCGCAGTGAAGTATGTATACACTTTAGTCTACACAACGCTGGCGCCGTGATGTTTACATGCTGTAATCCACCACTTGCTTCAGGAACCAGCGGCCATCGATGCGTTGGAACATCCATTCGAAGTAGATACCCGTATCCTCAACAGTGAATACGACAACTTGCTGATTGGGCTGACGTTGTTCGAACTTGGTCTTGTAGGTCTCGAACCACTCGTTGGTGGCGCACTTCCAGTCCTTGGCAGAGAGCTTTACGGTATAGAACTCCGGCTCGCTGTTCGGGACATCGATGTCGGCAGTCATCAAAAACTGTGCATCGGGAGCCAGCCGCGACTGCTGGAAGGGGCAGTCCTGCCGGAAGCGGACAAAGAAAGCGTCAAAATCCTCGGGGTCGTTCTGTGCTTTGGAAGTGGCAGCGATTTGTGGCAGGATTTCTTTCTCGAAAAGGTCGCGGCGGATGAGACGATAGTGGGGAGCGTAGGTTTGGTTGAAGCGGATGCTGTGGTGGAACACATATTCGCCGCGATTGAAAAGGCTGTCGAGCCGTGCGGCATCTTCATCGAAGTTGAGGGGTTGCGGCTGGATGGTGCGGAGCTGGTTCTGAATGCGTTGCCACTGACCGCGCCAATCGTAGAGGGGCATGGGGTTGACCTGCGAGGCACTCTGCATCAGCAGCTGGACAAAACGCCCCA
>Ga0247609_10004918_pt1 | contig 13214 bp, 10 predicted proteins | sample 172DNAGHGlowgp2_FD_193487 | JGI IMG/M metagenome (GOLD analysis project Ga0247609, IMG submission 193487) | Sheep rumen microbial communities from Palmerston North, Manawatu-Wanganui, New Zealand - 1728 DNA GHGlow gp2 | ecosystem: Host-associated > Mammals > Digestive system > Stomach > Rumen ...
TTTCACGGATATTCAAATGACGATAGATGATTTTATAATGGAAGCTCTTGAAATAAATGAAGAACGTGACGGAGAAGAGTTCTTCGATTTGGTTCACGAATGTTACTACGGAGACAAAGAAATTGAAGATGTTGTGGCTTCTGTGGAAGAATTTTTTGAGCATAGGTGAAAACCAAAAGAATGTGGTTAAAGCTCACGGGTGCAATTTTGTCTCCACAAACATCTGAAAAGTAATAATCTTGGTTTATAGAGAGAATGAGGCAATGGAAGAATCAAAATATAGAAAGATAATTAATTGGTCTCAAAATGATAACTGTTATGTCGTTGAAGTTCCAGAACTGCCCGGATGTTTGGCAGACGGAAAAACACAAGAAGAAGCATTGAAAAATGCTGAAATTATTATAAGCGAGTGGATTGAAACGGCAAAGCAACTTGAAAAGGAAATACCTTCTCCGGCTTATTATGAAGATGCTTTAGATATGAAGGTGTTTGCTGAATATGAAGAAGATAAAGCCAAAGGAAATGTAAATACATATACGCATGAGGATGTTTGGAAGGAATTGTTATGATAAAAACCATAATCCTTGAAAAAGGCCAAAAACCTACTCCCGAACAATTAAAGGAAGTAGAAGAGGCTTCAAAATTACCTATCAATTTCGACGAAGATTGTGAAGAACTTTCTACCGAAATGATAGACTATGCAAAACGTAATAAATGTAAAGAGTCATAAAAAGGCACATTACATTTGACGTTAGTATTAATTAGCCATATAATTAATTCAACAAGAGAGCCGAAAGATAGATGTAGCCTATCCGCCGGCAAATTGTTGATTAAAAATTTACAATGAAAAATCTAACGCCTATCTGCCAGGACAGGGCGTTATTTTTTGCTTTTCTAATAATAATTTAGAGGAAATGAGTCGATAAAATATTTATCACAAAGTATCACACAAATAAAAAAGTATCACAAAGTATCACACAAACAAAAATCGCGAATGGTCTCATAACTTAAAAGTTTTGAGACCGTTTTGTATTTCCCCATTTAAAAGGTTTATAACGGTCTCATAATATGGTATCATAAGTATATCGTATTTTAAGGCCGTTTTTGAGTTTTAAGGAGAATAAAAATGGTATATGGATATGCTCGTGTAAGCACCAAAGGGCAGGCAAAAGATGGAAATGGAATAGAAGCTCAGATGGATGCATTATCATCTGCGGGAGCTATGGAAATATATAAAGAAGCGTTTACAGGAACAACAACTAATCGACCGGAATTTGAAAAGCTTTTAGAGAAACTAAAAAAAGGAGATACGTTGATTGTTACCAAATTAGATCGAATTGCAAGAAGTGCCTCAGAAGGATCTCAATTAATTCAGGGATTACTGGACAAAGGAATAAGTGTAAATGTTCTTAATATGGGCAAGATGGATGATACACCAACAGGGAAACTGATTTGCCATATTATGTTTTCTTTTGCAGAGTTTGAAAGGGATATGATTGTTGAAAGGACTCAGGAAGGTCGGTCTATAGCGAGAAAGAACAAAGAGTTTCGGGAAGGAAGACCAAAGAAATATAACAACAAACAAATTGAACATGCACTATCGCTTTTAGAAACCCATAGTTACACGCAAGTAACGGAAATGACGGGGATAAGCAAAGCCACCTTGGCTAGGGCAAAACAGAGGATTAAATCACAACAACAATTATAGATACGAATTAAAAATGGGGGTTGTAATTATGAATTATAATATTAATCTTATTGGACGAAGCATTGAAATGTCAAAACCAAATAGTTCAATTCTTTTATATCGTTTTCCTTATCAAAATTTGTTGGCAGGCGAAAAAAATACTTTTGAGATAAAGAATAAATTTATAGTTTATATTCTTACCGGAAAGAATGAAAAAGGTGAGGATGTTATTTATGTAGGAAAGTCAAAGAATGGCTTAAAGAATCGTCCGACCTCCCATAACGATAAATTTGCAGGGTGGTCGCATTGCTATGTTTTGACTGAAAAAGAAGAGCATTCGTATTTTAGTGATGGTACTATTCAATATATTGAAAATCAAATAAATAAGACTGTTGAAGATTTAGGCAGGTTTATAAATACAACTCATAAAACAACTCCAGATACAATAAATAAAAAAGAAAAAGACGATTGTGAAGAGTTTTTGAAAATCGCTTTTGATATGTTTGATATTCTTGGCTTGGATTTAATAACGAGAAAAGCCGATGATGATGAAAGTGAAATCGAAGAAGATGTGTTAGAAGTTAGTGTACCCGATGGCATATATACTTTTTCACAAAAGTTAAAGCGATGGAAAGGTAGGCAGGTAAATGCCACGATGCAAGTAGCTAATGGAAAATATATTTTGCTTGCAGGAAGTGACGTTTGTCCATACGAAGGCGACATATATGATGCTGTTCATATAAAGCGAGCAACTGCGAATATTGTGGATGATGTTTTGCAAGAGGATATTGTTTTCTCCAGTCCATCTGGACCTGCGATATTTGTGACAGGTGGAGCGAGAAATGGATGGTTTTGTTGGAAAGATGAAAAAGGAACGGCAATAAATCAATATAGAAAACAATAATTAAGGGGAGAATAGTAAGAATATGAATAAACAACAATTAGCATCAAATATTTGGGCATTAGCAAATGAATTAAGAGGAAAGGTTCCCGCTTCAACATATAAAGATTATATGCTGGGTTTCTTGTTTTATAAATATCTTTCCGACAAAGAAGAAAATTATCTAATTCAAAAACTCGATTATACAAAAGAAGATTTGCCAGAAGTAAACGAGGAAGATAATCAGCCAAAGAAAAACTGTATGGATAATCTCGGATACTTCATTTCATATAGCAATCTTTTTTCGACTTGGCGAAACCGAGATACAGATTTTTCTATTGGAGATGTTACGGTTGCACTTAGTGCGTTTGAAAGATTTGTCTCGCCAGCGTATAAAAAGGTATTTTCTAATATTTTTTCAACATTATCTACTAGAATAACCGATTTGGGCTCAACAGATCCTGAAAGAACAAAAAATGCAGGAGCTATTATTAAACTTGTAAATTCTATCCCAACAGATCAAAGGGAAGATTATGATGTTTTAGGGTTTATATATGAATACCTTCTTAAAAACTTTGCGGCTAATGCAGGTAAAGCTGGAGAATTTTATACTCCTCATGAAGCATCCATGATAATGGCTGAGATTATAGCCTATAACCATAAAGACAAAGAAAAGATATCAATTTATGATCCGACATCCGGATCTGCTTCATTGCTTATAAATATTGGAGAGGCTGTTTCAAGTTACCTTGGAGATAAGAATAAAATAAAATATTACGCACAGGAATTAATCGCGGAGTCTTACAACTTAACCAGAATGAATTTGATTATGCGTGATATTCTTCCTGGAAATATAGTTGCAAGACAAGGAGATACCCTTGCTAAAGATTGGCCATATTTTGAAGAGGGAGATCCAGACAATACATATGAATACTTGTCTGTGGATGCTTGCTGTTCAAATCCTCCATATTCTCAGGCGTGGGAACCGCAGAGTGGCCCGAGATTTGATGGATATGGTCTGGCTCCTAAATCAAAGGCAGATTATGCATTCTTATTACATAATCTTTATCATTTGAATCAGGGGGGAATTATGACTATTGTTCTTCCTCACGGTGTTTTATTTAGAGGCGGCGAAGAAGGAGATATAAGAGAACAATTAGTAAAAAAACATAATATCGAAACTATTATTGGTTTACCTGCGAACCTCTTCTATGGCACAGGAATTCCGACGATAATTATGGTCTTAAAGAAGGTTCGCAAGGACGATGACATACTTTTCATTGATGCATCTAAAGGATTTGTTAAAGAAGGAAATAAAAACAAATTAAGACAACGTGATATCCGAAAAATTGTAGATACGGTTATATCTAGAAAAACTATCGAGCATTATTCGAAATTAGTTAGTTATGCAGAAATTAAAAAAAATGAATTCAATTTAAATATCCCGCGTTACGTTGATTCTTCTGTAAAAGAAGATACACATGATATTTATGCACTGATGTTTGGAGGAATACCTAATAGTGAAATAGATGGAGAAAAGTTAAAGCGTTTTTGGAAAGAATTTCCGTCTCTGAAAAAGGAACTATTTATTCCTATAGATGAAGCTTATTCCAAGACGATTGAGAGTAATTTAAAAGAAAAAATAGAAGCAAATGCAGAGGTAGAATCTTTTGTTAAGTGTCATGCTGAAAAGTATTCTTATTTAAAGGTTTTTTTGGAAAAAGAGTTTTTAAGTGATCCCCAAAAACTTCATATAAGTTCGTTAGAGATGAAAATAGCGGAAACAATCAAGGAAAAGTCATCAGATGAAGACTTGGTGGATTATTATGATTGTTTTGAGGTTTTAGATAACGTTTGGCAAGGTATTCAACTAGATTTAGAAACTGTTAAAAACCAGGGTTTTGAAGCGGCAAGAGAAATAGATGAAATTACAGAGCTTAAAAAGGATACAAAATCAAAGAAGTTAGAAGAAAAGGTAGTCGGAACTGATGGAAGACTTATACCGTTTTCGATGATTCAAAAAATATACTTTAAGGATATGGCAGATGGAGTTTCTAACTTAGAAAATGATTTGTCTAGCCTGACTTCTGAAAAGAATGAATTATTAGAATCAATAGATCTAGACGATAAGAGTGCAATTTTAAAAGACGATGAATCGGGGGATGTTGATTCTAAAAAACTAAAATCTGAAATTACAAAGATAAAGAATAAAATTAAGAAAGGTGCTGAGTTCGAGGAAGATTCGTATGAATCTATTATTATGCAAATAGATGATATTAACACTAAAACGACCAAGGTGAAATCTGCGCTTAAAGAGGAGAAAAAACTACTTATTGAAAAATCAGAGTCAAAAATTCGAACCCTTTCTGATGAGGAAATACACGGTTTGCTTGTAAAAAAATGGATTGAACCTATCTGTGATGGGATTTATAATCTTGCAAATATGTTAATAAAAGACCTTGAGCAATCCATTGATGCCCTGAATAAAAAGTATGAACTGACATTTGTGGATTTAGATAATCAAATTGACGAAACAGAGTCTTCCCTTTCGTCGATGATTGATGGTTTAACTGGAAATACTTATGACATTAAAGGACTTGCTTTGTTAAAGAGTTTATTGGGAGGCGATTCAGAATGAATAATGAAGTCAAAAAGCCTGCAATAAGATTTATTGGTTATGATGATACTTGGGAACAGCGTAAGTTTGGAGATGTTGGTTCCGTTGCCATGTGCAAGAGGATTTTCAAAGAACAGACTTCCGAAGAAGGAGATGTTCCGTTTTACAAAATCGGAACATTTGGTGGCATTCCAGATGCATATATTTCGAGAGAATTATTTGAGGAATACAAGAAAGCATATCAATATCCGAGCAAGGGCGATGTTTTGATTTCTGCATCTGGAAGTATTGGCAGAACCGTTGAATATACAGGAGAAGACGAGTATTTTCAGGATTCAAATATAGTCTGGTTAAAACATGGGGATGACATTGATAATGCTTTTTTGAAGGTTTTATACAGTGTTGTTGAATGGTCATGTGAAGGATCTACGATCAAGAGACTGTATAATGATAATTTCTTGAAGACTGAGTTTATGCTTCCTCATATCGAAGAGCAGATCAAGATTGGAGATTTTTTCGGTCAGCTCGACAACCTTATCACCCTTCATCAGCGCAAGTATGAAAAACTTGTTAACATCAAGAAATCCATGCTTGAAAAGATGTTTCCTAAACAAGGAGCGTCTGTTCCTGAAGTTAGATTTTCGGGTTTCACTGATGCTTGGGAACAGCGTAAGTTCGCTTCAGTATTTGATGGTTTACAGAATAATACCCTATCGAGAGCGGATTTGAACTATGAAAGCGGTACAGTAAAGAATGTGCATTACGGGGATGTTCTGATAAAGTTTGGAGACTATATTGATGCTGCTGAGACAGAGTTGCCGTACATATCCGATGATGCTAAAGCCGATAAGTTTAAGAACTCTTTTTTGCAAGATGGGGACATCGTAATTGCAGATACAGCTGAGGATGATACTGTTGGTAAATGTACAGAAATACAGGGTTCTGAAGGTTTGAAGCTACTGTCAGGACTTCATACTATAGCTTGTCGTCCAAAGGAAAAATATGGTCCGATGTACCTGGGGTACTATATCAATTCTCCTGCATATCACAACCAGTTAAAACCGTTAATGCAGGGAATAAAGGTTACTTCAATTTCAAAGTCAGCTCTTCAGGATACAGATATGATTGTTCCAAAATCCATCGAAGAGCAAAGCAAGATCGGTGAGTATTTATCGAACCTCGACAACCTTATCACCCTTCATCAGCGTAAGTTAGAAAAATTAAAGAATATAAAAAAATGCATGTTAGAGAAGATGTTTACTTAAATAAATAGCAATTTGAGTGCTTTATATTTGTATAATCGCCTTGCAATAATATCGACGTAAGAAGAAGGCAAGGAGGTATAAATGTCAGATAAAAGCATATCTAACATAATTTTTAAAGATTATTTTATCCAATGGGTTAAACTTTATAAGGAAGGTGCTGTAAGATCGATTACATTAAACAAATATTGGATAGCATATACTTGGTTGGAGAAAATTGCTCCCGAATTAAGAATTAAAGATATTAACAGAACTAAATACCAAGAGATAATCAACCGTTATGCTGAAGACCATGAACGCCAAACAACAATGGATTTTCACCATATTATTAAGGGCGCGATTCTCGATGCAGTAGATGAAGGTCTAATTGATAGAGATCCAACTAGAAAAGTAATTGTAAAGGGAAAAGCTCCTTCAGAAAAGAAAATTAAATATATTAATCAATATGAATTACATTCATTAATTAATTCTTTAGAACTAGGTGATGAAATAAATTGGGATTATTTTATTTTACTTGTAGCTAAGACTGGTTTGCGTTTTTCTGAAGCTTTGGCGCTTACTCCTGCAGATTTTGACTTTGCGAGACAAACGATAAATGTGAATAAAACATGGAATTATAAGGGAAATGGTGGATTTTTAGATACTAAAAACAAGTCTTCTGCAAGAAAAGTACAGATTGATTGGCAACTTGTAGTTCAGTTTTCGGCGATGCTTCAAGATTTGGAACCAGAAAAGCCTATTTTTGTTAATGATAATGAGAGAGTATATAATTCAACAGTTAATGAAATACTAGAAAGAAGATGCAAGATGGCTGAGGTTCCTATAATCTCCATTCATGGATTAAGACATACGCATGCTTCTATATTATTATTTGCTGGTGTATCAATAGCAAGCGTCGCAAGGAGATTGGGACATGCAAGTATATCAACTACTCAGAAGACGTATTTGCATATAATAAGAGAACTTGAGAATCAGGATATAGATATAGTTATGAGAACAATGTCTAGTTTGAATTAATAACTCATATTTTCTTACGTCGATATAGATAATTATTTATAACAAAATTTATTACATACTTGGGAACAGCGTAAGTTGGGAGAGGCGTTAGCATTTTTGAAGGATGGAACTCATGGAACCCATGCTGATGCAGATGACGGACCATTACTTTTGAGTGCAAAAAACATAAAAGATGGAACCATAAAATGGGATGGAACGGATAGAAGAATTTCTCAGGATGAATACGAAAAGATACATTCTAATTTTTCTCTAAAGGCTGGTGATGTTCTTCTCACAATAGTGGGTTCCATTGGGGAAACTGCTATTTTAAGGGATTCTAACGGGCTGACTTTCCAGCGTAGCGTTGCCTTTTTAAGACCCAAGAATGATATATCTTCTGAGTTTTTATATTCTGAAATACAAACAGCGACATTTCAGAAGGAGCTTGAAAGTAGAAAATCGACATCTGCTCAACCGGGAATTTATCTCGGAGATTTAGCTGAAATACCAGTTTATTATTCTCGGTCATTAGATGAACAAGCAAAAATTGGTGACTATTTTAGGAACATCGACACCCTTATCACCCTTCATCAGCGTAAGTATGAAAAACTTGCAAACATCAAAAATCTATTCTTTAAAGAATGTTTCCGAAATAAAGAAAGACTAACTATTAAAAGTCAACAAGAAAATGAAGATTTTTGAATAAAACATCATGAGATGTTTTAGATAGCCTGGAGGCAGGCTTAAGCCTCAATCAGTACCTTGAAAACTGCATGACAAACAGAGCATCTAAACAGGTGCTCTAAGAAAAGGATGTAAGTTAAAGAACCTTTATTTTCGGTAGGCTTCGCCTGTAAGTTCCATTCGATAGATGGTGCGTATCAGCTTTTTCGTTGCATGACTGACTGCAACGTTGTAATGCTTGCCTTCGCTTATCTTCTTTGAAAGGTAGGCTCCGAAGTTTTCATCCCATATGCAGACGAACTTAGTGGCATTAAACAAAGCATACCTCAGATAACGGGATCCTCGCTTTTCCATATGGGAATAGCATGAATCAAGCTGCCCTGACTGATATGTAGATGGCGATAACCCTGCAAACGCAAGTATCTGATCGGCATTGCTGAAACGGGTGAAATCGCCAATCTCAGCAAGGATCACTGCTCCCATGCGGTAGCTGATTCCTGGGATCGTCATAATCGGGGAGTTGCAAGTATCCATGATGGATTTGATTGAAGCTTCGATTTCATCAATCTCATCCGTCATCACCTCGATCAGATGGATGGTGTGCTTCAACTCCATTGACTTTGCAGGCATAACAGAACCGATTGAATCCTTGGCAGCATCTCTTATGGTGACAGCCATATCTCGTCCGTAGCGTCCCTTAGAAGCTGTTTCAAGGACATTTCTGAGATGGGTAAGGTGACTTTCAGCGATGTAAGAAGCACCGGGGAACTCAGAAAGTAAGGCGTACACAGAAGCCATATGAAGATTAGGAACGAGCTTCTCAAGCTCAGGAAAGAGGATGTTAATAAGACGAGCCACAGACGATTTAAGCTTGGCTCGCTCTTGAACCTTGTCGAAACGATAACGGGTTAATGACTTGAGCTCTTCACTATGATATGATATGTCTGAGTAGGGCTTGAGAGTCTTATCGGTCATCAACATCATAGCAATCGAACCGGCGTCGACTTTATCCGTTTTCGTCTTTCTAAGGCTTAGACCTTTTCTGTAAAGATTTGTATGTAACGGGTTGATAACACAGGTGGGTAGACCTTTATCAATGAGCGATCCGAGAAGATTGAGTGAGTAGTGACCGGTAGCTTCAAGGCCTACTTTTATTTCGGTCTTATCATCAGTCACGGAGAATATCTTCTCATAAAGTTCATCAAAGCCAGTCTTATTATTCGGGATGGTAAATACCGGATATAGTTTATCGGCTTCTGATCCCAGGATGCAGCAATCGTGTTTATCCTTTGCAACATCGATACCAACATAGATCATACACATGATCCTCCTTAAAAGTATTTGACGCTGTATCGGATCCACAGGGCTCTCTGCCGATGTAACCTCGTTCTACATAAACCGTCATGCGGTATCTAACTGATTAACACTTTGACAAAGAGGCTGTGGTTGGAGCCTTTCTGTAACCGTCTGTGCGGTAGGAGACTAAAACCAATCCACAGCATCTTCAACAGCATACCCTATACCTATAGAAAAGGTAAAGAATGGGTATGACTATATAATACGAGGATAATAAAACTATGAAAAACATTATTTCTTTAAATGAAAGAATTCTTGCCAAGAATGTGAGCGTATCCAACGACGACCGAGAGACGGGGCATAACGGAAACGATTTAATTCTCGGCGCCTCGGGCGCAGGTAAGACCACCTCTTACATATGCCCCAATCTTAACAACCCTTCGGGAAATTTCGTGGTACAGGATACCAAGGGTAAACTCTGTCACCAATTCTCTGCTTCCCTTAGGGCGAAGGGTTACAGGGTTTATACCGTCGACTTCGTCAATCCCGATAAAAGCTGCGGATACAATCCTCTAAGCTATTTAAGAAGGCGTTCAGACGGAAGTCTCATAGAAACCGACATTAAGAAACTTGCTGCCCAGCTGGTTCCGCAGCTTGACAGAAGCGACCCTTTCTGGGAAAAGGCCGCAGTCAGGTATATCGCAATGCTTATTGCCTTCGTTATGGAAGCCCTTCCCGAAAACGAGCATAATATGTGCTCCGTAATCCGTATGCACCAGTCCTTCCAGTCAGGTGAGGGCAAGGAAATGTTAAATGACTGGAGTCAGGAGAATCCTGACAGCTATTCCGCACGTAAGTACAATATTATTTCAAACTCTTTCAGTGCGGAGAAGATGTGGAACTCCATTATGGAATTCGCCAACGAAGCCCTCGACCCGTTCGATGTTGCCGAGTTTTGGAATGTCTTCAAAAACAAAAATCAGCTGGATATGAAGGAGCTCGCCAACAGGAAGTGCGCAGTCTTCGTCAACGTCTCGGACCACGATTCCAGTTACGGAATCCTCTCTTCCATCTTTTACACGCAGCTGCTTCAGGTATTGCTCGACGAGGCTGACAAGAGGCCTGACGGACGTCTTAAGAACTTTGTCAGACTTTACCTTGACGACTTCGCGGCCTCTGCCTCGATTCCTGATTTTCACAATACCGTTTCCATTATCCGCTCACGCGGAATTATGGTAAGCATCATCCTTCAGAGTCTCTCGCAGCTAGAGAGTATGTACTCTGAGGCCAGGGCAATCAGTATACTCAATCAGTGCGACACCATGCTCTACCTCGGTGGCAGCCATGATTTGAAGACTGCGGAGTATATCGCCAATCATATCAACAAGACAATTTATTCGGTTTTAACACTGCCGTCCGACAAGTCCATTCTCATAAGACGCGGTGCAGAGCCGAAGATTGTAGATAAAATCAAGCCGCTGGATCCCATTACTGGATTACAGTGCACTTAAAGTTTCTCCTTTCAGAGTTATTCGTGTTAAAACAGGCGCGGGATTTTCGAATCCTGCGCCTGTTTTTTTTTATGATTTTTCAATTTTACTCGACATTTTTAAGTGCCTGGTCCATCGGAACTTTTTTGATTCTGTGGTAATCAATAAACATTACGATTAAGTACGCCGCAATCACCATGAGCACCATATAAACATACGATGAGAACGGAACGTATGCCGGAAGCCAGCCGTCCATCCGATAGAGGATTATGTGCCATACTATCTCCAGGCTCTGAACTCCTAAAACTACGGAGATAACCGCAGATATTATTACTACCCATGTCGTGGATAAAAGATACAGGGATGAAATTTCGTTGTTGTAATAACCGAGTATTTTTACCATGGATATCGAATTCTCGTTCTTCTCTATGATTACCTTGGTTAAGAGATAAATGAGGATTGCCGCAAATGCCAGACATATAACCTTAAAGTAGGTCATATAATTACCCATTGAATGATTGAGCTGGTTGGATACTTTAAGGATATCGTCTTCGGTTATGGTCATTGCAATATAGTCCGGATCAATATCTTTTATTTCCTCGTTGGCCAGATATCCGTTAAACGAACCTTCGACATTTCCGAATACTTCGTTAAATCCGTCCAGTGACATAAATAAGGCGAGACCGCTTATGTAATCGTATTTTCCGACTATTTTAAATGTGTATTCGTCATCGGTATATCTTGCCTTTAAGGTAACTGTGTCGCCTTCGCTTAAACCGAATTTATCCGCGTAAGAACTGGATATCAGTGCCTCGTTTCCTGTGACTCTGCCGTTTAAGGGAATATAATCCGAGTCGGCTTCAAGGCCGTATATGCTGATCGGCTCGCCCACTCTTTTACCGTCGGTCGTATAAAGTGTTTCCATGCTGAATCTTTCGGCACCGGGCGTTTCACTCGTAATTTCGTTTCCGTCATCATCTTCGGTTGTTTTAAGAACATACTGATACTTAGCAAACATATCGTCAGTAGCATGGTTCTGATAGTTTTTAAGAGTCGAAGGCAGTCCGAATGCAAAAGCCATCAGGAAAACAACGAAGTAAATACCCACGAACAAAACCAAATAATTGGGAATATTCTGTAAAAGAACTCTCAGCCTGAATCTTGCGAGAAATTTAAATCTCGGAAGTCTCATGGCTTTTTTGCGCCTGCTTGTCTTTAAATCTTTACGTATAAACCTAAGCGGTGAGAGACGAAGCATATACGCAACCGTTACGAAATTGATAAGTATCATAAGTATAACCGGCACAACCGTCGTTTTGACAAATGCTTCGTAATACCAGACCGTCTCATATTTGGGGAGGCTGTAGCTGTTAAAATACATGGCCACGACGATATTCTTAAAGAGCGTATATCCTAAAACATTTCCGACTAGCGCAGCTAAAAGTGTTACAAAAACAGGGGTTGCCATATAGTGTCTTATCAGTTCGCCCTTCGTATATCCCGATGCGCGAAGCGTTCCGATGACCATGGATTCCTTGGTGATCGTCGACATGATTGTCAGTGCAAATACAAATCCCAGAACAATCACAAGTATGTATAAAAGAACTCCGCCCATCTCCTTGTCGGAACCCATATCGTCGGGTGCGAAACGAACTGCCTGATTAAGATATTCGGGAACGTAATCTTCGAGGTCGTTTTCTTCTTTTATGGTCTGTGTAATGAGTGCGCTCATAAAATTGTCGGACAGTTTCTTCTGTTCGGAATCGTTTGAAAAAGAGTCGACATATTTAAAAGCGTATAAATAATGTGTTTTGCCCTTCAGTTCATTCCAGGCTTCGGGAGTTACCATTGCAACGTCGAAGCTTATTGCATCGAACATAAAGTCCGTATTTTTCTCATGCAGTGTGGCGTAATTGACATATGCAAGAAGGCCCGTAATCTCGAATTCTTTGCCGCCGACATTAATCTTATCGCCGATTTTTAAACCGCTGTTGTCGGCATGCATTCTGTCGATGGCGATTTCGTTTTTATTCTCGGGCTTTCTTCCTTCGTTGAAGCTTGCCATATTGATGTAATCTTCATAGGCATATACTCTGACTTTTCCGTCTGAACTGCCGTCGAGATCATTGTCTTCGGTTACGTCTTTATAAAAGTTTTCATAGAGTTTAACCGGAGTAACCTTAAAATTCTTCTCCGCTTCGAGTGTGGCTTTGGATTTCTTCGCATCCTGCTTGTCAAACTCTTCGTTTATTTCATCTTCGGCTTCTTTATAAGCCTCTTTCTTCGCCTTTTCCTTTTCGTC
>Ga0247609_10004920_pt1 | contig 13213 bp, 13 predicted proteins | sample 172DNAGHGlowgp2_FD_193487 | JGI IMG/M metagenome (GOLD analysis project Ga0247609, IMG submission 193487) | Sheep rumen microbial communities from Palmerston North, Manawatu-Wanganui, New Zealand - 1728 DNA GHGlow gp2 | ecosystem: Host-associated > Mammals > Digestive system > Stomach > Rumen ...
TAACGTGGTTCCCGAGTTCGGGAATGAGCATGTAACTTGTGACCAAGATGCCGATGGCAGAACCGAAGCTGTTCGTGAAGTAGAGCATCGGGAGCGAGACTTCGGCACCGCTCTTGCGCATAAGGCCTGCAGCAATGAACGGGAACGTCATGCCCACCGCAATCGCAATCGGGAGCGTAGAGCCCGTAGCCAGCACGACCTTCGCGACTTCAGCGCCGGTAAAGCCGAGGCCCGCGACCCATTCGCTATCGAAGAAGAATCCCGTGAGCAAGTTGTAGAGCGGGTGGTATGCCACACCGCCTATACCGATGGCGAGTTCCACCGCGGCATACCCGAGCAGCGGGCGCCGGACCTTCTCGACCATCTTGCCTGCAACAAAGCTACCGATGGCAAGGCCACCCATGTAGATGCAGAGCGTGAGCACCTGGCCGTAGCTGGAATGCCCGAGAAAGAGTTTGAGGTAGCGGGCCCACGAGCCTTCGTAAATGAGGCCCGCAAACCCGGAAAGGGCAAACAGGAAATAGACCAGGATGTTCATAATGAAATAATATAGTAAACGAATTCGTTTATTCGTTTACTCGGGCAATGCCTGTGCGGGTGCCGTTATTTTGTTTCGGCTTTTTTAGAAGGCTTTTCAGCCTCGGGCTTTTCTTCGGCCTTCCACGGCGTAAGCCCCACGACATTCTCCACGGGCACCGAGAACGCAATCCCCTGCCCCATGGTGTCAAGTCCCGCCTTCTGGTAGAGGGCATGGAGCACCGCATCCTTGATTTTGGCATCCACGAGGATCATCACGATCTCTTTTTCGGGCTGGATGGCTATGTGGAAGAACGATTCGGCCTCCTTGTTCGCCGTACCGCGGGCATTCAGGATAGTACCGCCACGCGCCCCGGCATCCTTCGCCGCTTCCATCACGGTTTCCGAAAAGCCGGTATTCACAATGCAGAAAATGACTTCGTGGTTGACTGCACTCATGCTTCGTTCCTCCGTACCGCATCGCGGTTGTCGCTCAGGAAGTTAAAAATGGACTTGCCGATGATGCTCGACATCGGAATTGTATAGGCGATGCCCTTGCCGCCGACGATGGTCTTGAATTTTTCCTCGATGCTGTCAAGCGCCGAACGGAGTTTGTCCTCGCCAATAATGCTGAAGATTACAGCACGGTCCGAATCCGCGAGGCCCATCGCCGTCGCGATCTCGCGCGGGGCGGTACCCTTCCCGAACACGACCATCTGCATGTTCACGCCAAAGGACTGGATATGGTCCATGTAGAAATCCGCCTTCGCGCGGTTCACGATGGTCACGAGAATCTTGAGACGGTTCATGGTAACGCGCGAACGCCCGCTCGCCTTCCCGTAAAGCCTTCTCGCAATTCCTGTCCTTTTAGTTTCAGCCATATTCCAACCTACACAAAATCTATAATCTGTTCGTCGTCGGCATCCTGGATACGGCGCATCATCAGGCGGTTTTTAATCTTCTTCGAGGCGATTGCCTTGAAACCGAGCACCTGGATAGTGATAAGCGGGGTCATCGCGACCATCGCCACAATACCGAACGCGTAACTCAGTATGGAATCGCCGCCGTCGTGGACTACGGAACATGCCCCGATGGCAAGCGGCAAGATAAAGCTAGAAGTCAAGGGCCCGCTCGCGACTCCGCCGGAGTCAAAGGCAATGGCCGTGTAAAGCTTGGGAACAAAGAACGAAAGCCCGAGCGAAATGAAGTAGCCCGGAATGAGGTAGTAGACGAGCGGGAAACCGTAGAAGATGCGCAACATCGAAAGCCCGATGGAAATGCCCACACCCACGCTAAGCGCAATAAGCATCGAGCGCTTGGTCACAAGCCCACCGGTGATTTCCTCAACCTGCTTGTTAAGCACGTGGACCGCGGGTTCGGCGAGCACGACCACCATGCCGATGACAAAGCCCGAAACAACGAGAAGCCGCGGGATTTTCGCGAGGGCGGACCCGAGTTCAAACCCGATGGGCATAAAGCCGACCTTCACCGCCGTAAGGAAGATGACGAGCCCCACGAACGTATAGCAGATTCCGAACGACATCTGGGCGAGCTTGGCCCGCGAAAGCTTGAGCGCCACGAACTGGAGGGCAAGGAAGAACACGATGATGAGCCCGAGGGCGATGAGTACTTCCTTCGCGACGCCTGCAACCGTCGGGATAAAGTTTTCACCGAGGAAGGCATCGATGGAATAACTCGATTCCACAAGGCGGTAAGTGAGGTCGCCCTTCGAGAAGAGCACAAGCCCCATGAGCGCGATTATAGGCCCGATGGAGCAAAGCGCGATAAGCCCGAAGCTGTTCTCGTTCGCGTTCTTGCCGCCGATGGCGCCGGCGACACCGACACCGAGTGCCATGATGAACGGCACCGTGATGGGGCCGGTCGTCACGCCGCCCGAATCGAAGGCGAGCGGCACGAACGCCTCCTTGCCGAACGTAAGCATGAGCATGCCTATCATGAACAGCGCCATGTAGAAGAATATGATAATCGTGGAGAGGTCCTTTTTCCAGACAATCTTCACGATGGCAAGCAACAGGAACAGGCCGACGCCAATACCCACCGTCACTATCAGCAGCATGGGTTCCACGGCGTTCTTCACCTGTTCGGCCAGCACAGAAAGGTCAGGTTCCGCGACAGTGATGAGCACGCCCATCATGAAGCAGACCGAAAGGAGCAGCAGCACCTTGCGCGACTTGGTAAGGCCCGAGCCCACATGCTCGCCCATCGGGGTCATGGCGAGGTCAGCACCCAAATTGAAAAGTCCGATGCCTATCACCAGGAACACCGCACTCACGGCAAAAACCAGGAGTTCCCTGGCCGTAAAGTCCACAAGAGGCGTGAACGAGAGCGCCAGCACGATAAGCGTCACCGGCAAGACAGACGCAAAAGCCTCCCTAAGTTTTTCGGCCAGAATCTTGAGCATTATTCGCCCAGGTACTCCACTGCAAATATGAGGGTTGCACCGCCCGGAATGGGGCCCGCGCCGCGGCTGCCGTAGCCGAGTCCCGGCGGAATAATCAATATGCGCTTTTCACCCGGGAGCATGCCCGCCACACCGAGGTCCCAGCCGCGAATCACGCGACCACCGCCCAACGGGAATACAAATGCCTGGTCGCGGTCGCGCGAACTGTCGAACTTGTAACCGTTCGTGAGCCAGCCCGTGTAATGCACCTTCACGTTCGCGCCAGCGCGGGCCGGTTCACCCTCGCCCTGCTGGATAACCGCATAGCGCAGCCCTTCGGAACCGTGCTCGAAGGTGAGCGTTGTCGTATCGGGGAAGAAGTCCATCTTGGCGGCAATCTCGGGGTCGACCATCGATTCCACAAGTTCGACACGGAACACGAGAGTGGAGTTCGGCGGAATCATCGTGAACGCGGTCGCGCCGTAACCCATGGAGGGGCTCACGCGCAGCCAACGCACACCGCCTTCGCGCATGCCGTCAAGGCCCTGTTCCCAGCCCTTGATCATCTTGCCCGCGCCAAGCACCACCTCGAACGGCTTGCCCATATCCTTGGAACTGCCGAACTTGCGGCCCGAAACGAGCCAACCCGTGTAGTGCACCTTGAGGTTGGTACCAATCATCGCGGGCTTGCCCGAACCGACCTTCTCGTCGTAAATCTTGAGTCCCTTGCCCTTGTCCGTCCATTTTAGTTTGTTCAAATCAGCCGGGAACACGTCCGGTTCCATGGGCTTTTCTGCGGCCACGAGTTCCACCTCGAAATAAAGGTCGGAATACGGGGGGATGCCTTCGAGCGAGTTTTCGCCGTATGCCATCACGTAAGGGATAGTAAGCTTGCGGACCTCGCCCACCTTCATCCCGACAATGCCCTTGTCCCAGCCCGCAATCACCTGGCCCACGCCAATCGTGAACTCGAGGGGTTCACCGCTTGCGTACGTATCGGCAAACGGGGTAAGCGTATCGACCGGGGCCTCTTCTGCAAGGCTATCCACGGCAGCGGAATCCGGCTTAACCTCTTCAACCTTCTTGTCGGCCTTCTTCGAGCCCTTCTTTGCATCGGCCTTCGGTGCCGCCGCCTTCGCTACGGAATCGGCCTTGGCAATGGAATCCGCCACGACCTTCAGGCTATCGAACTTTACAATATCTGCATAGAGGTAGCCCTTGTAGTGCACCTTGATAAGCTGGCCCGCACGAATCTCGTCGCCATCACCTGTTTTTACCACTTCTACATTGAAAGGGATGGCCCATACTATGCCAGAAAACAACAGAACAAGAAAAAACTTCATTTTTAACATAAAAACTCCTACCCCACAAGATAGAAAATGCTAGTTTTTGAGAAAAGAGGAATTCTAATATAGAACGGAAAAGATTATGCTATCAGTCATCATTGTCATAGTTATCATCATCCTGTCCGTCATCCTCGCAGGAATTGGAGCCTATGTAGTCATCCATAGTGCCGACGAAAAAGAGGAAGTCAAGCCGGTCATCGACGTGTCCGGCAAATACGCCGTAGTCGTCCGCCCGGCCAGGGAATCCATCACAGCAGTGAAACCCTCCGAAAATTCCATCCGCGCCTGGCTCGAGACGCAGGAACAGCTCACCCCCGAACAGCGGAAGGAATATCTCGACAAGTGGAACGCCTCCATCGAGGAAACCATCAAGACTATCGACGACGGCGACCAGAACGGCACCGTCACCTACAGGATTGAACTCGGCCCCAAGGGCAAGGAATACGTGAAGTTCGTCCACGAAGAAAACTTTATTACCCGCGAACAGATCCGCAACCATGCGGAAATACTGCCGCCATACGTGCTCGGCTGCGACTGCAAGCTTTTGCCCAAGCAGCCCTGGGAAAACCCGAGCAAGTCCGGCTGGAAAGCGGTCGTCCCCACCCACGGAAGCTCCTACGACGTCCCCGACTGGAGGCATCTTGCGTAAATCTCTACTTTCTGCATTACTTTTTGCACCGGCAATCTCGCTAGCTGCAGGTTCGGCCATCATCACCCTCGAAATGCCCGTTGGCGCACGCCAGCTCGGCATGGGCGAAGCGGGTGCCGCACTTGCCGACGACGCTTCGGCCATGTTCTACAACCCCGCAGGTCTCGCCTTCGGGCCTCTCGCCGACGAATGGAAGGTCTCGTACCCCGCCGACGGCAAGAAGACTCCCCACTTTACGCAGATGGCAAGCCGTTCCAAGAACGGGTTCTTCTCCAAGAGCGAACTCTGGGCAGGTACGGTCAACGGCATCCTGAAATACGATAGCGAACAGTGGGTCGACTACCACACGGTGACGCTCCAGGGCAACGCGAAAGTCAAGGACGCCGTGCGCGTGTTTGCCGGCACCGAGCGCGGGCTCGACGAATACACCCGCCAGGTCAAGAAGTTCAACGACATCAAGAACGCCGACGACGAATCGCACGTCGTGGAAGTGAAAATCCCGTGGAACCTCGTGGTGAAGGACACCATCACGGCGCTCCTCTACGAGAGCCGCACGGAAAAACTCTGGGTGGGCACCCCGAAGGCGCTCTACCGCTTCGACGGCAAGGCCTGGAAGAGCTACGAAAGCGAACTCGGGTCGCACCGTATCAATGCGCTCGAGAACCAGGGCGCATCGCTCTGGATCGGTACCGACAACGGCCTGTTCCTGTACCGTAACGGGCAGTTCGAGCAGAAGGGCAAGGTGCTCCCGAGCCAGAAGATTAACGACCTCGTGTGGTCCGAGGAACGCAAGGAACTCTACGTTGCAGTTGACGGCGCCGGCATCGCGCGCCTCGTGCCCAAGAAGAGTATCAACGACAAGGACCGCTGGAGCCTCTTCACCGAAGAGGACGGCATCATGGACCTGCACCCGACAGCGCTCGCCGTAGACAGTTCCGCACACGTATGGGCGGCGCACAAGGGCGGCCTCAGCCACTTCAACCTGCGCAAGTGGGAACAGGTGCAGTTCGACGGCAACGTGGTGAACGATATTTCCGTAGACCAGAAGGGCCATATCTGGATTGCAACCGACAAGGGCGTGTGGCGTCACCTGCCCGACTACGCGACCGCAAGCGGACGCAAGGCAGAACTCGAACGCGGAGTCGCCGAACAGGAAGGCAGCGTCAAGAAAGAAGACGAGTGGCTGCATTTCCATTCGGGTAACGGACTCAGCACAAACAAGGTATGGAAGGTCCTGCCGCAGGGTGGCGACGTGTGGTTCAGTACCGCAAACGGCATGGAACTCTACAAGGACGCCGACTACCAGCTCGTCGCGTTCTACGAGAAGCTCCTGCCTATCCTGAACATTCCCGACCTCTACCACCTCTTCGGCGGCATGACCGTCCCCGTTGCCGAATGGGGAACGCTCGGGTTCTTCGTGAACTTCGTGAGTTTCGGTTCCACCGTCGTCTCGGGCGACGTAGACGCCGACGACCTCGTGGCCTACAACAGTTCCGAAATCGTGGGCGGCGTAAGCTACGGCACGCGGTTCCCGAACAACTGGGGCCTCGGCCTCTCCATCAAGCTGTTCTACTCCGACCTGAGTTCCGGTGCAGGTGCCGGCGAAGAAGAAGCGACAACATTCGGCTACGCATTCGATATCGGCATCCTCAAGAAGGACCTGTTTATCGACAAGTTGAACTTCGCTCTCGTGCTCGCGAACATCGGCCCGAGCGTCTACTACGTAGACAAGACCATCGAGGACCCGATTCCGCTCACCTGGCGCGTGGGACTTTCCTACGAAATCCTCTCGCTTGCCGACTACAGACTCACGATTGCCGCGGACTACAACCGCGAAGTCGTGTACGACGACGACAAGGGCGACCCCGAGCCGTTCTACATAGCCTGCTGGAAGTCCATCGGACACCCCGAACGTGGCGGTCACGGATTTACCGCATTCAAGAACTCGCTGCTACAGGGTGTCTTCAACACCGGCCTGGAATTCATTTATTCGAACACCGTGGCGTTGCGCCTCGGCTACCTCTACGACCGGACCGGCAAGCGTAACGAAGCCGACTTCGGTATTGGATTCATGATTTCGGATATGCTGCAGTTCGACCTCGCCACCATCATGGACGTGGGCGACAACGACGGCGTACGTGACGGCCAGATGCGCTTCGGCGCCCTGTTCAAGTTCTAACCAGTCAATCACTAGACAATAGTTTAAAAGTCGGACAACGGGCCCGACTTTTTTCATTCCTCAATACAAGCGCGGGTTATTCTACACGTTCGAGTATTATCAGGGCGCGGTCCTGCGTGCTGTTCGGGATGGTGTAGAAATGCTTCCCGACAAACTTGTACCCGAAATCCTCGGGGTGGAAAGTCTTGAGTTCGTCGGCGACGGCGGGACCCTTCATAAAATACACGCAACCGCCGACCTTGAGCGAGTTCGCGATGCGCGGGAGTGTCTTCTCCATGAGTTCGAACGCACGGCTGATGACGCCATCCACGGGGATGGTCATGCTCCTGCTCGTAACCTTGTGGCCAAAGACGTCGATGCCCTTAAGGCCCATCTTCTCGATGACCATGTTGAGGAAGTTGATGCGGTTCGGGCGCGGTTCACACAAAGTAAGGCGAATGCGCGGGTTTACCAACTTGAGCGGGATTCCAGGGAAACCGGCGCCACTCCCGACATCTATCATACGGGCAGGCCACTCTGGCACAAATGCGTTAATGAGCGTGCAGTCCGCGTAGTGGCGTTCCACCATCGTCTCGAATGCATTCAGGCGAGTCAAGTCCTGGTCTTCGTTGTTGGCACGTAGCAACTGGTGAAATTCCCAGATTTGCTTGAGGGAACTTTCCTGGAGTTCCACGCCATAGTAATGCAGTAGCTTGTCGAGGCCTTCAAGCGAGGGCTTCACGCGCTTGCCATTAAACAGCGGGAAATCGGTACGCGGTGCCTTGATATGCGGAACAAAGTCTCGGCCCGCAGAACTGCCCGCGCGAGCGAATGTTTTTTTTGACCAGGACGAACTTGCCATACCCCAAATTTAAAAAAGATACGAAAAAAGGTCATCAAACGGCTTATTTTGCCCGCGAAACCGTCTTTATAAGTAGAGCACTATTGCGGAGAAGAAATGGGCAAGAGACTTCTACTCATGGCACTGATGGCTGCCGTACAGGTATTGGCTGCGGAACTTACCGAGGCCAAGGTTTTCGAATGGTGGGACGACGGTTTAATCGCACCCGAAGAGGCAAACGAGATCCTTTCGCTGATGGACGAAGGCAACATGCGGGAAGCATGCGCACTTGCCGAAATCTACTCCGGCGAGCCCTGCGGGGATCCAGCCATACCCATGCCCGATTCCGTACGCAAGTTCTACCACGGGCACTACACAACGAAACTCCGGCTCGATTCCACAGGAAGAGTCTCGAGCCACCGCAAGGAACTCGAACTTGTATTCCGCAGACTCGCTCTCAGGCTCGGCACGCAGGAACTCCTCACCTACAGGAGCAAGCGGGGCGAGGCGCACTTCGGGCAGGTCTCCTCGCGAGAACTGCATTCCGAGACACCGCTCGATACCTTCTGGGGCACCGCCCTCTCCTATTCCCTCGGAAAATTCAGGCTTTCCGCAATGCTCGATACATCCAAAGTAACAAACATCGGGATTACGGCAGGACCGTTTTCCAAGTTTACGGCACAGGCGGCAATCTGGTACAGCAAGGGAGACTCGGCAAGCACGGATTCACCATCGGGGAGCCTCACGCTCACAGTCCCCTCCGGAGGAATCACCGCATGGTACCAAGCCGGGCAATCTTCCCCGCTGGTGCGATTTTCCTTCCGCACCAGGAACACTTCCGCATTCTCGTGGAGTACGACAGGCTATATCCACGGAGATTCCATCCCGGCCCCGGCCCGCCTCAGCGCAAGCATCCTCAAGAACAGTTTCTGGTCGACGCAGAACTTAACCCTGCACGCAAAGGATTTCTTCGACACGAAGGCAACAGTGGGCGCGAGGGTCACGAGGCCGCTCCATTCCGACAGTATCTCCGGAAGGTTCTCCATCGACATTTCCGGCGGGCCGGAAATTGCGCGCCCCGCCATAAAAGTCACATGCATCGAAGCGGCAAGCGACTGCGACCAGACCATTTACCAAGCCAAGATAGCCTCCTCGCATGCCTTCGGGCAGAAAGCCGCAACATTTACCGGCGGGGCGCGCACCCGGCACGAGCGCTCCGGCAATTCCTGGCAGGCGCCGCGTCTCGAAATCGCCGCCGAACTAGACGAGATTCCCGCAAGGAAAAGCGGCCAAAAAAACGCGGGCAGCCGCAGGAACAGTTACCGCATCGCTCTCGTCGCACCGGAAGCAAGCCCCCAGAAAAAGCTCCAAGTCCGCACCGAGACCCGCATCTACGGGGACTTCCTCGAATTCGCCCTCACGGCAGCCTTCCAGCGCACGGAAACCTCGAACTTTCACCCCACCCATGCGCAGGTAACCGCCGGATTTTTCTTCTAAATCGGTCAATATTGCCGATTTTGAGCAAAAATCGCCATATTCCGTACACAGAATTGTTCACACGTGTAAACAAGAATATCACGATTTTCCCCGCCCAAACCCCTGCAAATAGGTATCTTATAGGTACCCAAACACTCCCAAACCCCTTCAGGTCTCCTCCTTTACCTGAGGGGGTTATTTTTTATCTTTACGCCATGACTATCGCGACCATCATCGGAGCCATTTTCTTCTTGCCGTCCATCGCCCTGAACGTGGCACTCGCTTTCGGCGCCCCACTCGGCCTGTACGCCATGAACGGTCGTAACAAGGTGGTCCCCAAGGAAGCGCGCAAGGCGTTCATCATTCCCATCTGCATGCAGTTTTTCGCGATGTTCGTACTCCTCAGCGCAGGCCGCATCGTCCCCGAGATTATCCCGTTCATGATTACGCGCATCCTCGCGTTCTTCTTCGCGGTCTACCTTACGTTCTACACAGCGACAGTCCTTTTCAGCACGGCCTACAGGGAACGCATGGTCATGGGCAGCTTCGCCGTCGTCGCCACGATCTGCTTCTGGATAACGGCATTCGGCACGCTCAATTTCTAGACGAGAGAACCTAGGACTAAATTTATGCCAGAAGCCTATCACAACTACCAGCGCGACCTGAGCTACATCATCCGCTGGAACCAGCGCAAGGGAATTGTCCCTACGCTCCTGATGCACGCCTGCTGCGGGCCCTGCAGCACCTACTGCATCGAGTACCTCTCGCAGTTCTTCCACATCACGATTTTCTACTACAACCCGAATATCGCCCCCTCCGAGGAATACGCCCACCGCGTCGCCGAAATCAAGCGATTCGTCTCTACATTCAAGACAAAGTATCCGGTGAAATTTATCGAGGGTGAATACGACCCCAAAAAATTCTACGACATCGCGCGCGGGCTCGAAGACGAAAATGAAGGCGGCAAGCGCTGCCGCAAGTGTTTTGAACTGCGTCTCGGCGAAACGGCAAAACTCGCGAAGGAAATGGGATTCGACTACTTCACCACCACGCTCACCATCAGCCCCAAGAAAGACGAACAGGTGCTAAACGTGGTGGCCAAGGAACAGGGCGAAATCTACGGCGTCAAGGCGCTCCCCAGCGACTTCAAGCGCAAAGGCGGAAACAAGCGTTCCATAGAGCTCTCTGCCGAATACAACCTTTACCGCCAAAACTACTGCGGCTGCGCGTATTCAAAGCGCGAAGCCGAAGAGCGGGAAGCCAAGAAAAACGAGGGCAGCACGCCCTAGAACCAGTACCCGATACCTATCTGGTATTTCAGCACCTTGTAGTAGGATCCGCCCATGTACTCGTCGGATTCTCAGAGTTTCGTGACCGTTGCCTCACCCGTCTCCACGTCCATCTGTAATTGGGATTCCTCGGAATGCGCCGTGAGGCATTTTTTGTCGCCGGACACCACATCCGTAAACTGGAACGACACGCGCGCATCTATCGAAAGGCCAAAACCGAACACATGACCGACACCCGCGACGACACCAGCACCGAATCGCTTGTCCTCGTAACAGCCATCACTCTGGCCGCGATACCTCTCCGGTACGACATGTTCCTTGTCGGAGAAGAGCATCACGTCGACAACCGGCCCCGCCTCGACAAACAGCACCGACGTGCGCCACTGCGCCATCACGGGAACTTCCAGATAGAGGTAGGAATATATCTCGTCACCTTCCCATGCTCCACCACAATCTCCATCGCAAGCGATGCTCATCTCGACATATGTGGAGTATGTACGGAAGTCCAACCCTAGCGCCGTATGCAGGTAAAAGTTATCCGTAAACCCATGCGAGAAATCTACCGAAAGCACTCCGCCCGGCCCCGATATATCGGGATACGGCCCCCATTGCGCGTCAGTATGAAGGTTTGAAATCTGCGCCCCCAGGCGGACACCAACGTCAAAAGGACTGTTGTCCTTTTTTCAGCAGCGCCGACCAGCAATGGCAGACAAAATAATACCAATATAAAAACAGACAATACTCCCTTCCTCATTTTCCTCCTTCCTTTTTTTTCGACTGTTCTAATCAGTTCCTGTAAACGGGGCAGGAAACGAAATTTCCCAGTATCCGGATTTCGAACCTGTCTTCATCGAACTTCCAGTATGCAGGATAAGTATCGAAATACAGCTGGCGCCAGATAGCATACAATTTATAGTCCTCTCCGTCCGCAAAGACAATCCGATAGACCTCCGACACTGGCGAAAGCACCAGATTGTAGTCTTCGATACCGAATTCCGCTATCAAGGTATCCGGGAAGGTATCATCCAAGCCCAGTGCAAACGACGATCCGGATTCAACACATGTATCCCGAAAATCAACAATCATCATAAGCGTGTTCGAGGCAGAATCAACCTGCAACGAGCCCGCAATCATTTTCTGCAACGCACTAAAGGAATCAGGGCTGTCTATTTTAGGAGCCTCTTCGCTATGGCCCGAGATAGCGGCATCAGAATCGCTGCAGGTAAACCAGTCCTCGGTAAAGCCGACGCAACCGGAGAGAACGAGGCAGAGGGCGGCCAACATGCCGAACAAAGATGCTTTATTCTGGACAAACTTCTCGCTATACATCTTTTTCTCCAATGGGGTTGCTAAGAGGGAACAGATGTAAATTTAATCGATATACGCGGTCGTAGTTTTCGACATCGGAGACAATGGAGGCTATTTTACGGCGAAATTCATGTAGCTCGACAAGGAGGCGCTCAAAGGCGCGGGCATCAATACCCACAGTCAATCCGGAAATATGTCGGGATTCAGGCGGGAACGAGTCGACCGCATCGGCGGCAAGGTAGGCATACTGCTTCTGCATGGTACGCACCGCCGAGGGAATCGCCGTAGATTTTCCAGAGACACCCTTGTCCGTCTGCACGTAACTGCCATCGGGCCTGCGTTCGAGCAAGCCCATGCGCACCATGAGTTCAAGCGAGTTGCGCACCTCCCCGGCACTGACCTCAGGCACGCACATCTTCCCAATATCCGAAGGCTTCGCGCCAGCCATGACCGGTGCAAGCTCACGGACCACCGGGTTCACCCACGAAGTGAAATAGCTAAAAGCCTCAGTTCCCAAGATGCGGACCCCGTTCTCCTTCGCCAAGGCCCGCATCCGGGAATAAGCGTTCATGCGGACTTTGTCATCCGGCGCATCGCAGAATTCCACCATCAGGCAGAAATACTCCGCCTGGAACCCTGCGAGCCCCATCGCCGGAGCGACCTTGATGGCCCCCGTCTTGGAGAGCCTGGTCTTTCCGTCACAAACGAGCTTAAGGTAACCCGACGACGAAAAACCCGCAAGCTTCGCGAACTCGCGCCACGAGAAAACAGAAGTCTTCTTCCGTTCCTCGTAGAAATCCCGCAGATAAGCGCGGTAATCTTCGTATTCCGTTATCGGCTTCATTGTTCATGGATAAATATACGTTTTCCATGAAACATTATCCGCAAAATTTCAACAATTTCGCAAATATTTTCAAACATTCAGCCATTTTCCTATATTTTATGAAACACCCTGTTTCATATGGAAGGGTGCCGCCCGCCGAGGGCAACCGCTATTTACTAAATTTTGCCCCATGTACGATCCGCGATTCCTCCCCATATGCAAGGAAGACCTAGACGAACTCGGCTGGGATTACGTGGACGTAATCATCATCAGCGCCGACGCCTATGTGGACCACCCGTGCTTCGGGCACGCCGTGGTGGCAAGGCTCTTTGAACACGAAGGTTTACGGGTCGCTATCTTGCCGCAGCCCAACTGGCGCGATGATCTGCGCGATTTCAAGAAACTC
>Ga0247609_10004921_pt1 | contig 13213 bp, 12 predicted proteins | sample 172DNAGHGlowgp2_FD_193487 | JGI IMG/M metagenome (GOLD analysis project Ga0247609, IMG submission 193487) | Sheep rumen microbial communities from Palmerston North, Manawatu-Wanganui, New Zealand - 1728 DNA GHGlow gp2 | ecosystem: Host-associated > Mammals > Digestive system > Stomach > Rumen ...
TTACTAAGAGTGACCTGTTTCGGATCAGAAATGACGGTCGCAATTTCTTGCTTCCTGTACTACTTTGTCTTATTAGCTAATCTTTCAAAGAACGAAGTGCCCAATTCACAATGCATAATTCACAATGAAAATCTTCCTTGAAAAGAGCGGTGCGGAGCGAGCGTGAAATACAGCCCCTGAAAACAGGGGTGTCCCTTTCTCGTTTGCGGGTGCAAAGGTACGACGACTTTTCCGATTCTGCAAACGTTTCTGAAACTTTTTTGAAAACTTTTTCTCTGGCGTTGACCTATGTCAAAACCCTCGCGCGCGAACATATAATTATAAATATATGCTCGAAAGCATAAAAAGAACTGACGAAATGAAGAAAAAGCGTCGAAGAATATTTGAATCTACGTTTTTTATGTATTTTTGCAGCGTAAAACAATTCAAGAAGACATATTCTATGTACGAAAAGATTCAAGAAACAGCAGCTTGGATAAAATCCAAGATGACAACAAAGCCCACAACCGCTATCATTTTGGGTACGGGTTTAGGGCGTCTGGCAGAGGAGATTGACATCACGATGTCCATCGAATATAAAGACATTCCCAACTTCCCTGTGTCAACAGTAGAAGGACACAGCGGCAAACTCATTTTCGGCAAGTTGGGTGGCGTGGATATCATGGCTATGAAAGGACGCTTTCACTTCTATGAAGGCTACACGATGCGTGAAGTCACGTTCCCAGTACGAGTAATGTATGAACTCGGCATCAAGACACTCTTTGTTTCGAACGCGGCTGGCGGTATGAACCCTAGTTTCAAGATTGGCGACTTGATGGTGATTACCGACCATATCAATTTCTTCCCAGAACATCCCCTGCGCGGCAAGAACTATCCCACAGGCCCCCGCTTCCCAGATATGCACGAGACTTACGATCCCTCACTCATCAAGCTTGCAGGCCAGATTGCGCGAGAGAAAAAAATTCGACTGCAGTATGGAGTGTATGTAGGCGTTCAAGGTCCTACGTTTGAGACCCCTGCAGAGTATAGAATGTACCGCATTTTAGGTGGTGATACTGTAGGCATGAGCACTGTGCCCGAAGTGATTGTGGCACACCACTGCGGCATCCGCACTTTCGGCATCAGCGTGGTGACAGATCTTGGAGGTTTTGACAATCCTGTAGAGGTCTCACATGAGGAAGTGCAGGAGGCTGCCGACAAGGCTCAGCCCATCATGACCGAGATTATGCGCGAGATGATTGTACGTTCCGAAAAGCTTGAACACAGCAAGACAGAGAGATATAACACAGATCACCCGACAGAAGAATGGAAATCCAAGAATTAGGAGAGTTCGGTCTTATCCGCCATCTCACGGATAATATAGAGCTCAAGAATCCCGAGACAAAAAAGGGCGTAGGCGATGATTGCGCTGTACTTGAGTTCGAGGCAGGTAGGCAAGTGCTGGTAACAACCGACCTGCTGATGGAGGGCGTCCATTTTGACCTTCAGTATGTGCCGTTAAAGCACCTGGGCTACAAGAGTGCCATGGCGAATCTCTCAGATATCTACGCCATGAACGGGCGACCGCGCCAGATGACGGTATCAATAGCATTGTCGAAGCGATTCTCCGTAGAGGATATGGAGGAGTTCTATGCCGGCCTGCGTCTGGCATGTGAAGCTCACGGATGTGATATTGTGGGTGGCGACACATCAGCATCCCTGACGGGGCTGACCATCAGCATCACCTGCATCGGCGACGCTCGTCCCGAGGATATCGTCTTCCGTAATGGCGCCAAAGACACCGATCTCATCTGTGTGACAGGTGATTTAGGTGCTGCTTATATGGGACTACAGCTGCTCGAACGTGAAAAGTCTGTATATAATCAGCAGTTGCACGAGGCACAACAGCGCGGAGAGAAGTCAGAATCTCTTCCACCTTTCCAGCCAGACTTCAGTGGACGTGAATACTTGCTCGAGCGCCAACTGAAACCCGAGGCACGCAAAGACATCATCGAGGCGCTAGCCAAGGAAGGCATTCGTCCCACTTCCATGATAGACATCAGCGACGGGCTCAGCAGTGAACTATACCACATCTGCACGCAGAGCAAGACCGGCTGCCGAATCTATGAGGAACGAATACCGCTTGACTACCAAACCGCAGTGATGGCAGAAGAGATGAACATGAATGTAACAACCTGTGCCCTCAATGGCGGGGAAGACTATGAATTGCTATTCACTGTGCCGTTAACAGATCACGACCGTGTGAGCAGCATACCAGGGGTAAAGGTGATAGGACACATGACAAAACCCGAACAAGGTTTGCTACTTGTTTGCCGTGACGGCGTAGAAATGAAACTGAAAGCACAAGGATGGAAGGCGACCTGATTCATATTAGACATTGGCTGAAGCCTGTTGCATGGCTGTACGGTATTGGCGTTCAGTTGCGTAATAAATGTTTTGATGCCGGTTTACTTCAACAGGCATCCTTTGAGTTGCCAATTATCTGCATTGGCAATATCACGGTGGGCGGCACAGGAAAGACGCCACACACAGAAATGCTTCTGAAGATGCTGCGTAAACAGTTTCATTTGGCAGTCCTCAGCCGTGGATATAAACGCAAGAGTAAAGGGTTCGTATTGGCGACTCCCCAAAGTTCTATGCTCGATATTGGCGATGAGCCATGGCAAATGAAACAGAAATTCCCCGATGTCACGGTGGCTGTGGATGCTCATCGTCGTCGTGGCATTCGCCATTTGTTGGGTGGCGCAGTGGACCCGCGACCCGACGTGATTCTCCTGGACGATGCCTTTCAACATCGCTATGTAAAAGCCAGCCTGAACATTCTCCTGACGGACTATCACCGATTGATGACTGATGATACTCTATTGCCTGCTGGACGACTGCGTGAACCAGTCAGTGCAAAGGAACGCGCACACATCGTGGTAGTGACAAAATGTCCCCCCAAGTTAAAGCCAATGGAGTACCGTGTTCTTCAGGAACAATTGGATCTGCGCCCCTTCCAAAAACTGTTTTTCTCCACATTCCGCTATGGGAAACTGAAGCGCCTGTTTGGCGAACAGGGAGCACCAGCTGAGGAATTGACTCCAGATGCCCACGTGTTGCTGCTGACCGGCATAGCTTCTCCCGTGCAAATGCTGATGGATTTGCATAACTTCACACGGCATATCACACCGCTTTCCTTTGCCGATCACCATGAGTTTACCAGTGCTGATATTGAGAAAATAGAAAAAGCGTTCACTGCCATGCAAGGCAATAAACGCTTAATCATTACAACGGAGAAAGATGCTGCAAGACTCTTGCTCGTTCACGATCTTTCAACCATCGTCCGTCATCACATATTTGTACTACCCATAGAGGTTGAGATTCTCCGAGGACAGGAGACGGAATTCCGTCACGCTATCCTCGAAGCGATTACCACACCTTCAGCATGAATGGCACTCGTGCATAGACACACTGGTCAATGCGGCGAACCTCCATCATCTGTTGCATCGTACTCAGCATGGGATAGAATTCACCAAGTGCAGATTTCATCTTGGCATCAAAGTAGCTTTCCTTCTGGTCGTTCACTAATTGGTCAAAGAAATTAGCGGGTGCCGGATAAGTATCTACAGAGTAAGCCTCCAATTCGGCTAATCGGGCAGCCTCAGCAACAGCGTCGTTCAGATTACCCAACTTATCCACCAGGCCAATCTTCAACGCCTGTTCACCAGTCCACACGCGTCCCTGTCCAATAGCATCAACACTATCCTTGCTTATTCCACGTCCCTCAGCCACACGAGAGATGAAGAGATCATAGCCACGCTCGATCATCGACTGCATCAGAGCAGATTCATCTGTATCAAAGCCGCGAGCCATCAAACCCATCACGCTGGCACCGCCAAAGTCAGCATGTTTGTTGGTTTTTACGACATCGAAGTGGAATCCTAATTTCTCCGTCAGAAGCTCTGATCCGTCGGGTATCATGCCAAAGATGCCGATACTACCGGTCAGTGTGCTGGGCTCAGCAAAAATCTTATTAGCCCCACAACTGATGTAGTAGCCACCACTTGCAGCCATACCACCCATGGAAATGACAACTGGCTTCTCCGCTTTCAGCAGCTGTATCTCATGCCATATCTGTTCACTGGCAAAAGCACTACCACCACCAGAATTTACACGGATGACCACAGCCTTGACATCCTCGTCTTTGCGCAATTTCTGCAGTTCACGGATTGTCGGCATAGTCTCTATCACAGTATTGTTGCCTGAAAGGGGATTACTAGCAGCCTGATCAACAATATCACCATAAGCATAATACACTGCAACACGACCCTTCTCGTCCTTCTTGTCGGCAGCAGCCACCAAGTCAGCAGGCGAAACGAAATTGATGTTCTTTTTCTCCTTCAGTTCCAACTTTGTGCGAAGCATATCCTTGAAACCGTCAATGTAGGCTAAGGTATCGACGAGACCTTTCTCCAATAGAAGTTCAGTGGGCTGCATAGCCATGAGCGTATCAGCCAAGCCGTTAAGCTGCTCAGCTGACAGGCTGCGACTCTCACCCACCTCTGCCACATACTGATTCCATATACTGGTGAGGAAGCTGGTCACCTGCTCGCGGTTCGGCTCACTCATCTCCGTGTTGACAAAAGGCTCCACGGCACTTTTGAATGTGCCTACCTTGAAGACTTGCATTTTCACGCCAGCCTTCTTCATCACATCGGTGAAGAACATCGGCACCGAAGCCATGCCATGCCAATCCACCACGCCATGGGGGTTGACCACCACCTTGTCAGCGACGGAAGCCAAATAGTAGGCTGATTCGGAATAGATGTCACCGTAGGCATAAATCCATTTACCGCTCTCCTTGTACTTCAGCAATGCCTGACGCAGCTCCTGCAGCATCGCAGGTGTGCCACCGCCAAAGGCCGACGATACTTCGAGATAAATGCCGACCACCTTCTCGTTCTCTGCTGCTTCTTCAACCGCAGCGAGAAGCTGATCCAAGCCCAGAGTCTCATACTGATTTCCCATCAACATTGCAAATGGGTTTACCTCCTCTGCTCGTTCCTCCAGTGATCCTGAGAGATTGATGCGCAAGACAGACCCTTTTTTCACAGACGCCGTCTGCCCCTCACTGGCAGACATTCCAATAAGGGACACTAACATAATCACAAACGCAATCAAAGTCCATAGGCCAATGCCCACGACCGTTGCGAAAACATACTTAAGAAACTGTTTCATTCTTGTTATTGATTTGATATATTGATTCGTTTACAGTTCATCCAAATGAGCAAGCGTCTGAAGCCGACGCATTGCAGCAGCATCCGACTTGGGACAAATCATTAGGACGCCATTCTCCTCCGTGATAACAAAGTTGTCCAATCCACTGATGGCAGCCATGTGTCCAGAAGGCAGACGAACGATATTACCTGAAGCATTGTCAAAAAGAGCCTCGCTGTGCACCAAAACATTATTGCGGCCATCAACCTTCACATCAGTCGATGGAACTGGTGTGTTATGTTGGTTGCCATGAAGAGCATCTGTGGCAATGGCCTCCCATGTTCCGATGTCAGACCATCCGAAGCGACAGCGCTGAACATAGCGATGTACGGTGTGCTCCAAGAGAGCATACTCCAGCGAGAGATTAGGCAGCGAGGCATAACATTTCGGTGCAATGTCTGTAGTAGCAGTTGCTCCGAGGTTCACCAGTTCTGGAAAATCATCGCGGTACTCCGGCACATGCTTCACGATATTATTAATCATATATTGTGCTCCGAAAACAAACAATCCCGTATTCCAAAGGAACTCTGCACTGTCCATAAACATCTGGGCAAAATCGAGATTAGGCTTCTCCGTGAAGGTCTTTATGCGGAAGATGTCAGCCGAACGCTTGGCGGGTTCACCAATCTGAACATAGCCATAGCCTGTCTCGGGACGTGTGGGCGGTACGCCCAGTGTGATGACTCCCTCATTGCTGCTGGCAATCTCCAGAGCGTGGAGAGCATCGCGTTCAAAGGCTGTTTCATTGAAGATCTCCTGATCCGACGGGCTAACAATGATACATGCCTCCGGGCACAGATTAGCTATTGCACTAGTAGCCCAAGTCACAGGAGCCAATGTGCCGCGTCGCACAGGTTCTGCCAGAATCTGATGCCGGTGAACTTGCGGCAGCTGTTCCTGCAATAGAGGTATGTAATCCACCAAAGTGGATACATAAATATTTTCGGGAGCAATGAAGCGGGCAAAACGATCGTAGGTCTGCTGAATCAGCGTTCGACCGGAGCCTGCGATATCAATAAACTGTTTAGGGGTATTTTCCCTGCTGACTGGCCACAAACGGCTTCCTACACCGCCGGCAAGAATCAGACAGTAAAAGCTCTTGGTATAAGATTTCATGAGTTCAATACAAGCGTTTATCAGACGTTATTTTTTACGATTAGCACCGCTAAGATAGGTCGTTTTTACGATTCGAGCAAGCTTCTTTACCAATATTTATAGAAAAGCATGATTTTTTACAGAAAAAGCACTACATTTGTGCGCAGAAAAGGTCGCATAATAACCCAAAAGACATCAAAAGCGAAACAAAATGGACGTGAAGATGAATGAGAGCTGGCGCAGTCGCCTAAACGCCGAATTCGATAAGCCTTACTTCGCCAAGCTGGTAGCTTTTGTACGCCATGAGTACGCCTCAGGCACCTGCTATCCACCTGGCAGCAAGATATTCAATGCCTTCAACAGTACCCCTTTTGAAAGCGTAAAAGTGGTTATTCTCGGGCAAGACCCTTACCACGAGCCAGGTCAAGCAATGGGGCTTTCCTTCTCAGTACCCCAAGGAACTCCTCTGCCACCCTCTCTCCGCAACATTTACACCGAAATCCGCAACGAGTTGGGCGTTGAGCCTCCATCCTCAGGCGACCTGACACGCTGGGCTGAACAAGGTGTGCTGCTGCTCAACGCCACATTAACTGTTCGACAAGGGCAGGCAGCCTCTCACCAGAAACAGGGATGGGAAATCTTTACCGATGCCGCCATCCGCCTGTTAGCCAGCGAGCGTGAACACCTTGTATTCATGCTGTGGGGCGCTTACGCAGGAGCCAAGGCACAGTTCATAGACCCACAACGCCATCTCGTGCTTCGCTCTGCTCATCCCTCGCCTCTGTCCGCATCACGTGGTTTCTTCGGCAACCACCATTTCCAACTCTGCAACGATTATCTTCTCAGTCACGGACAACAACCTATCGTATGGTAAAGAACCTCCCTCCTATTTTAGATGTCGGCAACGTGCTGATTGCCACAGGCATTCTCACCGAGCCCTTTTGCTGCGACCTTGAAGCCTGCGGTGGTGCGTGTTGTATTGAAGGGGATGCGGGCGCTCCATTGACGCTCGATGAAATCGGCGAAATCGAAGAATCCCTCGACGCTGCGTGGCCATTAATGTCGGCATCGGCACAGAGTATTGTTGATCGACAGGGCGTTGCATACACCGATGTTGAAGGTGAACTTGTGACCAGCATTATCAACGGCAAGGATTGTGTCTTCACCTATTACAATGAAGACATTGCAGAATTACCAAAAGGGTGTTGCCTGTGCGCTTTGGAAAAAGTATGCCGCGACGGAAACAGTAGCTTCATGAAACCCATCTCGTGTGCCCTCTACCCTATTCGTGAGAAACGTTTTGCCGGCGGTCTCGTAGGGCTTAATTACCACCGCTGGGCAATCTGTGAAGGCGCCGTTCGTCGCGGCCGCGAGTTGCAAATGCCACTTTACCGTTTTTTGCGCGAGCCACTGATTCGGCGTTTCGGTGCTGAATGGTACGAAGAGTTAACGCAGGTAGCTAAGGAAATAGAGGGACTCCAACAAGAAAACAATCACACATGAAACAGCTTATTACCATTCTCTTGCTATTATTCACGCCCCTGGCAGGCAGTCAAGCGAAGACGCGCATCGTTCGTCTGGAGACTTCAGCTGGCGTTATTCGCGTGGAACTGAGCGACGATACCCCCAAGCATCGCGACAACTTCCTGCACCTGGTGGAGAAAGGCTATTACGACGGCCTTCTCTTTCACCGTGTCATCAAAGACTTCATGATTCAGGGCGGCGATCCCGACAGCCGGGTAACGTTGCAGAACGACAGCGTTGTCAGCAGCCCTTCACACCAGAAGCCTCTCGGAGATGGCGGACCTGGCTATACGCTTCCTGCTGAGATTCAGTTGCCTTGGCTCTTCCATGTGCGGGGTGCACTGGCTGCCGCCCGTGAACCCGACGAGGTAAATCCACAACAACGCAGTTCCGGCTCACAGTTCTACATTGTCTGGGGGCGCACATGGGGTGAGACTTCGTTGAAACAGCAACGTGCAGCCATGGCTGAAGAGGGGATTGAGATGAACCGTGAGATGTGGAATGCTTATCTCCAAGAGGGAGGCAGCCCCCATTTGGACGGCAAGTACACCGTCTTCGGCAATGTGATCAGTGGCCTTAAAGTGGTCAAAGCCATTCAAGCCGTAGCCACAGACAAAGATAACCGCCCTTTGGAAGATGTCGTCATTCTTCGTGCCATTGTTGAACGGTAGTTGCAAGGCACCTTAAAACAAGCTATTCAGAGCTGCCCCACCTCAATCTGACGGACGATGCGCTCAATTTGGGCATCCTCACCATTGGGGTCGTACCCTTTCTTCAGACTTGCCTTGAACGTCCACGCAAATATCTGATAGAAGACGGCACGGGCAGGTCCGAGAAAGGCTTTCACAATTTCGTAGCTCGACTGATTGCACTCACGATCTACCAGCTTAATCAGAAGCTTACCCTGTGTGAGGGTGAGCTTTTTCATTTCAGGTGTATATTGTTTCTTCAGTTCCCGTTCTACGGCTTTGATATGCGCATCCTTCGCTTCCTTTGTAGGCAGCGTTTCCAGCGTCTCGTAGGTCTCCTGAAGCATCAAGTTCACCTTCTTGGCCAAGGGTAACACCCGCTTGACATTATATACCAATCGGCTATACTTACGACGTTCCTTCTCACTTTTGAACACAAGAGGCTTATACACAGGAAGCTCCGGCATGAGATATGTCCAAATGGTGTCGCCGTGGAGAGGGTCATAGTATGGTTTCTTATAGCGGTAGAACTGGAGATTGAGCAGATCCGGCATCTCTAATGGGTCACGCAACATGAGTTCCTCGTCCATCAGGTCTTCTTCCTGCGCAAAGGCAGGGAAGCATCCCACTGAGAGGAACGCCAGCATGAGCAAGAGCGTATAGATGCCGTGTCGTGTCACAGGCTAATGATATTTAGGGTATAGTTTCTTCAGTTGTGGCTCGATGTCACGTTTCCAGTCCGTGCCGAGAGCTGTGATGACCAGCTTTTCATCCGTAAGAACGTAGAAAGGAATATCCCTGATTCCGAACTGCTCCACAATAGGAGTGCCCCAAGACAGGCAATAGCAACGCGAATCCCAATTAACAGAGTCGTAGCGACATATATTACGATATTGTTGGGGATCCGTGTCAAGGCTAATAGCAATCGGACGCAGCTGCACAGCTTCCTGATTCATCCATTTCATCATGTTGTGCACGCTGTTGAAGCAATCATAGCTATCACGCTTCCATGTAGCCCAGAACATCAAAAGAACGGGTTGTTTAGCCTTGAGCCTCAATGTGTCGGAAGCATCTTTGGTGATTCCGTCTGGCCGGAGGGTAAAGTCGGGCAGCCGATGGCCTTTTCTCAGTCGCGAAAAAGCAGCTTTCTGCAAAGTCATTTGCCAACGGAAATAGGTGCTCACACGACTGTCCGGGTTTTCATTGATGAACGTCTGCATGGCTTCCAAGACGCGGCTCAGCGATTCATCAAGGTGCTCTAAGCGGAACTCTGTCAACTGCTCATTTTCGTCATTACCGCTGACGCGTGTTGAACGGAGTTGCTGCGCATCGCCTTTGAGCTTAATGACATCGCCGGGATATGCAAACACCACTTGCTCACTCATGTTGGGGAAAAGGATATGGAATGTTGCCTCGTGTTCGAGAGGAATCTCCCATTCAAACTGCCCATCGACGAGATGAATCGTGTCCGTGCGATCCAGGCCTCCGTCTGTGCTATAGATGAAAAAGTCAGCTTCGCGCAGGTGCGAAAAACTGCCTGTCAAGCGCACAGTGTCCTTACTGCCACAGGAATAAAGCATTGCGCACAGTGCCAGGCACCATGCGCAACGAGTGAAGATATAATTGTTCTTACGAATCATCCTTAAAGGCTGCTTGCCACTTGTGCAGCATACTTCGCGAACTCCAGATCCTGAGCAGCGCGCTTAGCCAAAGCAGGATTCAGAGCGACAGCCTTTTTCAGATTTTCAGTCAGGGTGTTGGGTTCGTTCGTACGCGCTGCAAGGACAGCTGTGAGATAGTGAGTATAGGCATCGGGATTCTTAATCTCTGCCAAAATCACTTTTGCCTTGGCATAATCCTTGTTCAGGATGCTTGCCAGTGCAGCGCTATTGGTATAGCTGTCTGCGAGGTTGGAAGCAGCTGCAGCATAGTTACCTTTGGCGAGATTGATGTTACCAAGCACCTCCTTGTAAGCTGCAGAGCCGGCACCTTTGGCCAGCGCAGCTTCTGCATCGTTAACATTCCCTTGAGTGAGAGCGATGAGGGCTTCGTTGGTAGCAACCTCAGCATTGTTGGGATTGAGGCTGCGAGCCTTCTGGAGGTAGTTGTGAGCTGTTGACAAGTCACCATTCTTGAAGAAGAGGCCAGCCAGATTGTTATATGCGCGGGCATCGCCAGGATAGACCTGTGTAGCCTTCTCATACCACTGCTGCTTCTGCAAATCTTCTTCCTGCAACTTGGCTCCATAGAGAAGCTCTTCAATGCTCAGCTGAGTAGCGTCAGCCTGGAACTGTGCCTGAATCTGCTCATCACTGCGACCGATGACATCGTAGTTGGCGATGAGGCGAGCACGACGCAGCTCGGGCAGGATGCCCTTAGCCAATTCGTCATAGACAACGCTCATATTGCGAATCTGCGCTTCGCGCTCTGCAGGATCCTGATACATGGAAAGCACGCGCAGAATCACATCCTTGTCCTGGATGTTGCTCTCGCTGACGAGTTGCTGGAAGCCGTCCCAGTCCTCAGCAGTGAACTTGGTGTCAACGGGAGTTGCTATTCTGTTCTTCTTCAGCTGGTCATTGACATAAGCAGCAGAACTGTTCTGACGCTTCTCAGCCAGCTGCTCGTTCCAGTCGTAGCGACCTTCGGGAGAAGCATAAGCGCTCACCTCAATATTCTGCAGGCGCAATTTCTCCTGGTTATCATTGATCTCGCGGAGAATCCTGCTGAAGTCCTGCACGCTGGTGCTCTTGAGTTCGCTGGCACGGATATTAGCCTGATTGACCAGATATTTAATCTGAGCCTCCTGCTTCTGCTTGATGATGCGCTGGTAAGCGTCCTCAGCCACAGCAGGGTTAGCACCAGCCACCGTGTAGCGGGCGAGGTCTCCAGTAGCAATCACGCCATAACCAACCTTCAGGTCGGGGAGTTGCACGACCTTGTCACCCATACGGGCATCGAAACGCAGGTAGAGGTCACTCTTCATCATGCCCTCCTGATAGGGGAAGTTTGCACGCATGGTGTAGTTGCCGCCAGCCTTGTAGGACACGACAGTTCCATTTCCCTGCACCTTCTCCCCTTGGAAAGTGGAGCTGGCAGACGTCACCTCGCCGCCCTCAAACTTGAGCACCGGAGTGACGGTGACAGAAGCCTTCTTCTGCATATATTTCTGAGGAAAGGTGGCGCTGATGGTAGCGGGCACTTCATTTCCCACAGCCTCCAGCGGAGTGGGAGTTACTTTTACATTATCGGCGCTAAGAGCACCAAGTTTGCCGCATGAAGAGAGCACGACAGCACCCATAGCAGCTAAAGAGAGGAATGCAATAGTCTTACGCATTTTGGTAGAATATTATATGTAATGATTATTTTTCGTGCAAAGGTACGTAGAAAAAGCAAAAGAGAAGCAAAGAAAAAGAGAAAAAAGCTTAAAACAGCACAAAACAGACATATTTTAGGATAAAAACACGCCTTGTCATAAGCTAAGAGGCATCATTTATCCTGTCCGTTCGCCTGGTTACGAGGATGATGGAGGAGAATCTGCTCACGCAAGTGGTGGCGGTCGATATGCATATAAATCTCCGTGGTGCCGATATCCTCGTGCCCAAGCATCTCCTGAATGGCACGTAAGTTGGCTCCTCCCTCCAGCAGATGTGTGGCAAAGCTATGGCGGAATGTGTGGGGCGACACCGTCGTGCGAATGCCGGCTTGTTCGCACAGCACTTTGATAATATGAAAGACCGTGATACGTGAGAGCGAAGTGCCACGCCTGAAGCTGACAAATACAGCATCCTCATGGCCAGCCTTGACGTTGATTCTCTCTCTATCTACGAACCATAGTTCCAGTTCCTGCACAGCACGCGGCGAGATAGGCACCAGGCGCTCTTTCTTACCCTTTCCGTGCACACGAATGAAACCTTCATCGAGGTAGAGGTCGCTGATCTGCAATCCGCAGAGTTCGCTCACACGGAGACCACAGGAATAGAGCGTTTCGAGGATAGCCCTGTCGCGCTGCCCCTCGTCCTTGCTCATGTCAATGGTAGCGATGAGGCGGTCTATTTCCTCCACGCTCAGCACATCTGGCAGGTGCTCTCCTCGTGCAGGAGACTCCAGCAGCTCACAGGGGTCGTTCTCTATCTCACGCTCCAGGCACAGGAACTTATAGAAAGAGCGCACCCCCGAGAGGATGCGCGAAATACTGCGTGGCGTGATGCCCACGTCCATGAGCGTAGCTGAGAAATGCTGTAGCTGTTCCGTCGTCACCGCGCGGAAATCGATGTCCTCGGCCTCGTAGTAGTTGAACAGCTTCTCAAGATCCTTCAGATAGGCTTCCAGCGTATTGTCCGAGAACGCCCGCTCTAACCGCAAGTACTGGTTGTAGCGACGTAGCAGCTGTTGATGATTGGATCCTGCCGAACTCATGAATAGCGACTCACTTCACAAGGTTGCCCAAGATGCTACGCGTTAGCTCACGCGTAGCAGTGCGTGTGGCTGAGTTGATGGCAGTCTTGGTCACTTTCTTCGTGACAGATTCCGAGGATTTACGTTTCTTCCCCGTCACGCTGTTAGCCACAAGTGTACCCAAAGCAGCCGTCACACTGGTGATGACAGCACTGAGGATTTTCTGCCAGATGCCCTTCTTACCCTTT
>Ga0247609_10004923_pt1 | contig 13210 bp, 12 predicted proteins | sample 172DNAGHGlowgp2_FD_193487 | JGI IMG/M metagenome (GOLD analysis project Ga0247609, IMG submission 193487) | Sheep rumen microbial communities from Palmerston North, Manawatu-Wanganui, New Zealand - 1728 DNA GHGlow gp2 | ecosystem: Host-associated > Mammals > Digestive system > Stomach > Rumen ...
AACCTGTTGCAGACCGATGGCCACCTTCCATGCTTCGCTACGCTCACGCTGTTGCGGTTCTCCTTGGCGGATGTATTCATCCAAACCCTGAATGGTATATTTCTGTTCGTCGCTCATATCTCGTCTTACTTTATTTCTATAACGTTTTTATTCCGGCCTTATTTCCGTGTCTTCGTAGATTCGTGAGTCCGTAAATCCGTAATACTTTCAGCCTCCTTCCTGCGAATCAAAGCGCTTGTCCCTGAGATCCTGCAGTCCCTGATGATTCTGTCATTCCACAATCTCCCAATGACCACTATAACCACTACCTACATAACGAATATGTGGCATTTTTGCAAGATGACGCTTGATAGTTTTTGAACTTCGATTACTCAATTTGGCCAAATCTTCTGTTGAGATTTGAGGGTTATTTCGGATCTGTTTCTCTATCCAATCATCAAGTTCATTATCTTGAGGGACATCTTGAGGGACACCTTGAGGGACACCTTGAGGGACACCTTGAGGGACACCTTGATTATCACCCTTTACGGGTCTCTTAAATATCACTACAACAAAGCCACCATTGACTGTCCATGTTGGCGCTGCACCGAAGATAAGCCAGCCACCTTCGGTGTTCAAGAAGGCACAAGCAGAATGCATACCATCCTTCAGCTCACCCGTGGTTTTCTTCAACTCCAGCTGACGATGCTCGTCAGTCTGTACCAGTTCCTTCAGTTCATCTATTGTAAGTGCCATATATCTTATAACGTTTTTATTCTGTCCTTATTTCCGTGTCTTCGTAGATTCGTGAGTCCGTAAATCCGTAGTACTTTCAGCCATCTTCAGCGGATCAAAGAACCGTCCCGTGATTCAATTAAGTAAGTGGTTCGCAAAATGTTTTATTAACCACTCTATCTCTCATCAGTTTCATATCAGTGAAGTTCCTACTAATATTCTGAACCAATTCAAGGTAATTGTCTGTTTCTCCATCTCTATAGAAATAAGGCTTTATCGACACACAGTTCTTATGCTCGAAAAGAGTATTTAGCAAAGTCCTATCCGAATTTCCGCACGAGTGTCCCATGATGAGTATTTGGTATGGTTCCGTTTCTATGAACGAAAGCATCTGGCGGTAGTTTTCTGCTTCAAGATATTTTATAGATTTAATGTTCGTGAGTAAGTTGTTCTCGTTTTTGTTGGAAATCTTTTTATAGTCCTCATCCAACTCATCGCCATAACCGAATATCACGCTTTCAGGTTGCTCCACGTTGCCATGAATATGGTTGATGGAAAATGACGAAGACTCCTTACAATATGATTGTGCTGTTCGTGTATAGTTGAAATCCAGCAACATAATTCGATTAGGCAGCAGCAATTCCTTTGGAACGCAGTCCCAATCTATTTTCTCATCCTCCGAATGTTTCTTCCTGTAACTATCCACATAACCATGTGTGTAACATCTCCCATATGGTTGCAATTTCCAATCCCAAGTTCTATCGTCTAGCTTCAATCCATCTTTCACATGTTCGATTAGCGCATTTTCCCCAGCAACAGAGATATCAGAAGGTTTCAATGGTTCATATATCTTTTGTCGAATGCTTGGCTTTACCTGCTCCTTACTTAAATCCATCTCGCACAGATACTCAACAAGTTTGTCTTGTAGGAAATGGAGTTGGCTATTCAGTTCATTTACTTTGTTAACAGAATGTTCTTCCAAGGCATATTTCTTCAACAACTCATAGTATTCGTTCTCAATATCAACCCATTTCTTTGTTTCTATGCTTTTACAGATATTTTCGAGAAAAGGGGTATTTGTAATCTCAAAACTATCGGGTCTCTTTTCGAGTTCTTTTATAAACTCTTGACCCGATAAATTCCATTCCTTCTTAAATGGGTCTTTGAAAAAGGAATTTTGATATGACAATGAAAACCAATTGTCACAACCACTTTGGGGTAGAATATTCATACTGCATAGAACATCTGCAGATACTGCATTGTGTTCCAACACAATATCGTGTAACCTTTGGTCCCAATACCAATTTATGAAGTCTTCATATTTGGTCTTGAGACCATGAGCTAAGTCGAAGCCATTACCTATGAGTACGATCCTATTCATTATACTAATGGGGGCAGACCTAATTCTTTCAAGAACTCATTATGCTTATCACGAGACTTAACGATTTCCTTTTCTATCTCTACCAACTTGTCATGCACTTCTTGTAAGTCGATAGGCTTTTCTTCCTGTGCCAGACTGACATAGCGAGTGATATTCAGATTATAGTCGTTCTCCTTGATTTCCTGCAAAGCAACTTGACGGGAATAGCGCGGCTCTTCTTTACGGAATTGGTAAGTGTCAACTATCTTATTGACATCCTCATCACGAAGATAATTCTGGCGCTTACCCTTTTCGTAATGCTCGTCGGAACTGGCATTGACAAAAAGAATCTTTTCATTCTTACGACACTTCTTTAATACAATGATACAAACAGGAATACCCGTTGAATAGAACAGATTTCCTGGCAAGCCAATGACCGCATCAATGTTGTCATCTTCAAGCAGTTTCTTTCTGATAGCCAACTCTTTGCCTCCTCGGAACAACACACCATGAGGCAGAATGATAGCCATCGTTCCATCTTCACTCAAGAAATGAAAGCCATGCAAAAGGAAAGCAAAGTCTGCAGCAGAACGTGGTGCTACACCATAACGGTTAAAGCGGAAGTCATTAGCTGTATCTTCCGTTGGATCCCAACGCAGAGAGAAAGGAGGATTGGCGACGACTGCATCGAAATCTATCTTGTTGGTAGGATTCTCTTCTTGCAAGATGTCCCAGTCATTGGCAAGTGAGTCACCGTGATGTATTTCAAAAGCAGAATCTTTTACCCCATGCAACAACATATTCATTCGGCAAAGGTTATAGGTCGTGATATTCTTCTCCTGCCCATAAATCTTGCCTATTCCACTTTCCCCCATTTGGTTGCGTACATTCAGCAATAGCGATCCTGAACCACAAGCAAAGTCAAGTACACGGTTAATTCTGTTCTTCTTGCCAGATGCGGGGTCTTGACAATCCAATGTAACAATACGTGAAAGAATTGTTGAAATCATCTGTGGTGTATAGAACTCACCAGCCTTCTGACCTGAGCCTGCAGCAAACTGACCTATTAAGTATTCGTAGGCATCACCAAGAGAATCGTTATCTGCAGAGAACTCTTTCAGCCCATTTGCAATCGTCGTTATAACCTTTGTAAGTAGGTCGTTTCGCTCTGTATAGTTCTTGCCCAACTTCTCTGAACTCAGATTGATTTCTGAGAACAGACCTTTGAAGGAACTTTCAAACGTTTTGTCCTCAATGTAATTGAATCCCTTTTCCAATGTCTGGAGCAGCTCGTTGCTTTGCGTCCTTGCTAACTCCACAATATTGTCCCAAAGATATGATGGTTCTATGACATAGTGTATTTTACGCCTCATCTGCTTCTCAAACAGCTCCGTGTCATTGGGATTCTCGTCGTACCAAGTCTGAAGCGTGGTGTAGTCAGCCCCCAGTTCTTTCTTAGCGGCATCAACATAGTTGTCTGACAGATATTTCCAGAATAGGAACGACAGCATATAGTCACGGAAATCATCTGCCATCATCGCCCCCCTTAGGTTATTGGCAATGTTCCAGAGCGTTTTCCCTAATTCGTGTTGTTTATTTGTAGTCATATTATATACAAGGAAATATTTGTTGCATCATCCCTGTTTTATAGGCTTTCAACAGTTCAAGCTTCTCACTATTTGTTTTTATCAGCTTATCTAGTTCTGTCATTGATTGGGCTATTCTTTGTTGCTCGGCTAATGGAGGGACAAAAAGTAAAATATTAAAGAAGTCTTCAGCAGAAATGTTCAATAAACCATGATTCCTGGCACCTTCTTGTGCAATCTCTGATATTTGAGAGTTTATTATACCTGTTTCAAAATAGTATTGAAAAAAAGTAGCATCATACTCGCTTTCATCTTTCAATCTAAAGCAGATATATAAAGTGGACACTACGCCCTTATCATATAAAACCAGAGGTTTGATAGCTCCAAATGGATAACCTTGAGAACGACTCTTATTATAAGCGAAATCTCCTTTTTTAATCAAATAATAGTTTGTAACATCAGATGCTGCAACATTCTTATTAAAATACTCAAATTGATTTACTAATCCATATTGAGCAGAGATTGTAAGAACATTCTTGTTGTTATCTACATTTTTGTCTCTGATTCTCATAAAAATCTCTCCCAACCTCTTCACTTCCCATTCCCCTTGGAAGTCAGGGAATCGAAGTATTGGGGTGTTCTTATATATCTGTTTATCGGTCATAATTAAAACTGTAAAGTCAATTGTGTAAAATCTTCCTTTGGTGGATAAAATGTTCCAATGACAATAAAGGGACTTTGGGAAATATTATGAAATTTCTTTGTTGTACCTAAGAAAAGATATAAGTCTTTGTTGTGGACGAAATCATCATAAAATTTCTCTTTGACTTTCTGACATGCAATTGTTTCATCCCCATTCGCCCTTTCTAAGCTGCGCCAAAATAACATACCCAGTTCCCAATCTTCAACCATAAGCTTACGTTCTTTCCCGTCTTCTGAAGTAAAGATATAAGAAAATTCGTATGGTACTTTTTTTGCTACTTTAAAAATCTCCCTTGTAGCATCTTCATCAAACAAACTCTGTTGTGCTTGGTTCGCGATGACTGCATCAAGTTTTTTCTTGTCCCATTCCCTTTCGCAGGGTTCCCATACGAAATCAATGATTTCTTTTGGCTTAAAAACAGCAAGCGAAGTTCCTTTTTGTGGATCTTTTGCTTCCTCAATGAGCTCATTCATGTTGTAATACACATGCTTAAGAACGTATTGTTTGCGTTCGGCCCAGTTATTACGGGTGCCAACTATCTCCCCCATCTCTATTTCATCTTCAATATTAGTAGGCCTAAAGCTCTCTTTCCGAAAATCTTTGGTATTCTTAGTTACATTAATAGTGATCCATTGCCACTTCTGATAACGATTTGAATAGTCCAACTTTCGGAATGGAACGGGGTAAATTCGAATCCATGAGCCGTCTTCACGAAATCCAGCAGTACAAACTAACTCGTCATACTTCTCAGATAAGGTGGGATATGTTTTTACCGCAATTAATATTTTCTCCAAAGCCATTTCATAAAAGTTTTAAGTTATACTCAATATGTGGAAGCTGCATTAGAGCATTAGCCACTCTTGAACGATGACATTGCTTTGGGTCTTTCTCATAGCAGGTAAGTGCAACTCGCTTATCATCATCTATAATAGAACGCACATACAGCAAAGAATTCATGTTTTCTTTTAATGTTGTCCGTTCATATTCCTCAAATAGGATATCATAATCCTTTTGTGTTCGTAGGTCTTGTCTTTTATCCGAAGTTATACCAAGTTCTGGAATATGGATATATCGAATGCCGACACCGACACATGCCTTTTCGAGTGTCGCTTTTGAAAATCCGTATTTCTGGCTATAAGCGTTCTTTCGGACATCACAGAGCGTTCGAACATCATTTAAAATCAGTTTCTTAATATATTGTTCCAACGACAATCCTTCATAGCCAATCGTGAATAACATGGGCTCGTCAAAATGGCGCTTTTGAGCATTGATTATCCGCATTTCCTCCTCAGACATCAAGTCCTTGGCAATCTTACTTCTTGTTGCATAAAAAGGATAGTTTGCATAGGTATAATGGATGAGTTCATCTTGAGTCATTCTGCCGTATTTTTCTTTAACAGTCTCAAGGTATCCTTGTTCAAACAAATCCAAGCCTTCCAGATAATTGATATTTTGTATCATCCGGATATTATTCTGATCTGCAAATTCAAGGAATCCCTGTCTTGCCAAAGAAACAAGGTCTTGATTAGCCTGAAACGAGAAACATCCGTATTGGTAAGGAACAAAGTCATAAGCCCGCTCTTCCTCTGATTGGAGGCGGGTAAACAAGAAAAGGTACTTTTGCAGAGGTATTGCTTTAATATGCCCTCCTAAAGTGCCAATCAATGCCAATAATATTTTATGTCTATGATATAACATGATACTAATATTTTATTCTTCATACACAGAAAGTCCAGAAATCTTCTGGCCTCCTGCCATTCGTTTCAGTAAGGGAATCAAGTCCTTCATCAGTTCCTCTTCTTTTCGGGCACGATCTTTCCAACCTAATTCCAGAGGGGCAATCAGGTCGTAAAGTTTCTCACCGTCAAAGATTCTTCGTTCTACGATTTCATTGACAAAAGCTTGAACGGCTTCAATATCCAAATGATGCTTCTCGGCAATGGAAGATATTGCTTTGGTAAACTTGTCTTTTTTGAAGAGTTCATAACCTTGCTCTATTTCCTTCTCTGTCTTGCCATTCACGCCTTTGGCATCCAGGTCGTCAATATAGTCAATGATGTCCTCACGCTCGTCTATGAGATTGGCACTGGAACAAATCAGGTTTACTAATTGCTCCTTTGTCATCTTCTGCAAAGAGGGGGCACCCACATAACGGCTTATCAATTCCATGATATAATCATAGTCTATCAGAGCCGAAGCAAACAAGACAAACTCGAAGTCCAAATCCTCAATCTTGTCGGAAACAGGCGTATCATTACTTTCGCGTTTTGTTTTCAATTGCTTGGCCACATCAAGATATGCGCCACGGAATGCACGCAATTCGTCGTCACTATAGAAACCGTATGACGTTGCGGCAGCAGGTTCACTTGCCATCCAAGGATTCTCATTATAATCAACTTTCACGAGGTCTGTGTATTGATCCAGCTGGGTCTTGTATCGCTGCACCTCCTTGAAATAGTTGATAAAGCCAGCTTTGGCATCATCGCCTTTCAGGTTTGCAACCTCTTCAGGTTTAAACTCAAGGTGATGTAAATTCATGAAGTTGCGCAGGTTCTTAACGGCCTCGTTATACTTCTTGATTATCTCTGATGCCGGCTCAACAAGCCATACCTGACGAGCCACATCTCCATTCTTCTCGCCTGAGAACAATGCGATAGCCTCATCAACAGCATCCTGCTGCCCTCTGAAATCAAGGATGTTTCCGTATGGCTTCGTGTCATTTAAGATCCTGTTGGTACGAGAGAATGCTTGTACAAGACCGTGATACTTCAAGTTCTTATCCACATAGAGCGTATTCAGATACTTGGAGTCAAAGCCAGTCAAAAGCATATCCACTACAATCGTAATGTCTATCTTGTTCTTATGTGCATAGTCCTGATTGGTGTATTTCTGGCTCTTAATCCGTTTCTGCACATCCTGATAGTAAGTGTCAAATTCTGCTACAGAATGGCTTGTACTATACTGTTTGTTATAGTCATCAATGATAGCCATGAGTGCGGCCTTCTTCTGATCTGGCTCTTTCTCATTATCTATGCGCTCTTGCTGCAAATCCTCTTGAATCTGCATAATGTCCCGGTTCCCTTCCGCTGGCGGAGAGAACACACAAGCAATGTTCAACGGCTCATAAGTCACATATTTCTCCTGCTGTTCTACTTGCATCTTCTTGAACAACTGGTAATATTCTATGGCCTCATTGATAGAACCCGTTGCAAAGAGTGCATTGAAACGACGTTCATGGGTAGCGTTGTTATGTTTCTGGAGAATTGTCCTGACGATAGCCTGTTTCTTTGCAAGACCTATAACATTGTCGTCCTCGTCGGGCTTAAAGTAATCCACATGGAAACGCAACACATTTTTGTCTTCAATAGCGTTGGTGATAGTATAGGCATGCAGTTCTTTCTCAAAGACATCTTCTGTGGTTTTATACTGGGCTTCCTCACCAGTTATCTGTGTATAGGATGCATTCTGCTCAAAGATGGGCGTTCCTGTAAAGCCAAACAGTTGAGAGCTTGGGAAGAACTCTTTAATGGCTTTGTGGTTCTCGCCAAACTGCGAACGATGGCACTCGTCAAAGATGAACACCATCCGCATATCTCTTACAGGAAGCAAACGTTTCTGATAGTTAGCACGATTCTGTGGATCCAGAGCAATACCCAACTTCTGAATGGTGGTCACAATAATCTTATCGGAATAGTCTTCCGAGAGCATTCTACGCACCAATGCATCTGTATTGGTATTCTCCTCCACACACCCCTCCTGGAATTTATTGAATTCCTCGCGTGTCTGCCGATCAAGGTCTTTGCGATCCACCACGAACAGACATTTGTCAATTTCAGGGTTGTCCTTCAACAACGTTGCTGCCTTGAAAGACGTGAGTGTCTTACCACTTCCCGTTGTATGCCAGATGTAGCCGTTACCACGATTCTCATTGATACATTTTATGATGGCCTTTACAGCATAAATCTGATAAGGACGCATCATCAGTATCTTTTGCTCACTGGCAACAAGTACCATGTAGCGGCTAATCATCTCACCCAACTTACACTTCGCCAGGAAAACATCAGAGAAGTCATCAAGGTTTGTTATTTTCTTGTTCTTCTCATCTGCCCACTGATAAACAGGCAAATAGTTCTCAGCAGCATTGAAATTGAAGTGAGTTCTATTGTTATTGGCAAAATAGTAGGTATTAGTCCTGTTGCTGACAATAAACATCTGCATGAAGCAGAGCAGCGAATTGGTATATCCGTTGCCGACGTCATTCTTATAGTCAACTATTTGCTGCATGGCACGACGAGGACTAACATCGAGTGTCTTCAACTCAATTTGCACAAGGGGCAAGCCATTAATCAGCAGGATCACATCATAACGGTGCGAACTATAACGGGTATTCATTCGCAACTGATTGATGACCTCATAATCATTCTTGCACCAGTCCTTGATATTGACTAATGTGTATTGAAGTGGTGTACCGTCTTCACGCATAAACGTATTACGTTCACGTAATCTCTTGGAAGAAGCATAGACATCTGAATTTGTAAGTTCCTCCATCAGTCGAGTAAACTCTGCATCCGTCAGATGCACCTTATTCAATGCCTGAAACTTCTCCCTGAAATTACGCTCAAGGCTTTGTCTGTCGTGAATATCATCACGATAGACATACTTCAGATCTGCTGTTAGTTTCTTAATGAAACTATTCTCTATTTGGCTTTCTAACACTATTGTAAATACTAATCTGTTGCAAAGATAGAGATTTTTTATTAATTTAATGTCTAATCGATAGAATTATCAATATTATGGAGATGTTTCTTTCTCGTTATCAAATCTTCAAATATATTTTTCACTTGAAAACACTCGCAAATGTCTTTTCTTCTGCATCCACCCATGCCGTTGTTCCCTGCATGGCAGTTCCAGTGCAGAAACTGGCGGCTGCAGAGGGGGAGGCATTGAGCAATTCTATGTCGGTGCCGAGGATGTAGAAGTCTCCTTCGGGGCGCATGATGGACGGAATGGCGATGAGTTCGTCACGACGTTTGCGGATGGCTGCAGGAATGCTCTTTGCTGCTTTTCCACGAATACGGCTACCAGCCTTGATGACATATCGGTTATCAGTGGGATAATAGTCTAATGCCGCTTTGACTCCACTTTTTGGGGCTTCCATATAGAAAGTATGTGGTTGTTCGTGTGTCTCCACCTGAGTTGATTCCTCTGAAGGTTCAAAGACATCACGGCCATAGAACTTTGTAAGGAACATGATTTCGTCAAAGAACAGTTCCATATCGTTCTCTTTGTCGGGAGCTATACTTGGTTTCTGAGGAATTTGCTTGTTTTCGTCAAGTGAATAGGTGCCAGCCTCCAAAGCTTTCGTGATACCAAGATATTCTAAGAAAAGGACCTCGCTGGCGTAAACCTCATTGGCTTTTGAGACGAAAACCAGAGCTGTGTCCCAAAAATCCTTTTTGCTTTGATGGTCTTTTACGCGATGCAGGAAATCGTTGCTTTGACCTATATACGCCTTGGGAGTACCGTCTATTGTTTGTCCCAGCAGAACATAGAAACAATATTGGTGTAGCAGTTTCTCCTTTGAAACCAAAGTGAGTTGTTCGCGTGGAATCACATATAGCTGGCAAGTACGTGTGCTGCCCATATCAATGATACGGGCACCCGTTAGCGTCTTATCCAGCAATTTTGTATAAACGGTTAGTATAGCCATAATCTTTATTATTTTTCTTCTTGTAGCCGAATGACCACGGGACGGTTCTCTGATTCATATACTCTATCACCTCTACGAGGACGGCGACTTTTACCTATCTTCACCCAATCTGCCCTATAGCAAAGGTTGGTCAGAATGTAAACATATCCAGGTTCTTTATTTGCCATATTTTTCTTTATTATTTCGTTTTTTATATTCTTGTTTATTTCTTACCCTCTTTTCCCATCTACGAATCATCTTCGAAGGCATAGCCTACTTCAACAACTTCCTACTTTCATTATCCTCCAGCACTTGCATCTGCTGGATGGCAATCCGGTTGAGTTTTATGAGCCTTTCGCCCTGAGGCATACCATCGTTGATGAGCACAGCATTTATGTTCTCCATGTTCGAGAGGCAGATGAGTTCATTGATGGTAGCATAGTCTCGGATATTGCCCTTAAGCTCTGGATTGGCATCGCGCCATTGCTTGGCAGTCATGCCAAACATAGCCACATTCAGTACGTCGGCTTCTTCGGCATACTTCATCGCTGCTTGCTCGCGAGTCACTTCTGCAGGTATGAGGTGGCTCTTGATGGCATCGGTATGTATGCGATAGTTGATTTTCGAAAGTTCACGCTTGGCTGACCATGCAAGTTGCTTCTGTTCTTCCTCCTTGAGACGCTGAAACTCGCGAACAACATAGACCTTGAACTCAGGACTAATCCACATAGCGAATTCAAAAGCGATATCTTTATGAGCATAAGTTCCACCATATCTTCCAGCCTTTGCCTGCAAGGAAATTGCACCTGTACGAGCAACAAATTCTTTTACGCTGATTTTAAAACTGTTCAATCCTGACTGGTTTCTAATTGTGGCGAATTCGCCATAATTAAAATTGGGATTATATACACGTTCCCAAACACCAAGAAATTCCATAGTGTTACGATTGCGAAGCCAATCGGTCACAAAGAAATCACCATCTTTGGCTTTCAACATGTCTGTAATGCAAATGTAATCTTCGCCATTTACATTTGAGACCGTAATTTCGGTGTTTTCAACTTTTATCTTTGCCATAAGATAAATGATTTTCGCCTGTATTGGCTACAAAGTTAAACATATTATTCCAAATATTGGGAATTATTCTCAAAAAACATCTCTAAGAATCAAAAAGTTTTGCGTTTTAGGTAAAAAAAGATGGATGTTGGGGCGAAACCTTTAAGGGTGTTCACCAAAACCCTTAGGACTTCCGAATAAAACCCTTAGGACTTCCGAATGACACCTGTGGCGCACGCCACTTGCGCCATATAAATAATTGAAGTTTCGGATATAATTCTCCACCATGGAATGAGCAACCAAAATACATGATGGCCAATAGCTTTGAATCTGTGGAATCTGCGAAATCTGTGGTGAGATTAAACTTCCGAAACATGAACGGAGAGATTTATTTTATGATGCTTTAACCTGCCTACATACACTAACGACGTATAAGGCTGTGCATCAATGACTTGACTATCCAAAAACCTTCATTTAGGGTACACTCAGGGTACACTCAAGATTCACAAGGATGTACCCTGAGTGTAGCCTGAGTGTACCCTAAATAGGTGTTTAATCAGCAGATAATCACTCGGTTATGTATTGAGTGCATGTAGGCTGTTCGAATTACCATAAATAAAATTTCCTTTAGGCCAAAAGGAGCGCATCTTCAATTCGAAAGATGCAGGTCTTATGGCCTGAAGATCTAGGTCTTCAGTGCTTAAGATCTAGGTCTTCAGTGCTTAAGATCTAGGTCTTACGCGCGTAAGACCGCTGGAGTGGATAGGACAGTATTGGTGATGCCACCTAAAATGGCAGCGATGGTGGAGAACGAGGAGCCTGCGGAGCCATAGATCTGGGCGGTGCGGCTCAGGGTGTACATCTCTACGAGGGCATCGCGGATGCCTTCGGCAGAATCGCGCGTGGCGGGGGTGTCGGACGTGAGGATTCGTTGTCCATAGCGTTGGCGAAGAGCGGCTTTCGTGGCTTCGTCGTCGGTGGCGAGATATACGCAAAGGTCGGGATGGAGATCTGTCTCATGGTCGATGGCATCCGTAAAGAGTTCGAGAGGGCTTTCCTGGATGGCTTGTTGGTGGTCGGTGCGTCGGATATGCACGCCGATTGTGTGAGGCGAGAAGGTTGAGCACCGCTCGTTGATGCGTTGTTGTAAGGCGGGTAGGGGGTGGAAGAGCTGCTGCAGATGGGTTGGCTCCCAGGGGAAGAAGTCCCACCAGGTCCACATCAGCGAGCGATGGGCATTGGCCCATGCGGCGAAGTCGAAATGCTGTTGGTAGAGTGGCATCACCTGCTCGTTGTAAAGAACCTGACGATAGGTCAGGCGGTTGGTGAGGCGTGGCAGGAACAGGTTGCGCGGACGGGGACGGGCCGCTGTGAGGCGTTCGAGAGGCGTGGCATCGCGGAGTTCGAAGTTCTCTTGAGCGTATGGTTCAAAGAGCTCGCTGTAGCGGCACTCCATACCCCACTGCGGAGCCCACATAGCCACCACTTTGCCACGGATGTGCTGAGCGATGGCAGCGGCAGCAGCGGCTGTGCGCATACGGTTTCCTAAACCGCCTTCAAGACCAACGAGGAGCTGTGACATGGGGAGAGTTCAAAGTTAAGAGTTGAAAGTTAAGAGTTAAAAGTTCAATGTTCAAAGTTCAATGTTCAAAGTTAAGTACGCTTGTGTGAGGAGCCAGAAGCGGCGGAAACCTCCTTCGCGCAAAGCCTCCAGCCACAGGTTGGGGAGGCGACGGCAGAGCTCGGGGTGTCCGATGCTGCGCAGGAAGGCGTTGGAGCGGAGAGTCACCTGTAACAGGTCGCGCACCTTGGCGTGGTTCCATTGGCGGTTGGTTTGGCTGGCAGGGTAGTGAAGATAGTTGTAGAGCACGCGCTTGTCCACCGCGATGCGTTGCGCAAAATGCCCCACCTGAAGGCTGAAGAAGCGGTCGTTGGCAATGCGTGTCTCGTCAAAGCGGATGCTGTTGTCCGCCACGAGGGAAGAGCGAATCATCTTACACCAAGGCGAATTGATACCGAAACGTATGCGCTCCTCGGCTTGTTGCGATCCGTCAAACGCCTGGATATAGTCGGCTGTGATGATGTGCTCTGGCGTGAGCGTGTCG
>Ga0247609_10004926_pt1 | contig 13209 bp, 9 predicted proteins | sample 172DNAGHGlowgp2_FD_193487 | JGI IMG/M metagenome (GOLD analysis project Ga0247609, IMG submission 193487) | Sheep rumen microbial communities from Palmerston North, Manawatu-Wanganui, New Zealand - 1728 DNA GHGlow gp2 | ecosystem: Host-associated > Mammals > Digestive system > Stomach > Rumen ...
GATACTGAGCTTTATCAGTGCATGGATTGCAGGCAGTTCTCCGTGCAGATTGCCAAGGAGATGTTCATGAACAGGAAGGAATTTACAATGTCGGTGGAGTTCCGCCACGAGTGCCCCTCCTGCCACTCCTCTATGCTGAGAAAAACAAGAGGCTCCATCACATTCTGTCCCAAATGCAAGATGTTCACCGCAAGACTGGTAACGATGGGAAAATTTGAATAACAAAACAGGCAGCTCTTTGAAGCTGCCTTTTATATATCAAAAACAAAAGCGCCCGCTATTGCAGACGCTTTTTTGGCTCCCCCTGCCCGGCTCGAACGGGCGACAACTCGGTTAACAGCCGAGTGCTCTACCACTGTAAGTGTTTTATACCAAAAAGTGTCTAATCTTCACTTAATTTCAAATATTTCATTAATGTGATTATATCATAAATAAAGTATGATTTCAAGACCATTTTTTTAATTAGAATCCAAATGAAAGACAATGATGTGTTTAGGCTCTGCCCTACTTATTATAGTGAAGTGATAAATACAATATTAAGTTGCACATTATCAATTAATCGACTATAAGGACACATCATTTTTTAAAGTAGTCCTTATCATAATTAGGACAATTCATATTATCAAAAAAATTTGACCAGTCTTCTTTGCGCAGTTCCACGATTTTATTAATATAATCGTTTAATCTATTTTGAGGAGTGTCATTATCTGATTCTTGATTTTTAGTATCCCAATTGTACAAGAAATTTTCTGTTTCTAATTTTAATTTTGCAAGATAATGCTTTTGACGAAGCCATGTTTCACGGTCTTCATTACCATTATCTTTTGTTGCGCTTTCCCATGCAGTAAGTAAAGCAGCCAAAACAGATAATACAATAAAGAAAATCTTAAAGGCACCTTTATACTTATCAGGAAGCCATTCATTAAAGCTGTCTAAATCAAACGCTAACGTTGCAGTGAAAACAGCAGAAACAACTGGAAGCAAAATCGCACGACGTTTACTTTTTTTCCATCTTTTCAAGTGCTCTGAACCAATGCGATCAGCATCATTGATTTCTGTGATTACCTGTTCCATAAAGTCACTATACAACTTAAAATCATCTTCATCAGATGATGAGATTATATTTTTCCATAACTTTCGATAGCTTTTTATTGCCTTAGCGTCTGCACTCCATTTTTTCTTGCGTTCTTTTCGATTCAAGCCTGTTTTATACTCTGGAACATAACTTTGACAGAATGTTTCTGCTAGTTCTCTAATGAACTGATTAGTATTTCTTTTACGTATATTTTTATTTTGGTCATTCTTAACTTGTTTATTTTTATCTGATTTTGTTCGTTCATAATCATCTCCATAATTCTTGAAATGATAATGTGGAATTGCCGAAACAAAAAAACGTGGAAAATAAAACAATGTTGGAAAACGATGCCAAAAAGAATTGAAAACATTAAAATCTAAATCATCCATTTCATACCAATTATTACATGAAAGATTTTTTATCTCAAACTCAATAAAATTTTGCATCGCAAGGCCCCAACTCATGGAGCAGTTATTATTATATATATTATCAAGATATTGCAGCATAACACCATTTTCATCTGTTTCTGTTCCTTCATATAATATATCATTTTTCTTATCAAGAACTGGAGTAGATAGGATTAGACCAGTTGTAAACTTCCAATTGACAGAAAGAAACCGAAACCCTCGAAAGCAAAAATGATTTATCAATTTTCTTGCAACAATTACAGAAAACTTGACTTTAAACCAGGAAGAAATACAATTTCTTTTTTCTTCTGAACTCTCTACTCCATTTTCACTTGATCCTTCTTCCAAAGCGGAGTTCAACTCTGAAACAATGTGTTCAGCTTGTACTGTATTTGCTACCATTGCAACAACCTGCTCCTGATTCTCTGCACTTGCCTCACTCATTATCTATTCCTCCTTTTTCTTCTGTTAATGTAACACTGTCATCACTCCATCAACCCACTGTCCAAAGCCATATGCATATCTCTCAATCTCAGCTTCTAATGTATCTATAGGAAATACATGAGTATCAATCTGTCCAGTTGATTCAGCAAGATAACGTTTCAAACTTCTACGAACCGCTTCAAAATTATCAAGATTAACTTCTTGTATAGGGTTCAGAACAGGAACACTATCTACTTGTGAAATCTTGTACTTATCCACAATAAACTTATTTAACATCGTATAATCGCCATACAAAAATTGTTCTGAAAAGAGTTCTGCCACAGATATGTATTGCTTGCTCTTAACAATTAAAACTCTTTCTATCTCAGTTTCTTTCAATGTTTTCCTATTATTTACATCTAAGAATTGAACATAACGTTGAAAATAATCACTGAAAAAACAACGATCCAAGTAAAGATGTGCTAAATACCCTAAAACATATGGCGTATCAATTAAATTATAGTACGGAAAACGTTTTAGATCTGGGAATTGAAGAATTTGATCATTTTGTTCTTCATCATAATAATGAGAATTATCATTTTCAATTTTCAACTCTTTATTAGAGTCTGGCATCAAAATTCCCATAGTAAATTGCTTCTTTTCAATTTCAGAAAAATCTGCACAATATTGTTCAAGATAAAACTTCCCATGCAAAAGATGCAAAATATATCCAGGCATAATTCATTCCTTTCTGTTTAATCTTTTACAAATGACTGCTCGTTCCCCATAATGCGAATATTATTAAGCCACTGCATAATATTTAAATGATTATATGCATATTTCCCGTCTTCATTCTTTTTATGTTCAAGATAGAACGCAAGATAAGCATATTCATTTGGCAAAGAAGTCGAAAAAATACTTTTATCATCAGTATTAATCGAAACATTCATTTGCACCTTTGAACTATCATTTAAAAGCATATAATCATAAAAAACAGAAATAGGATGTTCTTCCATATGCTTGAAATTACTAATCAGTAAGTTTGATGATGGATTGGTCTCAATCCCTATTCCTCTGTATGTAACTTTTCGACGCATTTCCTGCTGAACATAATCAATAGCTTTAATAAAGTAATCTGGCAATTTGTTACTTGTAGATTCTTCACCTGATCTTTTCACATCGCAATCATACTGATATAAATGATAAAGCACCTTTGCTCGCACTGAACATCGTGCTTCTTTCATTCTCGGATGTGTATTACAAATTTTATATTCCTCATCAAATGATAAAGACAAATTGTCATTAAAAAGAAAATACTTAGTGTTATGATAAAGTTCCGGATCATCACCACGCAACAAATAAGAGAGATAATAATCATCAATACTAATGTTATTTAATTCGCATTCTTCATTATCGTTTAGCTCGTCTATGTGTTTCAGTGCATAACCAAAGATTCTTTTAAAGTAGATACTGAAATTGTGCCTGATATATTCAAAAAGAAGCTCAAGTTTATCAAATACAATACCATTTTCTCTAATAAAATAATATATCCAGACAATATTATCAAGAAATATTTGCGCAGGAACTGCAACAGGATTTCTGTTATTATTATAGTATTGATATGGCGAATTTCCTAATAATGTAGCATGTCCCAATCGGCAACCGGAACGTAAATCCAAAAAGAAAATAGCTTCGTAAATTGCTCTTATACCATCCAAAAGGTCATAATTATCCTCACCTGCATGATAGGTAGCTCTTAACTGAAAATCTTTAGTCCCCTCCAACTTTGGTCGGAAATAATGTAGAAGTCTTCTATAATAAACTCCAAACACCTCTGGTCTACATTTAATTTCTTCGCCAGCAGCATCTATCCCCCTTACAAACTGAAAATAATTACTATTCAATGACATAATAGCATTTGTCTGCTTCTTTAAACGATTTCTTAATAAGCAATGCCGAGGCTGATTAATAATTGTACAGAATTTGCATTCTTTTTTTTCACATTTTCTTGGAGTATCCTTTATAAAGTGGAGCGTAAAAAAACATGGTAAATAATCTTTGTACACCGTTTTACCGCATTTTGTGTTCAATCTTTCAACAGCTTCAGAAATAGCACTTTTATACAGAATCAAATCTTCGTATAAAGTATTCACATTATCTGCAGGAGAGATTCTTAACTCCAGAGCATGGATTTTGGTGCTTTCTAAGGCAGAATAAATAGTTTCTACAGCAACATTTTTTTCAACTTTCCAAGGAATAAAAAGGCCTTTTCTACTTTGGTATTCATTAAAATTATGAAAACCGATACGTTTATTACACTGTACCATTTCACGGTAAAAACGCTGTTTCATTATTAAATAAAGATACAGGTATACACTGATCAGGCGATAATCCTGTTCCTTAAGGAAAATCCTTTTCAAACAATTGTAAAGAATATACCGTTCACCTGAGACAAAATCCAAACGAGTATCAGAAACAGGTTCCTTACCTGCATAATCTATACTGCCATTATTAGAAAAAGAACCTATATAGCTCTGTATACTTGCGATGAACATTGTGTCTGTATCAAGATTATCACAAGCTAAAATGAAATCTGCAATTTGAAAAGGTGATTTAGATTGCAAGTTCATAGTATCATTTTCGTTAATTGCATCATTACACTCATTATTAATTGAATTATCTTCTATAAGATTAAAAAGTATTCTCCGAAGTGCCGCCGCTTTTCTCCAAATAGTTACAAGCGAATAGTCACTGATATAATAAGGGTTTGGATTAAGCTGTTTTTTCTGAATCAACTCAATCGCCTTATGATACTTACTGCTTTCAACATTATTCATAAGATATATCCAAGAAATATCAAAATAAGGTGAAGAAGAACGCAAATGGAAATGATTTTCTGATACTCCCTGATCACGTTCAAGCATTTTCTTTATTTCATAATTATCATGTTCAATACAATATTGCCAATCAAAAGCAAGCCTATTACAAGAACATCGTAAATCATCAAGAACAGCCTTGGCGGTTACAAAAAGTTCTTCCCCAAGGCTGCGAACAGTATTGATCCATATATCAGTAAATTCATAGCGAAAACAATATCGTCCATTCATTCTTGTTATGAGATTGTCCGCAAAATCACGGACAATCTCAAAGAAATCAACCTGTTTTTTGTCAGAAACAAGCGAATTGATATATGTATTAATATGATTAACACGCTCAAACTCAGCATACTCCATCCTATCGGCAATCAATTCTTGCAATCTATACGCATCAAATCTATCAATTTCAATAAGAGAGCGACTGGATTTAGCATCTACCAACGGCTTTTGACATTCTTTTTTTAGAACTGTTGATTCAAATACTGCACGAAGTATAACAGATGATAAATTATTATGTTGACCTTTCATTCTTCAACTCCATCCAAAACGGCTTGTATTTCTTTATACGCTTTTTCAAGTGTTTTATTTAATATTTCATTGTTGTCATAATTAATGCTTAATTCACATAAGCAAGTAGTAACTACGTCATTAATACTATGAGCCTTTTCTATACTCAAATTTCGCTCAGATTCGACAAAAAAATGTCCTCTAAGAGAAGCCATAAAAATCGATAAATTTACCTCTAATTGTACGTTTGTACTAAACAGTTCACTTGAAATAATATCAAACAATTGGCTCAGAGTTCTTATTCCTTCAGTTGATTGATCAAGGACAATCCCCGGTTTTTCATCTAATTGTTTAGGAACTATTATTTTATCAGTTGGTGAATCATTAGCTTGTTCCTCTATTTTTTCATATAAGTGATTGACTAGTTCAATTGATTTTTCGTTCGTTCTGTGTATTAAATATACATTCTTTACAATCGCACTTTCCTTAAATCGTTTTGCAAAACTATATGAAGCTTCCACGCCTTCCACAAAGTAAATTTTATCTGTTTCTCTCAATTGATCAATCAAGTTGTCATAGAAATTCTTAATAATATCAACTGGTTCACCTGCATTCTCAAAGCGATCTTTTTTCTTAATAACGTCATGAGATGTAATATACACAATATCAGTTATTGAGCGCTTTATTGTATTATAGATGAGATCAATATGTTTAAGCATATTGGCTAAATGATGTGCTCTGTAATCCTGTGCTAAGTAATCAAGTATAATATCAACAATATTTTTTTCAACCTTGATTGGCTTTCCTTTTTCGATTATTAAATTGTCCTTTTCATCTCTCAAATAAATTGGTAAACAATCCCAGATTTTAAATTCTTTAGTTTTTTTGATTTTAATTATCGAATCATGATAGGCATTTTTATAATCAACAGGTATGTCATTTTCTTTTTTAACATTCAATTGATTCTTACTATTTCTATTAATTACATATTTACCCTCGTCATCTTTTAATATACAATATTTATCTGCCGAAAGATAGCACTCACGATATATAGCTTCAATTAATTCATGTAAAGTATGAAATCCTACATTATCATTCTTCCCGTCTTTATACTTGAAGATTTTTAAATCAGCTTTTGTATATTTTACATCATCAGCATATTTATTTCTGATTTTATCATTGATAAGTAAACAATTAATTAAGAATGAAGTTGGATCAAGTTCTGCATTTATTTGCCACTTTTTTCTATATTTTTTAACCTCAATCGCTTTTCCAGTTATCCAATGAGGAGACAAAAGCAGCAATGAGATGAGTTTTTCAATATCAAGGATGTCTACTTTATTATCTGAGGAAACATCAATGAGTATAGAACATCGTTTGGCCTCATAGCAACTAACTATTGGATTAGGATATTTAATTTTTGCTTCAGGTGTATCTTTCTCAATTGTAATTCTACTTTCACAACCAAAGAGTTCATCACACCAATTAGTACCAATCAAAGAACTGCCATATAAATCCGCAAGATGTTTGTAATGCTCTTCTTCATACATTCTTTTTTCATTTTCAACAAAAGCTGGTAAAGCCATTGAATATGATGCCAATATAAATTTTATGAGTCTATGATTAAAAACACCTAATCGTGAAGATGTATATAGTATTCGGAAAAATTCACCAAATGAATAATTCTCTGCTTTATAAAAGTATTTTTCAGTAGCACGAAAACTATTTCCATAAGAAGAATCAATTCTTTGAGAAATTCCTTCCGAATCAAGCAGTTGATAATAATACCCCCATATCTTCTGACCACGCCTTTCTAAGGGGTAGGCGATTAACTCGTCGAGAAATTCTGAAGTCATATCATCAAAATGATAATCTCTTTTCATTGTAAAATGAATATAGTCGAGCAGGCGTTTACGATTTTGCGAACGATGAAGATAATAATTGTTACCATCTTTTCTGCCATCATACTCTTCTACAATATTATTCATATTATAAAGAATATAAAAGAGATCATACATATTTCTAAGGCTCGAAGGTTCAAAGAAATGATATTTCATTCCACAAACGTCCAGGTACACCTTTGTTCTGTTAGCTATCATCATTAAAATAAGCTCTTTAGGTGTAATTGAAAAATGCCCGCCTTCTGCATCTTTATTTTCAATAAATTTAAAGAACTCGCTACCTTTTAATTTACTATAGCTTGACTCCATTTCTTCTTTAGCATCCTTCAATTTAAGATCATTATAAAATGAGACTTTAATAGGAAAAATACTTATGTAATCTTTCTTTTTCCAAGAAGGAAGAGTAATTCTGTTATCCGAAGGAATAATTTTCTTTAAGTATTCCTCGGTTTGCTCATTACTTAATCTGTTCACTGATGCTTTATCGTATGTTGGTGTTGCATTTTTATAAAACATCGTTTGCACTTCTGGTGCCAAAAATTTTATATTCGCAGTAAGGAAAACAATTATATTCGGAATCATCAAATACTGATGTATGCTCACCAATAATTCAGCATGATTACACGGAGCCATATCAACATCATCAATACAAATAATAAAGTATGAATTATCATTTTCAAAAACTCTGCTCGCATAGCTTTTAATTAAGTCACGAAAACTTTTCTCAAAAGATAATCTTTTAGATGTAATACTAAGATAATTTGATGCATCTCCAAATTGTGATGACGTATGCATTCCAATTACATAATCGTTAAAGAGTTCGTTTGCATTCTTATAGATTTCTTTAATAGGATTAATTTCGCTTTCATTGTATTTCCTACCACAATTTGTACAATAAAGTTTATCATTAAGTCGACTGATAATCTGGGAAAGTATTGCAGGAATTAAACTTACATTTCTATCCAAGGCTGTTGCATCTATACCGGCCAAAAACTTAAATGAAATTTTCTCAGAAGTTTCTTCCATTTTAATATCATGATTTGAAAGATAGTCAACCAAAGAAGCCATAGCAGATGTTTTACCTGTTCCACGTCTCCCAGTGAACGCAATAATGTTTTGTATGTCATGCTGAAAAAAAGAATCAGTATCCAACTGAGGATTCTGATTGTTGTTTTGCCGAACAATCATCGCTATTTGTTCTAGTGCCTGTTTATATACATTGCGAAAAAAAGAATGCTCCACGTTTTTTATTGCTTCACTATAATCGATTAATTTATCTTTAGTACTTTTATTCTTATCTAAATCATTTCGTTGAACATCACGATTTTTTAAATCAGAAAAATCAATTTTAAGTATTTCAGCTTTATTCTCCATACACATATTTTTACACCATTATCTTTCGTACAATATAATTATAGTAGGCTTTTCCTTTTGCTGATTGTTTACAGATGAATCATTTTGGCTTCTTCGGGCAATAAATGCTTGCCTTCGTAAATTTCGATTTTTTCTTTCTAATAACGCTTGTTGCCTGCAATTTGATCTTCTGGGCATTTTTTTATTTGCCACACTCGCTATTGACATTTTATCACCTCTTAAATACATTTATCTTAAATTCAATTGCCATCTTACAAATATCTTCTATAAAAACAACATAACACTTCAAAAATGAGTAGCTAAGTTACTTCAATTCAAATTTTACCTTTAGGATACTCTTTATAATACTTTCCTCTTAATTTGCTGCCATTCTTCTTTTTATTTATACCGCCCCATTGTTTAAAGAAAAAGGCTGTATTTGTTCTTTTAGCCAAATTTCTCAATTCTATAACCCATTCTTCAGAAAGTGGTCTACAATGATGTCCAGACTCGCCCCCAACTATAAGCCAATCAATTCCATTAAGATCGATATTACCAATTGATTCAAGTAATGGTTCTGCAGATATAAACTTTATAGCGGCATTAGTATTTTTTAGATGCTCAGCTCTAAAGATTGTCTCTTTATTTTCAATTGAAACCCCCATCCAAATATTTGGAGTCCAATTAAGCTTTTGGGATAATTCAGCAAGTCGATCTGAACGCTTAGTAAGGATCTGAAATGTATGCCAATTCGCCTTGTTCATTGTTTGAAATATCCTGATTATCACATCATCAGGAATGTCCTTATGAAAAAGATCGGACATAGAATTTACAAATATTCTCTTTGGCTTTTTCCAGTGTAATGGCTTGTCAATCAAATCCTCATGAATGGTAACTTCAAACTCATTTTCATATCTTATATTTCCCATTGCCTTAAGTCTATGCGCCATTCTTGCAGCATAGCAATTTCTGCATCCTTCAGAAATTTTAGTACATCCGGTAATTGGATTCCATGAACATTCAGTCCATTCTATACTTGTTTTACCTGCCATAATTAATTATCCTTAAATTTAAATACCCTATTATCAGCGAATATCTCCCTTGGCTTAAATGCATCGCAACTAATTATAAATCCTTCATCATAATGCCTTCTTAAGAACTTCTTTATATCCTGTATTGAAAACGGTGTTACTTTATGATACCGTTCCATGCTCAGTTCATCCAAACGTTCTCCAAAGCTTTCTAATTTATAATGTTTACCCTCAAGCTCTTCTCTACAATCTGAGATTGCTTTACAGAAATTATTATAACCATCATCTTCAATATTAAATAGAGATAATTGATTTACAGTTTTTGAATCATAAGAATACATTTCAGAAATAGAATTCGAAAATCTAGCCATCACTCTTTTCATTTCCATTACTGCTTTGTGATTTTTAGAGATAAAAAGCAAATAATGACTATCTTTAATTCGGTCATCAAAACTAAATCCAAATGGAAGAACGAACAATTTGAAATTATATTTTTGCCTGTAAACAACATTTTGCAAATTCATCGTAAATGCTTTTAAAACCAGTTTCATTTTTGAATAATGTGAAGGACAATTCTGAATTTTTTTTGATAACTCGTCATAGTATTCTCCAAATAATTTAGAAAAATCTCTATCTTTATTTGGTTTATCAAAATCCATTATTATCCTGTTAGCATTAAAAAAGAACACGCAATCCGAGCCAACATTATGAACTAATTGCCAAATTTGCTCAACTGACGTTCCCTTGTATCCAAATGGATCCACAAAAGAAAACGCTGGTACATTTCCTTTTAAATATTGAGACAAATCTACATCCGCTGCGTCCACATTAGTTATAATGGGTTTATACACAAGATTATTATACACTTCGTGATTAATAACGTTATTCTTTAGCTTATCAAAGTATTCCTTGTCTCTCTCATTAAAGACGCATTGTATTAACAGTGAATTATCATAAGCTTCAATAGCATTTAAAATATGAATTGGCGTAGAGGCGGTTCCATCGTCATATTTTCCTGGGCCGGAAAAAAGGTCAATATAATAAATCTTTTTGTTGAATTTAGCATTTATAATTCTGATATACACTTTAAAAAAATTGTAAACGATTGCAGATTTAATTGCAGATTTTTCAGTTTGCTCAACAAAAAAATCATCAGTTATAGATCGTCCATTCATCCGAATCCCCCCCAAAACTATTTGCACGTTAACTCAAAAACATGAATTGCTATTTACTCAATCACTTCACTGTCATACTACCGCTTATAAATATCTCTTGAAATAACAGTTAACACAAAACGTATCGCTCTCGACTTAGCAGCAATACTAGTAGCAACAAATTCCACTGCTAATAAAATAACAACCGAACTCCTAAACTGAATTATAGGAGTAAAAAAACATATGATCAAATAAAAAATAAGTATTGACACCGTAATTACATTCATATCTCTATTCAACAATGAATCTTTATGTGTCGCAGACACAGCATTATCATCTTTTTGCTGCATATAGATGCCAAACCATTTTGAATTCTGATATATTTTTAATTTCTTTTTTAATTCTTTTCTTTTTTTATTATCTCTTTCTCTATCTACTAAACGAGTCATTTTATCAATTTCTTTATATATTTCTTCATATTTTTTCTTTACATCATCAATGGTGAATCTATCATCTCTATATCCTAATTTATTAGATCTTATTTTTTCAAATACGACTCTTCCTGGCTTATTAATTGGGAAAAATGATATTTTATCTTTTAGCGATGGAGGAACCAATGAATCAATAATATATATGTATATATAGAGAATTGAAGATAATAATGCTGACTCAAATATAAGATGAATAACGTCCATCAGATCAGCAATGCTTTTACTCAATACCGAATCAAATATTCCGGATAATGTTATAATAAATATAATATTTCCTATAACATAACTTCGAAGTTCTTCTTTTCTGTATTCTTTCATTTCAACAGCCTCATCAATATATAAAAGGCAATCATTTATAACATACCAAATGAAACCTTAATATAAGAAATCCAATAATCTAATACGCCATTACTCCGCTGCATATGGTTTAAACGAACCTAAATACTTAGCTCCAGGCAAATCAGCAGCCCCATCATCAATTAATTCTTCTATCTCGTAACTATAATCAAAATTTTCTACATATATCCTAACCACTTCACCTTTGCAAATAAAGGTAATATCACCTGAACTATTCTGTTTAATTGTATTATAGTTAGAATAATAATTTAAGTCCTCTGATGGAGCTTCCCCTATTACGATTACTTTAGGGGACAATTTTTTTAAAACGTCAGAACTTACATGTCCTGATTTCCGACCATGATGTGGTGCAAAAAGAACATCAACTTTTGGCCAGTCAATTTCATCTTTTATCTTATCTAAAAATTCCGTTTCCATATCTCCCATCCACATCATCACAACACCATTTTCTACTGAGTATGTAAATATAGGAGATAAATTATTAGGACTGTTTCCTTCTTTTACACTTTCAAGCACATTTTTAAAATCTTTATTTCCTAAATCCGGCCACAAAAAATTAATTCCAGAACAGCCACGTTCTTCATCAGACTTATTCATCCATTTACGTTTACAACCTTTATAAACATAATAATGGTGATCTCCGTCTCTCAACTCACAATATCTTTTGAAATTATCTGTCTGATCTTCCTTAGTAGCTAAATTTTCAACGACATAAAAATTTAGAATATGTATCTTGTCATCTAATTCAACCAATCCCTTTATATGATCTTCATCGGGATGCGTTGAAATAAACCTTGTAATCCCTTTTTTATCTACATGAGTTTTAATAATATCAAGAATTAAGTTCTGCTGTTTTTCATCTTCGTAGCAACAATCAATAATTGAGAAGTTATCTGAGTTATGAAGAATATAGAACATATCTCCATTTCCTACGGCAAAAGATTTTACTTCACTCATTTATATCCCCCTTATTCTCGTTTACCTTTCCCACATTGGATTTGAAATTCTTCTCATAATCCTACATTTACCTACTAATCTGTAAAACCGCTCTAGATTACTCTATCATCTATGTTCTTAGATATTTTTCATCAAATAACCGATTTCGCAAAATATTGTTAATTATAATACTTATATCCAGCAATGCCATACTTGTTGCAATCGTGTTTATATTACCTATATTATACACCTTTTCAAGCCAAATTTCAATACTTTCGGCAAAAAAGCAATAGTCATTTGTGCCAAAAAAGAACTTTTATCATCGTTACTATATGTACTGTTTCCACCATGCTAAAGCTTGTTATGTTTTACTCAAAGTAAAATTCGGCTTAGCAATCGCAAATCACTTCATATCTTTTATTATTCTTTGTGACACCTGTCTGTCAATTATGTTATATATTTTACGAAACTATAGTGTACACACCTCATGCATATAAAGATTTTATTGGCTTTGAAATAAGTCAAAGGAGACCGAAGTCTCCTTTAAATCATCATATTATTTCCCAATAACCTTTATGCGTAGTCCCCACTCTCCTTATTATCTTTTCATCCTTTAATCGCTTAACATAATACTTTACCCTATCCCGCTTCCAATCAAGCTGTTCTGCAATCTGCTTTTGAGAATACTCGGGATGCTA
>Ga0247609_10004928_pt1 | contig 13207 bp, 12 predicted proteins | sample 172DNAGHGlowgp2_FD_193487 | JGI IMG/M metagenome (GOLD analysis project Ga0247609, IMG submission 193487) | Sheep rumen microbial communities from Palmerston North, Manawatu-Wanganui, New Zealand - 1728 DNA GHGlow gp2 | ecosystem: Host-associated > Mammals > Digestive system > Stomach > Rumen ...
TCAGGATATTTCTTAAAATAGCTCTTGTCAACGACACTGCGCATCCGCATCAAAGCAATATCCACATCGGAATGCTGGAGGTAATAGGAGTTGACGAGGCCGAAGGCATCGCTAGTGAACTTCTCGTCGTCATCGGCGATGATACATACCGCATCCTCCAAAGGATCCTCGAGTAAGGAGAGTACCGTCTTGATGGCGGCATTGCGGCTCCGGCTCAAGCCACGTCCAGGCAAGGTGACCAACGTGACATCCCCTCTCGATGTGAGTTCGGCAGTCTCTGCCTCTGCCTCCTCACTCAGTTCCTGATAGGTCTGTTGCCACACCACTACGTAATGCACCTCCGGCTCCGGTTCACGGAGTACGGCCGGTACCCGCAGGATGCGCCGGTCGATCGTTGATATCAGAATAAATATTTTCATCTCTTGAACCCATTAAACATTAAACGCATTAATCGCTTCAATCACATAATCGACCTCCGCATCCGTCATCGTTGGTGAGATGGGAAGGCTGAGGATCTCACGGTGTATCTGTTCCGTCACCGGCAGCTTCAGCCCATGATACTCGCTGAGCGCCAGCTGTTTGTGTGGAGGTATCGGATAATGGATAAGCGTCTCTATGCCCTGTGACTTCAGCCATTGCATCAACTGTTGACGGAAGCTGGTGCGAATGGGAAATACATAGAAGACATGCTCGCGTGGGTCACGCGGGATGACTGGCTCAATGATGAGCGGATTGTCGATGCCCTCGATATAACGTGCCGCAATCTCACGGCGACGTTCGTTGTCCGCATCCAGGCGCGGCAGCTTCACATCAAGGGCCGCCGCCTGCAGCTCATCCGTGCGCGAGTTCATGCCGGGTAGCTCATGCACATACTTCGTACTGGAACCATAGTTCCCCAGCATGCGGATGGTCTGTGCCAGCGTGTCATCGTTGGTCGTCACACAGCCTGCATCACCCAGCGCGCCCAGGTTCTTGGCCGGGTAGAAACTGAAGGCTGCAGCATGTCCCAGCGCACCCGCACGACAGTCATCCTGCATGGCACCATGTGCCTGTGCCGCATCCTCGATTACCAGCAGATGATGCTCGGCGGCATAGGCATTGATGGCTTTCATATCACAGACACGCCCATACAGGTGTACGGGCAGGATGGCCACGGAACGTTCGCTGCGACAAGCATCCAGCTGTTGGACATCGATGAGATAGTCGCTGAGCGACGGCTCACACAGCACAGGCTTCAGTCCCGCCTCCTGGATGGCCAGGATGGTAGCGATGAAGGTGTTCGCGGGTACGATGACCTCACTGTCATCCGACCACCAGTTCAGTCGCTTGCATGCCCGCAGGATAAGCGTAAGCGCCTCCAGACCGTTGCCGCAGAGGATGCAGTGCCTTACACCGATATATTCTGCAAAATGATGTTCGAAAGAGGAAACGCAGTAGCCCTGCAGGTACCATCCGCCACGCACCACACGCGTTACGGCCTCACTCAGCTGGGGCTCGAAGCTGTTGTTCAGACGCTTCAAGTCCAGGAAGCGCACGCCATGCAGTTCCGTATCGGTCGTGGTCGTCATCTGCTGGATGAGCGTGCGGTCCAGCTCCAGCTCATAGGTGTCATAGCACACCGAGCGTGCTCCGAAGCCTTCCTTCTGGAAGATGAGCCCTTCGTTGAGCCATTGGCCTCCATGTTCCGTGGAGATGCCGAAGTCCAGGTAAGCCATCTGGCGGTACCGCTCGTTGATGAGGTGACGGAACAGCAGGTCCAAGGCCCCCAGCTCACGTCCCTTCTCCCCTGCCGCGATATACTGGATATGTGCCACCTGCGTGGTGACAAACACCAGGCACCCCGCCACGATCTCACGGTCATGACGTACCAGGAAGAGCTTGATTTGCTGTGGGAAACGGGACATCAGCAGCTGCATCTCCTCCACGCTATGCACGGGCGTCACACCATGGTGGCGCGACAGCACATCCGTGAGCAGCACCCAATACTCCTGTAACGTCGGCCAGTCCTCCTCCGTCATGCGGTCGATATACAGACCGTTGTCGATAGCTTTACGGGCACCACGCAAACGTAGCTTGCGCATCTGCAAAGGGTTCTGCATGCACACCACGCTGCTCACGCCACGCGACAGCAGGCGCGCCTGCGCGCGATACAAAGCATACAGATCTTCCTGCGCTGCACAGGAACTATAGATATAAGGAATCGGCTTATACACCATCCGATGTGCCTGCAGGTAGTCGATATACCAGTAACAGATGGCCTGCATCATGTTCAGCACCTGCGTCTGCGAGGCGGCTGTCGTCAGGATGAGACCGCCGTAGGTCAAACCTTGATGGGAATAGATGGTCCCCTCTGCCTCCACCCAATTGGCGGGGAAGAGAGCCACAAGTTCATTGTCCTCGTACAACAGCAAAGAGCAATCGGAAAAACGGTCGGAGTGATAATCCATGAAGCGGCGCTCCAACAAAAACGTGCCGTTCTTGGACTCCTTGACGAATGCATCCCATTCGTCAGCCAGCTGCGGGGTGTACTGTATGATTTTCACGATATCCCATGGTCGGTCAGTGTAGCGCCTACGGGAATCGAACCCGTGTTCCATGCGTGAGAGGCATGTGTCCTAGCCGCTAGACGAAAGCGCCATAAAAAAGAAAAGGGAGTTTTCGGCTGGTGCGGTGCGTACGGGGCTCGAACCCGTGACCCCATGCGTGACAGGCATGTATTCTAACCAGACTGAACTAACGCACCGTGCTTTGTAGCGCCTACGGGAATCGAACCCGTGTTCCATGCGTGAGAGGCATGTGTCCTAGCCGCTAGACGAAAGCGCCAAGAGCGGAAGCTGGGGGATTCGAACCCCCGGTACGGTAACCCGTACGTCAGTTTAGCAAACTGGTGGTTTCAGCCACTCACCCAAACTTCCATTCTTTATGTCAAAAAACATCCCTTTTCGGAAATGCGGTGCAAAGGTAGATGTTTTTTACGAATTATGCAAGAAAAGTCAAGGGAAAAATATATCTTTGCACCAAAATTACAGAAATGAACATGAACGACGAAATACTACCCCGTGGTGTGCAACGCATCCAACTGCCTCAAAATGTGGATGAACGAGGGGCACTCTCCTTCTTGGAAGGCGGGAAGGACATCCCTTTCAAAGTGGAACGCGTGTTCTGGATCACCGACGTCCCCGAAGGACAGATGCGCGGTGCCCATGCCCACTGGACCTGCCACGAGGCCCTCTTCCCCGTCACGGGAAGCTTTGAGATTGAGGTGGATGATGGCGAACGCTGCTGCACGCTGCAGATGAACCGCCCCAACGAGGGCATCCTCATCTCCGCCGGTGTCTGGTGTGAGCTCCGTCATTTCGCCCCCGGCACAGCCTGCATCGTCATGGCCTCACAGCCCTACGATGCCTCCGGCTACGCTCACGATCGCACCGAATGGCGACGGATGGTCAAGGGTATCGCCTCCTGATGATCCTGGCAAAAGCGCTCTGCATCCTCCACGACACAGGCCAGATAGCCACCGCCACCGGCACCCGGCATCTTCCATGCCATTACACCCGGCACCTTTGACCACTTATCTATAAATTCTTGAACTTTTGAACCTTGAACTCTTGAACCTTGAACTTCTTGAACTTTTTGACCAGCCTCTAAACTCTCAACTCTCAACTCTAAACTATTACTCGGCCGCACCATCCCTGGGAACATGGCCACCTGTGCCTCAAAGGATGTCTGATAGGCCGATGCAAAAGCCTCTAAGTCTTTGTGCAGGATTGCCTCCCAGCAGTCATCGGCCGCCTTGGCCAAAGCTTTCACCTTGGATTCGGTGATATCCTTCCCCTCGACCACAGAGCAGCCCTCCTTTCGAGGCTCCATCGGTATCATCACCAGATGATGCTCCAACCACGCAAGGACGGACTCCTCATTGCAGGTCTCTATTTTCTCCGGCCAGAAACGGTTGTTGTAGTAATGGCGGCATAGCCCCGGCACACAGATACCTATCGAGTCCTGCGCGCCGCTGATGATACCGTCGGAACGCTCAGGGTCGTTCTCGAAACAGAACACCAGCTTCGCCAGCATCTCCGGCTCCATGTTAGGCAACTTCACCGGCCAGAGTTTTTTTATCATGTTGCGCGTACTAGTAGAAAGTCCACAACGGTCTCGAATCTCGAAGTCGGGCACCAAGGAGATGGTGATGGCCCAACCGGGAGCATACTGGCTCACATACGGCTGGTCAATCCACGTGCCGGCCAAATCCAGGCGCGTGGGGATCTCACAGGTCGCAGTCTTCAGGTCGGTGGACGAACGTGCCGTCATACCTTCCGCGGGCGTACGCTGCAGCACCACATATTGGATGCCGCGCTCCTCGCAGAAGCGACGTTTCTCCTCGTTGCTGCCGTCTGCATTCACAACAAAGATATCCGGTCGGATGGCCTCCACCGTGGGGATGAAATCCATGACACCGTCACCCTGATTAATGAATGCGTCCTTCACATAACGGATGCTCTTGACCATGAACAGACGTTCCTGCTCAGGGTACAGCGTCTTATGGTTCTTGTAATGTAGGATGGTGGCATCACTACCAATGCCCACATACAAATCGCCATAGGCTGACGCCTGGCGGAAGAACTCCACATGCCCGCTATGCAGCAGGTCATAACAACCACTTACGAAGACTTTTTTGTTTGCCATTATGTCTTAAATTCTTAAACTCTTAAACCTTTGAACTCTTAAACTCATGAACCCTTACAGATTCCACAAATCCTCATGCCAACGGATTTCCGGCGCTTCAAACGGGCTGTGGACAACAACGGCGATGGCTGAATAGCAGACAGGCATGGGAGACGGGTGCTGCAGTTTCCAAGCCATCATCGCGCGCCACATGAGCGCTTTCTTCTTAGCCGTAATGGCCTCCTCGGCATTCCATGCCTCGCCGTGGCGTGTCTTCACCTCCACGAAATACAGTTTTCCTTCCCGCTGGGCGATGATGTCAATCTCCTTATGCTCGTGCCGCCAGTTCCGTGCCAGGATCTCGAAGCCGTTTTCTTGGAGGTCGTTCACCGCTACATCCTCACCCCATTTGCCGAAGTCATTATGGTGCGCCATCAGGACGTCAGAACTGGTTTACAGGACCTTGACATTCAGCTTCGCATAAGCGCGTTCCACTTTCTCCAGCGCCTTCTCCACGCTCTCATCGCGTGCCAAGAGCACGCCCATGCGGCGGTGACCTTGAATGAAGGGTTTGCCGAAGAGGCGGATCTGCACGTCGGGCTCTGACAGCACCTCATCCAGGTTCTCAAACTCCACCATCGTTGTATCACCTTCCACCACGATGGCCTTGGAGGCACTGGGACCATAAAAGTTCACCTTCGGGATGGGCAGACCCAGCACGGCACGGGCATGCAACGCGAACTCTGACAGATCCTGGGAGATCATCGTCACCATACCCGTATCGTGTGGACGGGGTGATACCTCGCTGAACAGCACGTCGTCACCGCACACGAACATCTCCACACCGAAGATACCATAGCCGCCCAGGGCATCCGTTATCTTCTTGGCGATATCCTGTGCCTGAGCCAGCGCCTTGTCACTCATGGGTTGTGCCTGCCATGACTCACGGTAGTCACCATCCACCTGATGATGCCCGATGGGATTCAGGAAGGTCGTACCACCACAGTGACGCACGGTGAGCAGCGTGATCTCATAGTCGAACTTCACGAAGCCCTCCACGATGACCTCACCGCCACCGGCACGACCACCCTCCTGGGCGATCGTCCATGAAGCGTCAGCATCCTCGGGACGTTTGCAGACACTCTGGCCATGACCCGATGAGCTCATGATGGGCTTCACCACGCAGGGCGTGCCCACCTCGCGGATGGCAGCGTCAAACTCCTCGCGCGTAGCAGCAAAACGATAGTTGGACGTCGGCAGCCCCAGCTTCTCATGTGCCAGCTGGCGGATGCCCTTACGGTTCATCGTCAGGAACGTGGCGTTGGCCGTGGGAATCACGTTGAAGCCCTCCTTCTCCAGCTCCACGAGTGTCGGAGTTGCTATCGCCTCCACCTCGGGGATGATCAAGTCCGGTTTCTCTTTCTCGATGATCTGACGCAACTTCGCGCCGTCCAGCATGGATAGCACATAGCTGCGATGCGCCACCTGCATGGCGGGTGCGTTCTCATACCTATCGAGGGCTATCACCTCCACGCCAAAGCGTTGCAGCTCGATAGCCACCTCTTTTCCCAGTTCACCAGACCCGCACAGCAGTGCTTTCTTTGCCACCTTCGTCAGCGGCGTCCCAATCTTTATCATGTTAGTTTACTGTTTACCGTTTACGGTTTACTATTTTCTTTTCGACAAAGGTACGACAATTCTTTCTAACCCACCTCTTTTTAACCTACGAATATGCCTCACTCAGCTCTTTTTTGCATTTTTTATCTAATCATCCATTCCTTGCGCTCTGCTTCGGGCATCCGCAGCGACTCAAAAGCCTCCTTGAGGTTCTGCTCGGTCTTTGTGCCCTTCAAATCTTTCATAAGTCTCTTTGTTTATGATTCATGTTGCTCTAGGCTCTGTTTGTACCAAGTAAAGAGTTTGTTGACGCCTTCGTCGATCTCCACTTTGTGCGTCCAGCCAAGGCTGTGCAGCTTGCTCACGTCGATGAGCTTGCGCATGGTACCGTCAGGTTTGCTGGCATCAAAGACGACTTCGCCCTCAAAGCCGACGGCTTTCACCACCAGCTCACTCAGCTCACGGATGGTAAGTTCTTTCCCTGTGCCTACATTGATGTGGCAGTTGCGAATCTCGCCAAGGCTGGGGATATAACCACCACGGCCTGCACTGTGATTGCGATCTACAGCACCATCGGTGCTCGCGCCATAATGAACACTGGAGTACTTCTCAATGCCTATCACATCCTTGAAGTCCACATTCAGCAGCACATGCACGCTGGCATCCGCCATGTCCTCGCTCCAGAGGAATTCACGGAGCGGTTTGCCGGTCCCCCACAGCACCACCTTATTATCCTCTATGCCGTATTTGGATAACACCTCCAACGCACGCTTGCGCGCAAGACCATTAACCTCTAACCCTTCACCGTTAACCCCTTCAACGGGTCTCATATCCAGATCCCGTTGAATGGTTTCCCAAGCGCCTTCATGTATCAGCTTGGCGAGATACACCTTGCGCATCATGGCGGGCATCACGTGGCTGTTCTCCAAGTGGAAGTTGTCATTGGGGCCATACAGGTTCGTGGGCATCACGGCGATGTAGTTCGTACCGTACTGCAGGTTATAGCTCTCGCACATCTTCAGACCCGCAATCTTGGCGATGGCATACTCCTCGTTGGTATATTCAAGCGGACTTGTCAGTAAGCAATCCTCTTTCATGGGTTGAGGGGCATTCTTGGGGTAGATGCAGGTAGAGCCCAGGAACAGGAGCTTCTTGACGCCATGGGCGTAGGCCTCGCTGATGACGTTGCACTGAATCTTCATGTTCATCATGATGAAGTCAGCGCGGTACAACATATTGGCCATGATGCCGCCCACAAAGGCAGCCGCCAGGACCACGGCATCAGGCTGTTCTTCATCGAAGAACTTCTTGACTGCCACTTGGTCTGTCAAGTCCAGCTCTTTGTGCGAACGACCTATAAGGTTATTATAACCTCTACTCTTCAGATTATTCCAAATAGCAGAACCAACGAGTCCGTTATGTCCTGCTACATATATTTTAGATGATTTGTCCAACATATAAAATATAAATATTAATTTGAAAAAAGATGGAAGAAGTCCTTCACTGTTTTTCCAATAGACTTCTTATTGTTAATAAACGCTTCCATGACCTTTGCAGTACGATGAACAGGAATAAGTTCATAGTCAGCGATTGCAGCAGGTATGAGACAGGAGGACTCTACAGGCACGAGTACTTCGTCACCTGTGGCGCGTACACGAATGGTGAATGGTTCCCCAATATTCATAATGATCATGAAAGAGTCATATTTTATCATATTCCTATGAAAAGGCTCATTCGTCTCCACTATCCTGATACTAAAATAAGGGGTGTTCAGGACCACATTGGCTTTGTCTAAATCCTCTTCATGCACTGTCTTATATTCCGGATAGACGGTGTAGTCAATGGCTTTTGCTGCCAGTTCCGTATGCAACTCTCGTGGCTTGCCATCCAGCCCAGGACGATTATAGTCAAAGATGCGATAGGTGACATCCGACGACTGCTGTATCTCAACAAGTTTGATGCCTCCACAGATGGCGTGCACACGACCAGAGGGGAGGTAGAACACATCGCCTTTATGTACCTCATGTCTAGCGAGGACTTCTGTGATGGTGCCATTGGCAACGCGTTCCTTATACTGCTCTGGAGTTATCCTTTCCTTAAATCCTGCATAGAGGTATGCATCTGGTTCAGCATCAAGAATATACCACATCTCAGATTTACCAAACTTATTATGCTCTCGCTTGGCCATCTCGTCATTTGGGTGTACTTGTATGGAGAGATCCTGATGGGCATCAATGATTTTTGCGAGAAGCGGTAGTTGGTTATTGTACTTGAGTGCAGTCTGTCGCCCTAGGATTTCTTCCGGTCTGCGTGATATAACCTCTGTGAGGTTGTAACACGCCCATGTTCCATTCTCCACCTCTGACTCCGAATTAGGCACACAAGACACCGTCCAATCCTCTGTACCCCAGACCAATGTCTTGCGGTTCTGCTTGAAGAGCATAGGATAGAGTTTATCGCGACTGGCTTCGAACATAAAGGAGGAGCAATTATTTAACGATTCCTTTTTCGAGATATTCAGCGAGGTTGGTACGGACTTTTGCGGCAGCACCTTCGCCTGCCACCTTGGCGATATCATGTTCCACCATCAGCTTGACCAACTCCTCGAAGCTCGTCTTGTTCGGGTTCCACCCAAGCTTTGCCTTAGCCTTCGTGGGATCACCCCAGAGGTTGACGACATCTGTAGGACGGTAGAAGTCGGGACTGACTGCAACGAGGGTCTTGCCGACCAACGATGTATGATGGCTGAGGTCTGATGTCTGAGGTCTATTATCCTTCACACAAATGCCTACTTCTTTGATGCCCTCTCCTTCGAAGCGGAGCTCGATACCGGCGTGCTTGAAGGCGAGCTGGGTAAACTCACGTACGGAGTGTTGCACGCCCGTTGCAATCACGAAGTCCTCGGGCTTGTCATTCTGCAGAATGAGCCACATGCACTCCACATAATCCTTCGCATAGCCCCAGTCGCGCAGAGAGTCCATATTACCTAAGTACAGACAATCCTGCAAACCTTGACTGATGCGCGCTGCTGCCAGCGTGATCTTACGTGTCACGAACGTCTCACCACGACGCTCACTCTCGTGGTTGAAGAGGATACCCGAGCAGCAGAACATATCGTATGCCTCGCGGTATTCTTTCACAATCCAGAAACCATAGAGCTTCGCCACAGCATAGGGGCTGTAAGGATGGAACGGCGTATTCTCGTTTTGGGGTACTTCTTCTACCTTACCATAAAGCTCAGAAGTTGATGCCTGGTAGATGCGACATGTCTTTTCCAAATGGCAGGCACGTACAGCCTCTAACACACGCAGCACACCCGTTGCATCAACATCTGCCGTGAACTCTGGTGAGTCAAACGACACCTGAACATGACTTTGGGCAGCCAGGTTGTAGATCTCATCGGGCTTCACCTTATCCACCACCTTCACGAGACTCATCGAGTCACCCATATCTGCATAGTGCAGGTGGAAGTGCGGTTTGCCTTCCAGATGCGCAATACGTTCACGGAAGTCCACACTGCTACGGCGGATGATGCCATGCACCTCATATCCTTTCTCTAATAAAAGTTCTGCCAGATACGAGCCGTCCTGACCCGTTATACCAGTAATTAATGCTGTCTTTGTCATAGTTAAAGATTCAAGTTCTTAATAGTTCTCCGCCTTGAGCTGGAAGTAGCTCTGGGGATGGTCGCAGGTGGGACATACCTCGGGCGCCTTCTTGCCGATGACGATGTGTCCGCAGTTAGCACACTGCCAGATGACGTCGCCCTCGCGGGAGAAGACGATGGCCTCCTGGATGTTCTGCAGCAGGCGGCGATAGCGCTCCTCATGATGCTTCTCGATAGCTCCTACTAGTTCAAACTTCTCCGCAATCTCGTCGAAGCCCTCTTCGCGGGCCTCCTTGGCCATGCGGGCGTACATATCCGTCCACTCGAAGTTCTCGCCATTGGCGGCATCGGCCAGGTTCGTGGCAGTATCACTCACGCTGCCGCCATTCAGGTACTTGTACCACATCTTGGCGTGCTCTTTCTCGTTGGCTGCCGTCTCCTCGAAGATGGCAGCAATCTGCACGTATCCGTCTTTCTTGGCCTTGGATGCAAAATAACTATACTTGTTGCGAGCCATGCTCTCACCGGCAAAAGCCTCCTTGAGGTTCTGCTCGGTCTTGGTTCCTTTCAGTGGTTTCATAGTTCTAATGATGATTGAAGATTTGTGATTCAGTTGGCAAAAGTAATTCTTTTATCGCAACAAACCATATAAAATCACGTTTTTTCTATCTTCTCCATTCTTTTTAAGCTTTTGTCAATTACTCTTGTATCCTTTTAAATCCCATCCCTCATCCTCATCGTCAGCTCCTTGAGCCCCTTGAAGAACTTCTCCACATCCTCCTCATCTGCTTCGGTGAGTAACGTGAGCAGCAGTAGTGTGTAGCGGTCCAGGTTTAGATGTTGTCCTTTTCAGACTACTTTTAGCGTGTTGTCACTCGTGGAAAGCCGCGCTGCGAGTTCCCGTACAGGGAAGTACACGTCAGCACGCAGCGTCTCCAACAGTTCGGCGAGAGCATGGCGATAGCGTGTGGCCACGTCCTGCAGTTGCATGTCTGAAATTGGTTTCATAGAAATAAAACTTGAGTCATATCATCAATTATTCTGCAAAATTACTATTTTTACTTGATATGGTCATTAAAAATCTTAAAAAATGTTGTTTTCGGTCCCCCTTATCGCACCTATATCTGCGACACCCTCTCCCACCCTCTCATTACCTTTGCAACAAAAAATTCAGAAGTTCAAAAGTTCAAGAGTTCAAAAGTGTAAGAGGTTTCATTAAGAGCACGCTTTGCGTGGAAATTATTCAAAATTGAATTCAAAATTAAACAAGTATATCTGTATAATTTTGCTTTAATTTGATAAATTTCCCGTCGTAAGACGGCTTATCAAGAGCACGCTCCGCGTGGAACCTTAACCATTAACCCTTAACCATTAACCCCTAACCCTTAACCCTTAACCATTAACCAAAATTCATGTTCCTCAAACCCCATCAAATGTACCTGGAGAGCCAAGGGCTCTACCAGAAGATCTGCCGCCTGGCACAGGTGCGCACAGAGATCATGTCCCTCACCGTCGAAGAAGACCACCTCGTACAAAGCATCTATGATGCCATGTGCCCCGCCACCGAGATCGTCGATCTCGTGTTCCTACGCTCTCAGAAGGACGTCAGCGAAGCCGACCTCGCAGAGATGTTCGTGGCCCGCTGGCAGGAATCGGAGCGCACCTTGGACGTACACCCCGCGTATGTCAGCGACCGTTTCCGTCCGGGTAACAACGTGTCCGATGTCCCCGTCACCATCGAGACAGAGAAAGAAGCAGAAAGAAGCAAAGAAGAAGAAAGAGAAGCTGCTGTTCCTCTTCCTCAGAAAAAAGCAGAAGCACAAAAAGAGGGCCTCCCTGTCGTCGTCACCGACGACGCTGCTGCTGCTTCTTCTGAGATAAACATCGATGCATTCATCAAGTTCTTCAATCAGACCATGCAGGAGGCACGAGCGGTCATACCGCAGATCCAATGCCTACAGGGAAAACGTCTGGAAGCCCTGCGCGCACGTTGCCATGAATTCAGCAAGAAGACGGTCATGCAAGTCATCCGCGACGCGGCAAGGAGTCCGTTCCTAAACGGGAATGGGAGCCGAGGTTGGCGTGCCAGCATCGATTGGATCCTTAAGCCCAACAACTTCCCCCGTATCATGGAAGGCCTGTACTTCGATATTCCCAAGAAGACTCACGGTTTATCTCCCGAGCTCCTCGCCATCAACCGCGAGATAGAACAACAGATACACGCCGACCTACATCGTCGTCTCGAGGAGCAGCGTCGCGGTGCTGTCACCTACGAGGAATATCAACGCATGAAAGCAGCGGGTGAGATCTAAAAAAGCCCCCGAGCCCCCTAAAGGGGAGCGTTGGGAATGACGAATAAGATATTGAAAAGTCAACGAAGTTAAAAGTGAAAAATGAAAGTTAGAGCCTATCAGAAAGGGCAACTCGCCCAGATGTACTACCCCTGGTGCGGCTACCGCCCCGCACTGCGCCGCTTCGCCTGCGACCTGGAACGGGCCCTCACCCTGCGTGAGGACCTGCGTCGCACAGGTTGGGTACCCCACAACCGCATCTTCACCCCGCTACAGGTGCAACTCATCTTCGACACCCTCGGGGAACCCTAAGTGACCGTAAGTAACCGTAAATGACCGTAAGTGACCATAGCTGTCACTTGCGGTCTTTTCATGTCGTACCTTTGCATCGTCAAACAAAAACCCTTAATGCTTTTCGCCAAAACCCTACAAGGTTTTCCTCAAAACCCTGCACCCTTTCGCCCCAAACCCTCTAGCCTCTAACCATTAACCCTAACCCTAACCAATCTTGGGTCGCTGCGCTCAAAATCACCAAAAAATCAATCAAAAAAATCATTAAACAAGCTATTGAGAGAATTGAGAGACATTAATAAATATTTTGAGAGATTTTATATAAGATTTTTTGGAGATTTTGAGGCCATCGGCCGACCAGTCTAAGAGGGAACATAAATCTAACAAAAATCTAAACTTAAATATCTTTCATTGAACATAAATGACCATAATTCATCATAATGAAACATTGCACTCGGTGCAAGGGATTGGCTCACAGCTTGGCTGTGTGCCGTAGGAGATTCTGAGGCTGGCCATCTTGAAAGCTAGCTCTCAGAGTGGCAGACCGCAGAAACTCCAGCTCAAAGGACAAGTCCTTAGAGCGTCATCCCTTGCACCGCCCACGCAGATTCGTAAAATTTGTGTAATTCGTTGTTAGAAATAAAAGATTTAGGTTCAGATTTAACCAGATTTAAGTTCAGCTCATAATCCGTGGTTTTGATGTCAGAAAAAGATTATGATAATTACGATCATTCGT
>Ga0247609_10004929_pt1 | contig 13206 bp, 24 predicted proteins | sample 172DNAGHGlowgp2_FD_193487 | JGI IMG/M metagenome (GOLD analysis project Ga0247609, IMG submission 193487) | Sheep rumen microbial communities from Palmerston North, Manawatu-Wanganui, New Zealand - 1728 DNA GHGlow gp2 | ecosystem: Host-associated > Mammals > Digestive system > Stomach > Rumen ...
TTGGATAGGGGCTTCTCCTGATTTTCCGCTGACCCTCCGGGGGGACCCCCAGAGACCAGCCGGAGCAGATCAGCCGCCCTCAGCTCCCCGCTCTCAGCCGCTTCGTGGTGATAACGGCACAGCGAGATCAGATTTTCGTCCGCCAGACGAAGCTCCCAATTCGTTTTCAAAGGGCGTATGTGATGCACTGAAAGCTCTTTGTTATTCAGAGGTGTAGTCGTACCCGGCAGACGTGCCAGACACGCCCTGCACAGATACCTGTCACGGCGAAGGATATGCTCACGTTTGAGCTTCCAGTCGTAGCTCCAGCGAAAACGGTCTTCTCTGCTGCCGCGCTCCTGTGTGAAGCGCTGCGGCTTTTTCTCACACACAAAATTCTTCTCGTGGATCTTGCCGCAGTATGGACAGGCTTTCTTCATTTGTCACCCTCCTTTCTGCAACAGAAACGCCCTCCCGAAGGAGAGCGCAACTGCAAAGGTATTCATCAATGGGCGTGTGTGTTGGTTGTTGGTTGCAGAGACCGGACTCGAACCGGCGACTTCAAGGTTATGAGCCTTGCGAGCTTGCCGCTGCTCTACTCTGCCAAAGGACGACCGGCTCACGCCTGCCGGTCAAAGCAAGGAAAGTTATTGTGTAGAACAAAAGAAAGGAGACACAGAAAGAAGGCGGAGGCAAGGGAGCCCGAAGAAAGGACTCCCGAAAGCCGTTTAGCTTTTCCGCCTGCTTTCATAATTCTCATTGTACTCTTATTTTTCCAAAATGCAAGGGGCAAAACGGGGGTAATCGGGGTAGCAGTTAGAAAATTCAGCGAGAGCCTTGCTGTGTAGTTCTTTCCGAACGTATTCGACGCCTTTGTCCAGCTCTTCGGAAATCTCTTCCCAAGTCATTCCGTTTATGTACTTGTTGAAAAGGAGTCCTGAATAGGTGCTGTTTGGCATTTTTCCTATCTGCTGAGAAGCAATGAGCTCAAAACGCTTAAATTCTGCAACCATTACTTTGAGTTCTGTTTCTAAATCTACAGCTTCATCGACGTTATCCGTTATCTTGTTGCCTTCGCTGTTCCCACGCTGATCTGTGAGCTTAGCAGATATGTCTGAGGCTCTTTCCTCGCAGTCTTTTATCTTCCTTTCCATTGCTCGTATCCTCACTCTCATATCAGGAAGATGCTCCAAGTATTCTTTAGCCGTCATGGTCTTATCGCCTCCACCCTGTATATCTCTTCCCGGAGCCCGTTACGGCGCATATACTTCAGCGCTGCGCCGAATGAGCTGAACGACCTGATCCGGAACAGTGACTTGTGGATATATGCTCCGGTCTGGTCGTTGCGGATGACGAAGCGTGTGCCCTCCGGGAAGCTCAGATCACGCTGCATTTTTCTCCAGTCATTCATCGTCCCGCTCCCTTCCCAGGAAGAAAGCCGATGTAAAGAACCCAAGCCAGAAGCCGATCATAGCGGTCACGGCTCCGGCGAAGAAGAGATCAAGCATTATTGATACCTCCGTATTTCATCATTTGGTTTATATCTACGTTTTATCTCCTCCTCAGCTTCTTCCAAGGAGAGAAATATCGTTTTTCCGATGTCTTCTGTGAAATAGTCGAGAGAATTTGGAGCAGCGTCGGGTAAGAGAAACGGAAACTTTACCCTAAGATGAAGCTTGGTTGAGCTTTCAGTAAAAAAGCCGCTTATCGCTGCAATATTAGTTTCGTACAAGCTGACTCCTCCGGTAGTATGTCGGAACAGTACATACACTTTATCTCCTGGTAAGCATGGTACATTTAGTTTAGGCATTGTTAGCACCTCCGTCCTCCTGCATCTCGTCACGCATTACAGCTTCCAGAGCGGCACCAAGAGTAGCGAAATCTGCAATGTATCTCAGGTCTTTGCAAGGTGGCTCGATCTCTTCGAGAATAAACCTACTCTCGCAGCGTCCGATCCTGTAGCTGTGACCTTTGCTGTCGACCAGCCATTCCTTGCAGTCGGGTATGTACCTTACTTTCATCAGTATTCACCTCGCAATAGTGCTTCCTCGGCTAATAGATACATTTGATTTCTTGTTGGGTAGCCACAACAACCGCGCAAATGAATGCATACCCAGACTTTGCAAAACTCACACGGTAATCCAATTGCCTCCCAGTAATCTTCAAGTGTTTTCATGGTCATTCCTCCTCAAACGCCTCGACTTCAAGATCGTCGTCAGTTAGTATTAACTCTGGATTTCCTATAACGAGAGCTTCTGCCTCTTCAAGGCTTTCAGACTCTACATAGACTGTGCCAACGATTTCAACTCTGTATCTTTTCATCACTCGCACCTCCCGCAACCTTCCCGATCTTATCCCTGAGCTCGTCGCACTTGTCCTGATCCTGGTAGTTAGCGAAGAACGCTCTCCGCAGTATCGGCAGGCACTCCCGGAGAAGCTCCCTGAGCCGGTCGTTTTCCTTGACGAGCGCTCCCATGTAGAGCATATCTGTGTCACTCATTTTCCCTTACCTCCTTCATGATCTCTCGTATCTCCTGCAAGCTCAGCTCCCGGCAGTCCTTGCCTGTGCGCATCACTGACAGCGGACAGCTCAGACAGTGTATCTGCTGCGAGCAGACTTGTTCACGACTTTTCATTTTTTCAGTCCTTTCACCAATTCACAGCATCGTCAACAGCTTTCTGCTGTTGTTCCTGTGACTGACGCAGATATATCTGTGTTACATTAACACTTCCGTGTCCGAGCAGATCGGCAAGAAGTGCGATATTGTTGTTGCGTTTCAGGAATTCAATTGCAAAAAAATGCCTGAACGCATGAGGATGCATAACTTCTTTCGGAATATCAAAAGTTCTTCCGAATCTATGTAGTTGCTCTGCAACTCCTCTTGATGTCAAAGGTTTTCCATTCCGATTTTTCATAATAATTTCATTTTCCTTAAACTCTGCTATATATGGGATAAGCTCTTTTCTCAGCGATTCAGGAAAATATATAGTCCTCATGTGAGCTTTAGCGTGCATTGTGACACTGCCCGAAACGATATCCTTCTTGGTTACCCTTAGTGCTTCCGATATTCTCATTCCTGTCTTTGCAAGCAACAAGACGTTATAGTACCATCGCATATTATTTTCAGCTTTCAGCCCACTTATAAGCCTTTCGTACTGTTCCGTAGTAATAACGTTCTCTATATACGTTTTTTTAGGTTCCTTGATATGCTTACAGGTCATCGGTATTCCTTTGTACTTGCAATACTTCAGTACAGCTGTTATTCTGTTGTTTACGGTCTTAGGTTTCCAACGTTCCATAAGATTTTTCTTAAAAACAATAATATTCTGCTTGGATATATCATCGAACATTCGGGAATACTGTGTGATACCCTGAATATATCCCTCTATGGTATTGGGCGATAATTCTTCCTCATAAAGGTAGTTTCTGAAACCGTCTATATCTACCATTGCTTTGCTTTCCTCCCTTTGTAGAAAGCGTCACGCCACGCTTTCCAGTATGTTTTATCCCCTTTCATCGAATAATCAGACATTTTCTTCGCACAGGCATTGCAAGCACGTCCGTGATGCTGCTTATCTTCTATAGGAGCACCGCAGAAAACGCAAAGGTTGTTCTGCTCACGATATTCAGGTATAAGCCCCCTTTCGTGACGTTCACGCTTCCTTTTCTGTGCCATTTCCTTTGAATGACGCTTAGCTTTTATGCTGTGCTCATAGCAGTATAGCCCATGAGTTGCCGGTCGGGAACATCTGACACATATCCCATTAGCCTTATGTTCCTTGTAAAGCTCCCTGCGGCGTGCCTGATATTCGTGTGCTTTAACGGAATCATACCTTTCGATATTTGATAAAGCTATTTTTTCAAGGCATTTTGCACAAAATTTTCTGTTTGGAATCTGTTTTGCTTTCTCGCACTTATGGCACAGTCCGTGCTTATCAAGCAATGCGAGCCTTTCCTGATTTGTCATAGTCTATCTTCCTCTCATACCAATTGCGAAGTTTTTCAAACAGCCGTCCCTCTTTATCAGCGATATATACATAATGATTTCTGTCGGCTATCTTTTCGCTCCCCCAGAATCTGAGTGGATCAGCGGCTTCTTCGTATAGTGCGTTTAGTATGTCTTCGATTTCTTTTTCTTTTTTCGATGAATTCAAATATTCGGATTTAAGTAGCGGAAATATTTGCTTAGACAAGTTCTTATATTTCTTATATGATTCAGGTGTGTATTTTAATGCACCTATCGCTTTGAATTTATCATACAATGCTTCAAGATCCCTCATGCATTCCCCTTCCTTTCTTTTTCATACTGCTCCACCTCATCGGCTCCACGCCACTTGTAGTCGCAGCCCACGAAGCCGTCGCCGTCCTTGTAGGCGTTGCACAGCGGCAGCCTTGCGCAGCTCTTGCAGTCCTGAGCTGCTGCTCCCAATCTCTGGATCGTCTCTGCGGCTTTTCTGAGTATCTCTTTCATGTCAGACCTCCTTTTCCAGTGTTATCTTGTCCAGTGATGTGATGCACAGGGCGTTCTCCTGGGCGGTGTCCTGGAGCTCTGCCTGGTAGAAGAATCTTCCGTTCTCCAGGCGGATAATGCAGCCGGTCAGGACATACACGCCGTCGCAGAACAGCCGGTCATCACGGAACCGCACCCGCTTGCCAAGTGCAGCCTTTACCTCGCTTATGTCCATATCAAAGCTCCTTGATCGGTATGATCTTGATATAAATGCCCGGTGTTTCTGCCCAGAACTTTTCAACGATCTCAGAGCATACAAGTTCATCATCAGTCCAAAAGCCGACCAATGTCATCATATCCTTGAGTATCTTCTGTAGATTGTCTGTGTCGGGTTTAGTGCAGCGGTATGCACCGTCAGGGTGACGCCCTCTCGGAAAGCACCACTTGACGACCAAGCGCACGCCCTCTCGGTATGGTCCCATTATCCTATGCTTGTACAGCTCACCTATCAGCTTCTCCTTTGCAGCCTTGACCTCATCGGGGTCATAGAACTGCGGTTTACCGTTCTGCACTCTTACCTTGTGCATTTGACCGGTAACTGTCGGCGGTATCATCGCCATGAAGAATTCAGTCACGGTACATCGGCTCCTCTCCATTCGCCGGTGTCAGGGTCGTAGACGATCAACTTACGACTCTGCACCATGTTGAAAATCTTCGACATGATTTCCGGCTGACTTACAAGCCACTTGATAACCTCGCTGGTATGGACATCGAACTTGTCACCGACCTTGTGTCGCAGCCTCGGCATCTTTTTTGCTACATTCAGAAAACTATAATTTGCTTTCGGCATCTTAATCTCCTCTCTGCACCGTCCTCTCGGTGCGGTATTATTTTTGGATTGGTAAAAGGGCGACAGCAAGCCCTTTTACCATTATGAAATAATATAGTTTTTCTTCCGTAGGGAAAATATCGGCGAATTGTCCTCTTTTTCACTCTAAGGGAAAATATCGGAAAATTTCCCTTTTTTTCACTACAAGAAGAAAGGAAAATATTGAGTGTTTTTCCTTTACTGATTTTGTGATTTCAGACCACATCTGCTCGCTTCGATCCAGAAACCACCATGCTCTTTCAGGTGATTTCTGATAGTTCTTTCTGCCGTGCCAAGATACTCTGCAAGCTGGGTGATCGTGGTCTCGCCATTTTCTGCAACTGCCGAGAAGGCTGTCTCGATGCTGCATTTGCGTTCTTCTTTTCGTTCCTCATTGGTCTTTCTCTTCGGGAAATTCTTCTGCCATGTCTCATCCGGATCAATATCCTTCAGCACGCCGGAGCTGTCTGTGCGGTGTATCGGATAATCGAACCACACATTGACTGCCGGGAACTTCGGGAACTCTCGCAGGGTGCCGTCGATGCGCCATGCGCTGCGGGTCTGTGCTTTGCGGACTGCTGCGTCGATCTCCTTCTGCATTAGGTCAAGACTGTTGCGCTGAAGGTGCTCACGGCTCAGCTCAAGCATACGGCTGCGGCTGAGCTCGTCGTCCTGAGAGACCGCCTCTCCGTAGCCGGTGCCAAGAAATCTGCCAAGCCACTCCCTGCACACACCGCAGACTGCCTTGTCCTCCTCGGTCCTGCGGAGCTGCTCTGATACCGGCAGTTCTATCATATCAAGAAGCGCATCCGGGTCTCTTGCGAAAACTCCGCTGCCGGAAGCTCTGTCCATGCTTCTCTTGCCGCCCTGAGAGCCCTTGCTGTGGTGGTGGCAGTAGATAACGGCGCAGCTCGCTCCGGCGCACACACGGTCGAACTGGTTGCAGAAATGCGCCATTTGCTCGGCGCTGTTCTCGTCGCCGGTAATGACCTTGTATATGGGGTCGATGATGACAGCGGAATAGCCTCGCTGCTTTGCTCTGCGTATCATGGAGGGCGCCAGCTTGTCCATAGGCACAGCCCTTCCTCTCAGGTTCCAGATGTCGATATTGCTCAGGTTCTCCGGCTCGATGCCCAGCGCCTTGTATACGTCCCTGATACGGTGCTTGCAGGAGATGTCGTCCAGCTCCAGATTGACGTACCAGACCTTTCCCTGAGCGCACTGAAAGCCCATCCACTGCCGTCCCTCAGCTATTGCGATAGCCAGAGCGATGAGCGAAAAGGACTTTCCTGCCTTTGAGGGACCGGCAAGGAGCATCTTGTGTCCCTGCCTGAGAACTCCCTCGATGAGAGCCGGACGCAGGGGCGGGATATTCTCCCAGAAATCCGCTGCATTCTCAGCCTCAGGAAGGTCGTCAGTGATCTCCTCCATGTAGTCACGCCACTCCTCGAATGAGCCTTTGCCGGTGTTGGTCTCGATCAGATATTGCCGGTTCTCGCCGCGCTGGAAGCCCGGCAGACGGGTCAGCCGTGAAGGATTCTTGCAGGCACGGTCAATGCGCAGACCGTTCTTCTCGCAGACCTCAAACAGGTATGCCACTCTCCTGCGGTATTCCTCCCGGCTCCTGGCGTCGATGTGAACGACAGCGTGCAGGGACTTTCCGCCGGTGTGGGTCAGAGTTGCGACAGGCAGCTCCAGGTCGTGAATGAGAGCGTTCTGCTGCTCGATAGGCAGCTTGTCGGACTCCACCAGCACATAGCGGTAATCGGTGACATTCTCGTCCTTTATGCCCTTGCCGTCCAGAGGATTGACACGGATCCAGGCACCGGCTCGCTTGTCCGCATCGCCCAGGACGCTGCCGATGTCGCCGCCGCATTTCTCCAGCGCTTCGATTATCTGTCCGGCTGTGCGGTCGTAGTTGCCCCTGGTGGGAGAGAGCTTCCCGGTAGTCTGATCCTCATAGACCGAGGTCACATAGCCGATGTACTCATCGGGCTCAAAGCGTGCTCTGAGGTAGGTTATTATCTCCTGCACAGGATCACGGGGAGCCGCTTTTTTCACCGGCTCAGCCTCGCCCTCGTAAGTGATTACTCCGTCGAAGTCCAGCAGACCGTCACCGCTGCTGAAAAAGGTAAGCCCCCGGTCTTTCGCCATCTGTACGATAGTTCCGGCGGTCACAGGTGAATCGCTGCCCCTGAATGAGCGCCATTTCTTTTCGCACTCGCCTGCATGATAGCGGCTGTCAGCCCGGCTCCAGTCGTCCCAGTCCTGAGCGGTGAAGCCTTCGTGTTTCAGCGCCATTCCCACCTGAGTCCACTCATCGTAGCTCAGGTCAGAGGGCGGTATATGTTCCAGTATCTCCAATAGCGTCAAGCGCTCTCACCTCCGGTGTGTAGTTTTGCGGATCAACTCCGCGGGGTATCTTCCAGCCGTTGGCGCTTATCCGTGCGATCATGCCGGACGCCGCCTCGAACTGCCATGTCCCGACGTGCCGGAAGCCTCTGGACTCCAGGAAGCGTATCTGCTTCGGAGTGGTCAGCCCTGCGCTCTGGCGCTTTTCCAGACGGTCAAGGAGCAGCTTTGCCTTGCCTGCGGTCTCGATCTCGTCGGGGAAGATGCCCCTCTTTTCCAGCGCCGCTCTCTGCTTCTCGCTTGGCGGAGCGCACTCCCAGCCAAACGCCGGAACGTAGCCGGACAGGTCTGCGGCGCAGATAGACATTTCGTATTGCAGCGGATCCACCAGCTTGCGCTTCCGGGACTTGCAGGCTTCTATCTGCTTTGCAAGAGCCTCCTCACGCTGAGCCTGCACCTCCTCGGAAGCCGTCTGAGCAGCCTCCTCGATGTCGGTCTCGCAGCCGGCGTTTTCCGCCAGGTCTTCGGTCATTCTGTCGGCTATCTCCTTGTTGTCGCAGATAAGGTGTGCCGGGCGGCAGAGCTCGTGCCTTTCGGTGTGCCAGAGGAAGTCCAGCAGCAGGAGATGTTCCTTGCCCTCGCAGAGCCTTGTGCCTCTGCCCACCATCTGGCAGTACAGAGAGCGAACCTTCGTGGGTCTGAGCACGATAACGCAGTCCACGCTCGGACAGTCCCAGCCCTCGGTGAGGAGCATGGAGTTGCACAGCACGTTGTACCTGCCTTTGTCGAAATCCTCCAGTATCTCCGCTCTGTCCCCGGAATTGCCGTTGACCTCCGCCGCGTGAAATCCGGCACCGTTCAGTATATCCCGGAACTTCTGGGAGGTCTTGATGAGGGGCAGAAATACCACAGTCTTGCGGTTTCCGCAGTATTTCTTCATCTCCTCCGCTATCTGATACAGATAGGGGTCAAGAGCTGTGTCCAGATCGCCGGGCTTGAAATCCCCGGACTGTATGCTTACCCCGGAGAGATCCAGTTTCAGGGGAATGGTCACCGCCTTTATGGGTGAAAGATAGCCCTCCTTGATTGCTCTCGGAAGGGTGTACTCGTATGCAAGGGAATCAAAAACGCTGCCCAGCTCGCGCATATCGCCCCGGTCAGGAGTGGCTGTGACGCCCAGCACCTTTGCCCCGGAGAAGTAGTCCAGCACACGCTGATAGCTGTCGGAAACGGCGTGATGAGCCTCGTCGATGATGATCGTCTGGAAGTAGTCCGGGTCGAACCGGTCAAGCCGTGACTGCCGCATAAGCGACTGCACTGAGCCAACGGTTATCCGGAACCACCGCCACCGGCTGTCAAGGCAGCTCTGCTCCGCTTTTTCGGTGGAGCAGATGAGCCCTGTTGCCGTCTTTATCTTGTCCGCAGCCTGATCCAGGAGCTCGCCCCGGTGTGCGAGGATAAGGACCCGGTCGCCCTGCCGGACCCTGTCCTCGCTGATCTTTGCGAACACGATAGTCTTGCCGCAGCCCGTAGGCAGCACCAGGAGAGTGCGGTCGTTGCCCTGCTCCCACTGGCTTTCCACTGCCGTCCGGGCTTCCTGCTGATAAGGGCGCAGCTCCATCAGAAGCTACCTGCTGTCCAGCCGCCGGACGTCTGCGGCTGCTGCCTGGGCTGTGCAGAAACGGTCTGGACGTTCTCATCATAAGCGTAGAATTTCTTCACCTTGTTGGACTGTCCTTCTCCGCCGTCCTGCTTCCGGTACTTGTCTATGTACACCTTGCACTTGCCCTTCATGCCCTCGATGTTCCAGCGCATATTCAGGGGCTCGCCGTGCTTCTTCACGCCGATAGACAGGAAGAACTGTGACAGCTTCCACTCGAATTTCCTCACCAGGAAGAAGCGCTCGGTGATGACCGACTTGTCATTAGCTCCCCACACTGTCAGCTCAACCGTCACGCTGTTGCAGGCAGGCATTTTGTCGCTGCCCTCGTAGCGTCCCCTTGTGACCTTGTTGACGGTGAACTCGTAGTCGCCCTCCGGCAGCAGCGTAAAGCCGCCGGATTCCTCCTCGATAGTGCCTTCGTAGGCGATCTCCTCATATTCATTTACATTTCCAAACTGTGACATAGTGTTCTCCTTTCTTATTCAAAGGGTAATTTGCGGTTTTCCTGTATCATGCTGAACACCTGTGACCACGCCCCGATGAGCACGCCCTGTACAAAGTCCGGCGGATAGCTGGCAATGGGCATATTTGACGGGAAATACCCTCTCAGGCTCACGGCAAGCTGTATCTCGCTCTCGGTGACGTTGTTCTGACGCATCAGATCGGCAAGCGCCTGGGGAATGCCCTCAGGTATGCCGTCTCCAATGGGCTGGAGCTCTTTCATGTCTGCTTCGGTGAGCCGGGGCTGTGAAGTTATCGCAGGCTGCTGCGTTTCAGCCGGTGCCGGCTGCTGTGTCTGTGCCGGAGTCTGCTGAGGTGCCGGAGAATTGCCGAAGATATGCGCTATCTGAGCGAAGTCAAAAGGCAGCTCCGGCGCAAGTCCGAAACGGTTTTTAGCGTCCCAGCAGGGGTCGTGAGCTGTGTACATCACACGCTCGCCGCCCCGTGCCTTCATCTTCTTGCCCTCCTTGTCAACTGCCACGGCGTAGGTCTTGTAGTTGGCAAAGAGCACCATGTCCGCCCACTCCTTCACCATTGCGCAGGAGTTGCACTTGGGCGAGTTGATGAGCTTCAGCTCCCAGCGGTCGTAGGCGCCCATTTCGTCGGGCTGCTCGAACTTGCGGATAGCTGCGTGAGCCGTCAGGACAATGTGAATACCTCTCTCCCAGATGTCGTTGAGGAGATTGAGGATCCGCCCCATTTCCTCATAGACGTAGCTGTAGCCCTTGCCGTAGCCGAAGTCCTCAATGCCGGTCTTGTGGTTCTTGTCGCAAACCGCCTGAATGCACAGGCGCTCCGCCCAGTCGATAGTGTCGATGATAAGTGTCTTGCAGCCGGGAGGGTTATCCCGGACTTCTGTGAGAAGCTGCACCAGCATCGCAAGGCTGGTGGGAGTCTCCGTCCTGGCTACGTTCATGCGTGTTGTGCTGCCCTCGGTGTCGATGAACAGCGGATCCGGGAAGCGGCTGGCAAAGGTGCTCTTGCCGATGCCCTCCGGACCGTAGATCACCACTTTCAGCGGTTTCGCCTGTATTCCTCTTGTGATTTTCATAGAATACCTCCTTCATTTATTGGCTGGGATCTGCCCTCGTTCAATGCAGACCCGTTGAATATTGACAAAAGTTCACAGAATGTTCAGAATTTGCCTGCTGTCCATGCAGGCTCTGACTTGGTGACGGAGTAGCCGTCCTCGATGATAATGCTGCACTCGTCCCCGGTGCTGACACGGGTAGCGATAGCCTGCAAGCCCTCTGTCTCCAGCCATTTGCCGAAGTCTGAGAGGGTCTGCATATCAAGCTGCTCCAGCTTGTCCAGGAGAACGAAGCCGCACTCCGGATTGAGCCTGCGGACTATGGACGCTGCCACGATCATCTGATCGGCGCCGCTCATGTTGTCCCACGCCTGCCCCTTGTAGATCAGAGCACCGTTCTCCACCGTCAGACCCTCAAGGGGCATCTGAGCTCCCTCCAGCAGCCTGCGCCTGTTGTCTTTTGCGTTCTCCAGCTCGACGCTGAGTTCTTCATACTGCTTCCGGAAATCGTCTGCGTCCAGCTCAGCCTTCTCACGGTCACAGTTGGCTCTGACCTTTGCGTTGATTGTCTCCACCTCTCTGAGCTGAGCTTCCAGCTCTTCTGTGGACTCCATTGCCAGCTCCTCCGGCGACTTCCGGGCTGCCTGTGCCTTCTCCTGCCATGCCGCAAGCTGTCTGCGCAGGTCGGAAAGATGCTGCTCTGTCCGCTGTATCTCCGCCTCAACATTCTTCACAGCGATGTCAATGCACTGTATCTCACGCTGCCACTGCTGACGCTGACCGTTCCGGGCAAGTATGTCCTGCTGCTTCTCAATGAGGTCGGCAGCACTGACCGGCTCCTTCGGAACATCGGCGTACAGCGGCATCTCCTGGGCGAATTTCTTCTTCTGGTCGGCGATCCGCCCGATCTCTGTGCGGCGGTTGTAGAGTCGCTGCTCGTTCTGCTCCATAGTGTAGAGCTGCTCGCCGATGCCGATGATACGCAGCAGAACGTCAGCCTTCTTCTTGTCGCTCATCTCCATGAACGCCGGCAGGTCAAGTGCGAACTGCTCCACGAACTCGTTCAGGAGCTGCTGTCCGCCCTTGCGACCGTTGGGGTCGATGACCTTCAGGGAACTGTTTTTGCCGGAGCGCTCCACCACCAGACCGTTGCTCAGAGTGAGCTTCAGGTGCGGCGGGAGCTCGGAGCCGGTACGCTGCGGCTGGGAAGGTCTGTACTTCTCGCCGCCAAGCGCCCAGCAGATAGCGTCCAGCACCGAGGTCTTGCCCTGGCGGTTGTTTCCTCCGATGATTGTGAGCCCGTTTGCTGTGGGCTCAATTGATACTGCTTTGATTCGCTTGACGTTCTCGACCTCAAGGGTGCTTATTTTTACTGACATTTGACAAATCATCCTTTCTGTGTTATTATGTTTGTGGAATATTTTTATCTTGCTCCCGACCGGGAGCTCTTTTTTTATATCCGTCTGAGGGTGTCCCATACAAGAGCTCTGAGGCTGTCCCCTGAGACGTTTGTCCTGCGCTTGTAGCCGTTCTGCCACGTTATCAGCGCAAACTCCTCGCCATTCTCCTCAACTGAATAAGAAACATCGGTGATGTCCTTGTCGATAGCTTGCAGCAGCGCTCTGAGCTCATGCCGGACGAAGCTGTCCTTCTTCTGCTGTTCTTCGGTCACTGTTCTTCACCTCCCCGGTCAAGCACGCAAAGCTCACACTCGCCGTCGGTCTCTTCACGGCGGAGTTTTGCCGCAGCTCTGATCTCGGCGATGTCGTCAGAGGCGCAAAGCAGCTCGCCCAGCTCCACGCCGGTCTCGTAGCTGTCATATAGCAGGTAGCGCATTCTCACGCCCCCTCCCTGATCTCAGCGATACGGTCCAGGTAATACTGCTCGCCGGTGAGCTCGAAGAGCTGGAGATTGGTCTCGATCATTCTGCGGCGCTTCCGGCGTCTGCGGACAATCTCCTTGCGCTTCTTCACCCAGGCGGTGAACTCCCTGACATAGGGCTCAGCCAGAACCAGCGCCCCGATGAGCATTACAGTGCCTAACATACCGCCACCGTCCTTCCGATGCAGCTGTAGCCTGCCAGTACCCAGCCCGGATCCAGCGTCACGGACTGCATCGCGTCATAGAGGCTCGCTGCGGTCACTGTGCAGATGCACTCCTCCCCATAGCGGTCTCTGAGTATGAGTCTGTAGAGTTTCATGCGGTTGCCTCCTTCCGGTTGAGCTGCTCATATTCCCTCCAAGGGATAGACTTGTCCGTCTTCTCATACTCATGCCAGAGCTCGATGCGCTCAGGCGTCCAGTATGCTACGATCAGCTCTGCAAGCTGTCTTGCCTGTATGTTGGTCATGGTGTTCCTCCTT
>Ga0247609_10004932_pt1 | contig 13203 bp, 12 predicted proteins | sample 172DNAGHGlowgp2_FD_193487 | JGI IMG/M metagenome (GOLD analysis project Ga0247609, IMG submission 193487) | Sheep rumen microbial communities from Palmerston North, Manawatu-Wanganui, New Zealand - 1728 DNA GHGlow gp2 | ecosystem: Host-associated > Mammals > Digestive system > Stomach > Rumen ...
AAAGACCACTGAGCCAGCCTCTATCCTCCACGCCGCCTGGAATGCGAAGATGATTATGGTCATCAGAGCCGGCTTCTGATTTGGCATAACTATCTGCCAGCAGATACGGAACAGACCTGCTCCGTCTACCTTTGCCGCCTCTATCATCGCGTCCGGCACCTGACTTATCGACTGCCTCATAAGGAAAAGTCCCATAGGTGAGGCTATCGACGGCAGTATCAGCGCGAGCGGATTGTCGATGAGCCCGAGCTTTGCCATTACGATATACTGCATTATGTAGATGACGTTTGACTGGTACAGCAGCGATACAACGATAACGCTGTTGATGAACTTGCTTCCCGGGAATTTGCACTTAGCAAGCACAAATGCCGCCATTGAAGCGAATATGCACTGCAATACCGTCACCGATACCGTTACTGCCACGCTGTTGAACACGTAGCGTGAGAACGGAACACGGTTGCTGTTGAGCACCTCGAACATATCGCTGAAATTATCGAGCGTGGGTCTTATCGCGTAAAGCTTCGGAGGGAAGATGAACAGCTCCTCTACCGGCTTTATGGACATAACGAGTATGAGGTATATCGGGAACATCATAAACAGTCCGAGAACTGCAAGGAATGTGAAGATAGCGACAGTTCCGCCTATTTTCCTGCCAGCCTGCTTGTTTGAAGCCTTCAGCTTCATTGTGTTGACCTGAGCCATCGTCCCACCTCCTTAGTCCATATACTTGCTGAGCACCTTGCTTATCAGCTTGTTCAGCAGGTACATCACTACGAACAGCACCATACATATGGCGGAAGCGTAGCCCATTTCGTATCTTACCCAGCCGTAGTCGTAGGCGTGGGTCATTATCGTGTGCGCCTTGTAGTCCGTGCTCGGGAAGCCGACAAGGTTCTGTGCGACCGTTCCGGCTGTGAACGAGCTTACTATCTGCATTACAGCCGCAAACATCAGCTGAGGTCCCATTGAAGGGATAACGATGTAGATGAGCTCCTGCCAGCGCGTCCTGATGCCCTCGATAGCACCTGCCTCATACATCGAGCGGTCGATGTTCTGGAAGCCTGCACGTAGCGCAAGGAAGCCTGCTCCGAGCGAGATCCACAGCTGTACCACTATAGTTACACCGAGGATGTATCTGCCGTCAGTGAGCCACTGTACCGGAGCATTGATGAGTCCGAGGTTTATCAGGAACGAGTTCGCATAGCCGTTCATATCGCCGCTGAATATCAGCGTCCACGCCGTATAGACATTTGCGAGCGACGGCGCATAGAATATGAGCGTGAATATCGTCTTGAGCCTCGGGTGGAGCTCATTTATCAGCCACGCGAGCAGGAAGCAGAGTATATAGCTGACGGGACCTGTGAAAAGTGCGAAAACTATAGTTACTCTTATTGATTTTACGAATATCTTGTCCGAGAGGAAAAGCGTCGTATAGTTCGAGAGCCCGACAAATTTCGGAGCCTGTGCCATATTGAAGTCGGTGAAGCCCATCGGGAGGGACATCACAACAGGCACTATCGTGAATACAATGAAGAATATCATAAACGGTGCAAGCATAAGATAGCACGCCTTGTTCTGCCTGAACGAGCGCCACATCATCGCGCGCTCCTCGCGCTTTGTGCGCTTGCCTATATCCTCTGAAGCGATCTGAGCCAAGAGCTGTTCCTCCTTTCTTAGTCTTCTGCGGTCGAAAGACCGATATTCCTGCGCTTTCTCGTTATCTCGTCGTTGATGTCGCGGTTGTACCAGATAAGCGTATCACGCGGATTCTCGCCCTCATTGATGGTCTCGCGGAAGGCGTTCATTATGTTTCGTGTCACAGCGTAGGACGAGGGGATAACGGGTATCTCAACGAGCTCTGCCTGCTGTGCGGCGAGCCTGTCGTATTCATCGTGTGACCATGAGAGCTGTTCGAGCGCCGCGGTATTGGCTGTATCGAATCTGCCCATAGTTCCGAGGAGTCCCTCTATCTGCGTCGCATAGCGCACCTGCGTATCCGCATCGGTGAACCACTTGATGAACTTCCATGCGTTCTCCTTGTTTTTGACCTTCTTGAAGATGACCGCACCTGCGCCGTTGGAGTTGGCAGCGTGTGAAACAGTCCCGTCCTCGCGGAGCGTTCCGGGAACAGGGCAGAAATCCCACAGTCCCTTTATCTCGGGCGATGCGACTGAAAGCTGGTTGAAGAACGTATAGTTGGAGATAACTATCGGATATTCGCCTGTTCTGAAACGGCTGAATGCGTCATACTGCTGTACGAAGCTGTACTTCGTGTAGAAGTCTGTCCACTCCTCGAAGGACTGGACAGCCGGTGTTGAATCGAATGTTGAAGCTGACTGGTCGTCATTGTAGTAGTTGATCCCCTTCTGGAGCAGAAGCATAGCGAAGGTGTGACCTGTCTCGGTCGCCGGAGAGATATTCGCAGGCGGCAGGATAAGTCCGACGTTCATATAGTTTCGCTGCAGCGCCGGGAGCATATCTATCAGTTCTGTCCACGTTTCCGGCGGAGACGTGAAGCCGAGCTCGGTGAGCACGTCCGTGCGGTAGAACATCATCGGGAAGGTCTGGCTTATCGGCAGACCGTAGGTGCCGCCGTTGTACTGATATGGCGTCATCGCATTCTGCTGGAAGCGTCCCTTCACCTCGCCGAAATCCGGGAACTGAGAGGTATCGGAGAGGTCGACGAGGAGGTCGCGCGCGGCGAGGTTCACGGGGAATTCTCCGCCGAGGAAGAGCGCAACGTCCGGACCCTTTCCTGCGAGCGTAGCCTCGACTACACCGCCGACTACGAGATTTACTGCGATCGGGATGTCATATTCCTGCATAAATTCGTTCTCGGTCATCTCCTTTACGACCTGTGCCTGATCACGTCCGAGCGATACCCAGACGCTGATGGCGTCCTCGCCCTTAACGTCCGAAAGGGTGGTGTAATCCTCGAAAAACGAGCCTATGAACGACTTTACGCTGAATGAAATGGACTTGAACAGCTTCTCCTTGCTTCCGGCGAACTTCTTGCCCTCGGTCGCGAATTCGATGTAATCGACCTCGAGCGGCTGGTCGCGGTAATCGCGTTCCCAGGCGGAGATAGAGGCGATGTTGTCCTTTATCTGTGAGAGGTAAGCCGGTATTTTCAGCGGCTTTGCGGTACACTTGTCGAGTATGACCGTCATTCTCTCAAGCGATGCCGCCTCTGAGCCGGCTGAGCCGGAAAGTCCCTCAATCTCGGACTGGATGTCCTTGAGCTCCTGCGAGAGGCGTGAAAGCTCACCGACGAGCTCCGGTATCTTCTCGTGAACATAGTAATCGGTGTACTGGTCGGGAGCCGGTCCGGTTATCATCAGTATCTTGCGGTAATATGTATTCAGGTCGGCGACAACATCGTCGAGCTTGCGGAGCGAATCGCCTATCTCGCCGGGTACGCACTCCAGCGTGACAGTGTGGTCAGTGCCGGGCGAGAGGTACACATAAACGTCCTCGCCGCTCTCTGTTTCGGGCGTAACGACGCTCCAGTCGGTGTCGTAGAAGAACTTCACCTGATCGAGCTCCTTGCACGGCACCTCGCCGTCAATGTATATCCTTCTGTTGGAGTAGAAGCCGCGCATCTGGTTCTGTCGCGACTTTATGCCTATCCTGTACCAGCCGCCGCTTCCGACCTCGCTTTCGGGGATAGTCCACGTTACGGACTGTAGTGCCTTTTTCCAGTTGCCCGAGCCGAGAGTGTTGTACACGACCTTTCTCGGGTCGGACGGCGAAACAAGATAGCTCGTATTGTCGTATGTGGGATAGAGCGTAGAATCGGATTTATAATCGGCGTTTTCGCCCTCGATGCGGAATATCGACGCCTCAGACGAATCGGCAGCGCTCACGGAGCTGCGGTATTCATCATATGCCGGAAGCTCCTCGGGACAGTAGAATCTGAGGCTCTCTATCGCGAGCTGTGCACGCTCGGAGGTGAAGCTTATCTCGTGGTGTCCCTTTTCGAGGTGGAATATCAGCGGCTCGCTGAAAAGACCGTCAATATCGCCGAAAGCGCACTCCTTCCACATTCCCTTCTGCACCTGTGAGGGACGCACCTGATTCCCGCGGGAATCGGTGTATATCTCTGTCTCGTTCACCCATACGCGCCCGAGAGTGAGACGTGTTGCGGTGTCATACGGGGTCCTGCCGTCTATCTGCATAGACAGCTCTATCTGCGAGCTGTTCGACTCTATCGGGAAATAGCTTATGCCGAGGCAGTAATTGCCCGTTTCCTCGACGTCGATGTCATAGGTGAGCTTTCCGTCGGGACTCTCCCATATGAGGACGCCGTCGCGCATATCGTCGCCGGAGCCGTAGCTTCCGGTCGCGAAGGTGCCGTTTTCAGCCGAGCTATAGTCTGCTGCGGCTATGACTATCTCCTTGCCGGGGCGTTTTTCGCCGGAGAACTCATCGTAATAGTCGCTGTAAGAGGGTATGCCCGTATCGACCGGCTCAATGCGGTAATAGTCACCGGAAACGGGCTCTGCTGCGCCTTTGTCACCCGCAGCCGCAGCGGACACAGCAGCGCCTGACAGACTGCCCGCTGCAACAAAGCATGACAATACGCCGGAGGATATTCTCCGGCAGAGCTTACGTATATTCAATTCTATCCGCCTTTCGTGAAGATGAGGGGAACGGCATATCCGCACAACGGGCGCAGATGAGCCGTTTTTGTGGTGTATGGCAGGCTGCCTAAAGCCTGCGGATATGTGAAGCAGTATTGCCGAACTGCATAAATACCATATAAATTAGTATAACAAATTTATAAAGTATTGTCAAGAAAAAATGCTATATAGAAATATTGATACACTATATTGCACACCGAGCAGCGATGTGTATAATAATCTGCAACCGCTTTGTGCAAAACGCTGAATTTGCAAAGTTTGCTTGGCAAGGTCTTGACAAGTGAACTTGGCAGTGTTATACTATGAACACAGAGAGACGCCAAGCAGACTTGGCACAGACTCTCTTAGAAACAGTGAGGTGTTATTTATGAAAAATTCATCAGCAAACAACCAGAATACAAACAGTTTCGCAGACTTCAGCCTTCTCAGCATACTTCTCTCACGTCCCGTAAGAATAATCGCTATACTTGCTGTTACGACGATGGCAACCTATCTCCTTGGAAGATAACGGAGCGCAAGAATGGATAGAGACGAAATACTGAAAAGGGCTCAGAGCGAAAGAGAGCCCGATGAATACGACGAGCGCCAGAAAAAGATCAACAGCAAATCCTTCTACTGGTCGTATATGGCACTGCTGATAAGCGCGTTCGTGTTCACCATGATAAAGAATCAGCACGGTACGCTCGATTACGATAACCTGTCTATGGTGATGTACGCTGCGGCAGCGGCTCTGCTGTACCGTGCGATACGCGACAGAAGCGTGAAGGATGCCGTATTCTTCGCAGCTGCGCTTATCGGAGCCGTAACCTTTACGGTGCTGTTCTTCCTGAATCTGTGAGGTGACGATATGAATAAAGATGAGATACTCGCTAAAAGCAGAAACGAAAACAATTCCGAATATGAGCAGAACACTTACAAGTTCGCCGGAAGTATCGCGCGTATCGCCGGCGGTATGCTGTGTGCGCTGCTGCTGATCTGTGAGCAGTTCATCACAGGTCACTTCAACTGCGGATATTTCCTGATATACTGCGTTATGCAGCTGATACACGACGGATATGTCTTCGCACGGACGAGATCTAAGTTACACCTTTTCAGTGCCCTTTGCTTCATAGGGATAGCCGCGCTGATGACATACGGCTACGTAAGCGACATTGCAAGCAGGTGAGCCAATGGACGACAAACTCATACTTCGCAACAACCTCAGGGAGGCGCGGACAGAAGCAAAGCTCTCGCAGGCACAGCTCGCGGAAATGGTCGGAGTTTCGCGCAATACTATCAGCTCGATAGAGACCGGACAGTATCAGCCGACAGCTAAGCTCGCACTCATACTCTGTATCGCGCTCGATAAGAAATTCGAGGAGCTGTTCTATTTCTGAGTGACCCGGCGAAAAATTTTTTGTATCCGTTGCAAAATATTTTATCATATGCTATACTTTATTTATCTTGTTAAACGAAGGGAGAATAACTATGGAAAAAGTCCTTGAAGTCAGGGAGCTGTCCAAGCAGTACACAAAGGTGCTCGCGGCGGACAAGGTCTCATTTGACATCGAAAAAGGCGAGATATTCGCGCTCATCGGTCCTAACGGCGCCGGAAAGACCACGACTATCCGTATGATCTCAACACTTCTCACACCAACTGCCGGTGACGCTGTCATCGCAGGTCACAGCATCATCAAGGAGCCTGCAAAAGTACGCGAATGTATCACCTACCTCCCCGATGAGGCAGGCGCTTACAAGAATATGACCGGCAAGAACTACCTCCGCTTTATGGCAGGTCTGTTCTCGACGGACATCGACACGATAAACCGCTATGTTGAGCGCGCGGAGCGCATCTGCGGTCTCGGCGAAAGGCTGAAGGACAAGATAGGCACATACAGCCGCGGTATGATAAGAAAGCTCCTGCTCGCGCGTGCAGTTATGACCGAGCCGAAGCTCGCTATCCTCGATGAGCCGACAAGCGGTCTCGATGTGCTCAATGCTATCGAGATACGCAAGATGATAAAAAGGCTCGCTGCCGAGGAGGGAATGTCCTTTCTTCTCTCGTCACACAATATGCTTGAAATAGAATTCGTCTCTGACCGCGTGGGCATCATCTCAAAAGGACACCTGCTCGTGTCAGGAAAGGCTGACGAGCTCAAGGAGCGCTACAGTGCCGCTAACCTTGAGGAAGTATTTGAAAGGGTGGTGAAGGGCAATGAAATTCTTTAATCTTCTGAAAAAGGAGCTCAGCGAGCTTCTCACCGCCCAGACTATCATCAGTCTCGTGCTCGTAACGGGTATGCTGATGCTGATGGGAAATCTTATGAAGTCAACTATCGAGGACGCCGTTGAGAATGAGTACACCATCAGTATCTGCGACCGCGACCAGACCGACTTCACCAAACAGCTCATCAAGACCCTCCGCGAAGCCGGCGCTACGGTAGACGAATACGAATCCGAAGGCGACGATTATCCGGCTATTCTCAGGGACGCAGATGTCGAATCGCTCGTTATCCTTCCCAAGGGCTTCACAGAGGCTCTCGAAAAGGACGAGCGACCCGAAATGATAAGCGTCGGCGTTATGAAGTCCTCCGCTGCGATGTCCAATATCGCGAACAACAACAGCGGTGCTATCGCACTCATCGAGGATTGCATCTCCTCAACGTTTGCGGCAAAGGCTGGTCTTACAGCAGAGCAGGTAGACCTCCTTCAGCTCCCCGTGAATGTAAATGAGCAGACCGTAGTCAAGGACAAGTCCGCTCCGGTCAGCACAACAAGCGTTATGAGCAGCATTATGACGAAGAATATGATTCTCCCCATCATCGTATTCATACTCATTATGTTCACATCGAATATGCTCATGAGCGCCATCAGCAACGAAAAGATAGACAAAACTCTCGAAACTCTGCTCTCTGCACCTGTTTCAAGAACGGCGATACTCGGCGCAAAAATGCTTGCGGCAGCGATAATCGCGCTGCTCAATGCGGTAGTTTATATGTTCGGCTTCTCGTCCTTCATGAACGGAGCTACGAAGAGCGTCTCCGATGAAATGGGCAGCAAGCTCGTCGGACAGTACATCTCTGTAGATGAAGCGCTCGACAGACTCGGTCTCACGCTCGGTATCGGCGACTATATCCTCATCGGCGCACAGCTCTTCCTCACGATAATGATATGCCTTTCGATATCGCTCATGCTCGGTGCTCTCGTCAACGACACAAAGCAGTCGCAGACGATGATAATGCCCCTGATGATAATGGCAATGGTACCGTATCTCATCTCGATAATGTCGGACATCAACACGCTTCCTATAGCTATAAGACTTGTTGTTTACGCTATCCCCTTCACGCACACATTCTCGGCTGTGAACAACATAATGTTCGGAAATATGGGCTTGTTCTTCGCCGGACTCGCATATCAGCTCGTAGTATTCGCGATATGCCTGTTCTTTGCACTCAGACTGTTCAATTCAGACAAGATACTCACAGCCTCGCTCAACTTCGGGCAGAAGTCGAAGTTCAAGAAAAGCACAGCTGACAACGAATAAAAGCTGCTGAGGCAAGTCCCGTTAAGTCAGATACACACACGAAATAATGCCCCTGAGCGTTACAAAGCGCTCAGGGGCATTGTGTTTGTTTATGCTGCGGAGATGGATCAGAATTTATGTGAGAAACCGGATCATATGAAGTTCACTTTCTCGTCTTCCTGTAAAAAACAGATCCGTCCTCTTCTTTTATGATCTGATACCCTAATTTTTCATAAAAAGCTTTCGTCCGTACATTCCAGATAGGAGTGTCCAGATCAAACTCTGCGGCAAATGGGTAGTTCTTTTCTATGCACTCCATTAAACGGATCCCATAACCTTTTCTATGATAGACGCTGTCAATGAAAATCCTGCCAATGTACACACTGTTTTTTGTTTCATCCGGGAAAATTACGGCTGCTCCCACAATGTCTTTCCCTATCATCGCCTGATACAAATGCCCCTCTTGAGCCATATGTTTATGCCATTCTACCGAATCATATCCAGGCGGACAGTCACCCTTTGTTCCGCCAACATTCACGTCTGTTTCAAATGCTCTGACAGACATATCTACAATTGCTTTTATCTGTTTTTCTTCTGCTATAACAATATTCATTCTTCTCCCCCGATCGTCTTGCAAATCCCGGTTTATAATCGCGATAATTATAGCACAGTATCTGAGCGGTGTCAATAGAAAACGCCATAGCGTTTCTGACCTTGTCTCAGAAATGCTATGGCGTAAAGCTTCTGTATCAGCGTCCGCATATGCAGACTGCTGTTTTGTCCTGAATGAACGATATTTACGGGTTTCCCTATGCGCCTCTACAATGACAACAACAAGGCGAACCCGAATAAATGGGTTCGCCTTTGGTTTTACATTTTTGAAAGAATATCTGCCTTTTTCTGCTCGAAATCTTCCTGAGTTATCAGTCCGCTGTCGAGCATCTGTTTCAGCGAGTTTATCTTCTCCATTGCGTCTCCGCCTGTGACATTCTGCACGGGTGCAGTCTGCGGTGCGGACGGCACTTTTTTCTTCGCTTCATCAATAAGCTTCATCGCCGCCTGTGCAAATTCGTCTGCATTCTGGACGTAGTGGAATTTTATTAGTCCTGAGTTGGAGCTAATCAGCAGGGTTTCGCCGCCGCGTATCTTATCTGTGAATCCATTGGAGGTCATTACACTGTCGAGGTGGTCGATAGGCATTTGAAGATTCTTTTTGCCAAAGGTGGTTTTGAGCTCACCTTTTATATGACCTTCTGTCAATTCAAGCTTACAACGTTTGGCTATAATTTTTTCTATAAGCAAAATAACAAAAGGAATGATGACCAATACAATAGGTATAATTTTTTGTTCAAGAACGTAAAGCCAAACATAATCATATTGTTCTTTAGTGCCAAACAAAGCTATTTTTGCAACGTAATAACCCAATGCTAAGATTATCAACCACAAAACAGTAACCACACACGAAAGCGGTGTTATACTACGCTTGAAATCCGCCCTGCAAATAACATTCCCCTGATTTTCCATACAAGCCTCCGTTAGTTAAAATATAACTACACTTTAATTATATATATGTATATATATTGTCAAGTATTATAATAAACAGGATTTGGCAGGGAGATTTGTGAAATATGTCATTGCGACGCAAAAAGGCGAACCCGAATAAATGGGTTCGCCTTAATTTTATCGTGTTGTGCGGGACGTCGGGGACGCCGTCCCCTACAGTAATTCAGAAATCTGCGCTTAATACATACCGCCCATACCGCCTGCGGGCATTGCAGGTGCAGGATTCTCTTCCTTGATGTCAGCTACAAGGCTCTCAGTCGTGAGCACCATTGAAGCTACGGAAGCTGCGTTCTGGAGTGCGCTTCTTGTTACCTTTGTCGGGTCTACGATGCCGGCAGGTATCATATCTGTGTATACCTCGTTGTAAGCATCGAAACCGTAGCCGAGCTTGCGTGAACGTCTGATCTTGTCAACGATAACGCTGCCTTCAAGACCTGCGTTCTCAGCGATCTGACGTACAGGAGCTTCAAGAGCCTTGAGGATTATCTTAGCGCCTGTCTTCTCATCACCGTCAAGTGTGGGAATGAGCTTCTCAACAGCAGGGATAGCGTTGATGTAAGCTGTACCGCCGCCTGCAACTATACCCTCTTCAACAGCTGCCTTTGTAGCTGCAAGAGCGTCCTCGATACGGAGCTTCTTCTCCTTCATCTCTATCTCAGTAGCAGCACCGACCTTGATAACAGCTACGCCGCCTGCGAGCTTTGCAAGACGCTCCTGGAGCTTCTCGCGGTCGAAATCGCTTGTTGTTGTCTCGATAGCTGCGCGGATCTGTGCAACTCTTGCCTTGATCGCATCCTTTTTGCCTGCGCCGTCAACGATGATAGTGTTCTCCTTCTGGATAACTATCTGCTTAGCCTGACCGAGCTGTTCGATAGTAGTCTCGCTGAGCTCGAGACCGAGGTCTGCTGTGATGACCTCGCCGCCTGTGAGAACAGCGATGTCCTTGAGCATCTCCTTGCGTCTGTCGCCGAAGCCGGGAGCCTTTACAGCTGCTACCTTGAATGTGCCGCGGAGGTTGTTGAGAATGATAGTTGTGAGAGCCTCGCCCTCAACGTCCTCAGCGATGATAACGAGCTTCTTGCCCATCTTGACTATCTGCTCGAGGAGGGGAAGTATCTCCTGGATAGAAGAGATCTTCTTATCTGTGATAAGAACGTAAGCGTCATCGTAAACAGCTTCCATCTTGTCAGCATCAGTTATCATATAAGGTGAGATGTAGCCGCGGTCGAACTGCATACCCTCAACTACCTCGCTGTATGTCTCAGCTGTCTTGCTCTCCTCGATAGTGATGACGCCGTCAGAAGTTACCTTCTCCATTGCCTCAGCGATGAGCTTGCCGACAGCCTCATCAGCAGACGAAACTGTGCCGACTCTTGCGATGTCCTCGCTGCCTGCAACAGCCTTTGAGTTCTCAACGATAGACTTTACAGCTGTATCAACAGCCTTTGCGATACCCTTCTTGAGCACCATCGGATTAGCACCTGCTGCGATGTTCTTCATACCCTCACGGACGATAGTCTGAGCGAGAAGTGTAGCAGTCGTTGTACCGTCGCCGGCAGCATCGTTGGTCTTGGTAGCAACTTCCTTGACGAGCTGAGCGCCCATATTCTCGAAAGCGTCCTCAAGCTCGATGTCCTTTGCGATAGTAACGCCGTCGTTAGTGATGAGGGGAGCACCGAACTTCTTGTCGAGAACGACATTTCTGCCCTTGGGTCCCATTGTTATCCTTACAGTATCAGCGAGCTTGTCGATACCTGCCTGGAGTGCGTTTCTTGCGTCTGCACCGTACTTTATATCCTTTGCCATATTAATGATCTCCTTTAACTCAATGATTCGTTTACGTTATTTCAGCGTTTCTTACTTGACAGTTGCGAGGATGTCTTCCATCTTTACGATGATGTACTCCTCACCCTCAAGCTTTACGTTCGTTCCGGAATACTTGGAAATGAGGACCTTATCGCCCTTCTTTACCTCCATCTTGATGTCGGCAGTTCCGGGACCCACCTCAACGACCTCAGCGACCTCGGGCTTTTCCTTAGCTGAGCCTGAGAGGATAATACCGCTCTTGGTAGTCTCTTCAGCCTCTACCATCTTGACAACTACTCTGTCCTGTAAAGGTTTGATAGTCATAATATATACCTCCTGAAAATAATATAATCAACTTGTTTAGCACTCTCTTTCTTTGAGTGCTAATTATATTTTACCACCTTTTTCTAATAAATCAAGACATTAGTGTTAAAACTGTGGATTTGCACAAATGTTTCAACAGTTTGTTGAAACTGCTTTGTGATATGGTAACGGTGGAGTGTCCGAACTTTCGGTTTCATATTATCTGCTGCGTTTCAGACCGAATGATAGATTATCGGGCGGAGCTGTACTCCTCTCAAAGCAGCATCCACTGCGTCCGGGATCATCCCGAACTCCGCGACGAGCGATGCCGGCTTCTTTTCAACATCGTCCTGAAGCATCGGTACGAAATAATAATTCTTCCGGTTGAATAGCTCGCCGATATTCTTCGCCGAACCAAGAAGCGAATCATTCGACGCTATCGCAAGCACGACCGGCTTGCCGCTGCGGAGGTGCGATTTCACCGCCATTGTTGCAGCTGTATCTGTTATACCGCCTGCAAGCTTCGCTGCCGTATTTGACGTACACGGCGCAACGACGAGAATATCCGTCATATTCTTCGGACCGATAGGCTCGGCAGAGGAAATGTCCGTGATCACCTCCCTGCCGCATATCTCCGCAAGACGCGCCGCATTATCTGCTCCCGAGCCGAACCGTGTCGAGACGGAAGCAGCATTCTCCGACATCACCGGAACGAGCTCCGCTCCCATTTCACGAAGACGCTCCGCCTGCCGGAAGCTCCGCTCAAATGTGCAGTACGAGCCCGTCATAACATAGCCTATCCTTATCCCGATGAAATTAGTCTTCATAACCTGCGCCCCCTTCCTCTATCATCGCCGAAACTGCTTCCGCAATTATCTCTCCGGCAGTCACCGGAGCCGTTTTTCCGGGAAGTCCCGGAGCACGGACGAGCCGCTCGCCGAGCAGCTCAGCTGCCGCGTCATCGAATCCGCCCGGAGCAGATGCAAGCTCGATAAACAGTGTATCCTCGCGGAATCGTCCGACTTCTGCGCCCGAGAAGATATTTCCCGGAGCAGTGTTGAATACGAGGGCATATTCCCCGCCAATACTGTCTGTGTACGTCTGTTTTGCACCCAGAAGCTGCGCCCTTGCGGCAGATGCATAGCTGCGGACAGCCGCTGTCACATCTGCACCGAATCCGCGCAGTATCAGTATGAGCGCCGATGCTATCCTGCCCGTCCCGACGACGAGCACAGGAAGTCCGCTGAACGCTCTGTCGAGAGCTTCAAGTGCGAGCTGAACTGCTCCCTCTGCGGTAAGCACGGCATTTTTAAGCAGCACCTCCTCGCGCCCGAGGTAGCTCACGATCTTCTGCCGCGGAAAAAGCTCCGCAACACGTTCCGTGTC
>Ga0247609_10004934_pt1 | contig 13199 bp, 5 predicted proteins | sample 172DNAGHGlowgp2_FD_193487 | JGI IMG/M metagenome (GOLD analysis project Ga0247609, IMG submission 193487) | Sheep rumen microbial communities from Palmerston North, Manawatu-Wanganui, New Zealand - 1728 DNA GHGlow gp2 | ecosystem: Host-associated > Mammals > Digestive system > Stomach > Rumen ...
AGGCTCCGTTGAGCACACTGAGGAACAGCGGGTTCTTCCCTTCCAGGTCCTTGCTAAGCCTTTGTCCCAACACCTTCACGCGCTGTCTGATTTCCTCCTCTGTAATAGAGGTTTGGAAAGTCTTATCCTTTATTTTTACGGTACTCATAGTGTCCAAATTGCAAATTTGGCACAAAATTACAAATTTTTCGTCAAAGAGTTGCCATCATTTAGTATATTTTTCTTATTTTTGCACTTGCAATGAAAATATTCACCAGTACACAGATAAAAGAGCTTGACCGATACACTATCGAACATGAGCCGATACCCAGTATCGATTTGATGGAGCGTGCCGCCAAAACACTGACACGTGCCATCACGGATACATGGAACAATTCGGTGCCTGTCATCGTCTTTGCCGGACCGGGCAACAACGGCGGTGACGCCTTGGCGGTTGCCCGCATGCTGGGGGACCAGGGCTATCAGGTGACGGTCTATCTCTTTAACATCAATGGACATCTTTCCGAAGAGTGTGCCGCTAACAAGAAACGACTCGTCGAGTCGAAACGTGCCAAAGCATTTACGGAGGTCACCCAGGAGTTCGACCCTCCCCGTCTGGAGAAGGGTATGCTGGTGGTCGACGGTCTTTTCGGCTCTGGTCTTAACAAACCGCTGGCTGGCGGTTTCGCCTCTCTGGTGAAATATATCAATGCCTCGCAGGCTGACGTGGTCGCCATTGATGTCCCCTCTGGTCTGATGACGGAGGACAATACTTATAATGTGCGTGCCAACATCATCCGTGCCACGGTCACCCTGACCCTCCAGCAACCCAAGCTGGCGTTCTTCTTCCCGGAGAACCAGACGTTCATCGGACAGTTGCGGGTACTGGACATCCGTCTGAGTCAGGAGGGGATAGAGAAGACTGAGGCAAACTATACCGTTGTGGAGGAGTCAGAGATACGCTCCATGCTCTTAGGACGTGACCCGTTCGCCCATAAGGGACAGATGGGACACGCACTCCTGATTGCCGGAAGCTACGGCATGGCTGGCGCCGCTATCCTGGCAAGCCGTGCCTGTCTGCGTTCCGGTGTGGGGAAACTGACCATCCATACCCCTAAGAAGAACAGGGAGATTCTGCAGATGGCAGTCCCTGAGGCCGTCCTTCAGTTTGACCCTGAGGAGACACTCTTCTCGGAGGCTGTTGACACAGAGGACTTCCAGGCGCTGGGTATCGGTCCGGGACTGGGACAGAGTGAGACGACAGCAATCCCGCTGATCGCGCAACTGCGCCGAGCCACCTGTCCTATCGTCGCCGATGCTGACGCACTGAACATCCTGTCCAGTCACAGGGCATGGCTCCAGCAACTGCCTAAAGGTATCATCCTGACACCTCATCCCAAGGAGTTCGACCGTATGGAAGGACACTCCGCCGACAGCTATGAGCGGCTGACTAAGGCACGCCATCTTGCTGAGCGGCTGCAGGGCATCGTTATTCTGAAAGGACGCTATACCGCCATCTGCCTGCCCGATGGTCATGTGCTCTTTAATCCTACTGGCAATGCGGGTATGGCGACGGCTGGCAGTGGTGACGTGCTGACAGGTATCATCACGGCATTACTGGCTCGTGGCTACAAAGCACCGGAGGCATGTGTCGTAGGTGTCTATCTGCATGGGCTTGCCGGTGACCTTGCCGCCCGTGACTTAGGAGAGGAGAGTCTGATTGCCGAGGACATCATCCGTTATCTTGCCCGTGCCTTTAAGCGACTGAAGGAGTAACGCCATGAGAATCCTGAGAACACTGCTGACTATTTTCCTGCTGCTTGCCTGTTATGTGCTAAAGGCACAACCTGTCTCATCCGCACTGCTGAAATCTGAGAAGATGCCGGAAGGCACCGTCTACTATCTCCCCAAGACCACTGTCAACATCCATCTCCTGATCGAGAAGAAGAGCTATACGCCTGGTGTCTTCTGCAAATATGCTGAGCGATACCTGCTGCGGAAGGACATCCCGCAGGAGAAAGAGGTCGGTCACCGGCTCGTCAATTTCCAACTGACGCTGAACGGTGTCCGTGATACTTCCAAATGCTTTATCGTCCATCTGAAAGGAAAGAGTGCCACCTCTGAGATTAAACTCAGCGAGGATGGGGTGTTGCTTGCCGTCAATGACACGCCCAGACAGGTACAGCAACCGTTACCATTCCGTCCGGCTCGCAAGAGACAAGCTCCTGACCCGCAGAAGTTCCTTAGTGCTGAAGCGATGGCTGCCGGTAGCATGGCAAGGAAAGCGGAGCTGACCGCTCTCCAGATGGCAGAGTTACAGGAGCATCGCCAGCTACTGATTACAGGGGAGGCTGAGGAGATGCCTGCCGACAAGGCGCAGCTGCAACTGATGCTCGACGAGATAGACCGCGCCCACGAGGCATTACTCTCTCTCTTCACCGGCACCACGGTTTGTGACACGACGGAACAGCATATCTCCCTCTGTCCTGAGAAAGAGATGGACCGTGAGGTGATTTTCCGCATCAGCAAGTCGTTAGGACTGGTAGATAAGGACGACCTTGCCGGTGTTCCTTTTTATATGAGTCTCGAGGACCTGCACCAACAGACCCAGCAGCAGTATGACTATCCGGAGAACAAGAAAGACGGCGGGTTCTATACCACTGTTCCGGGTATCGTCCGCCTCACCCTCTATTGTGAGGACCAGCAACTTGCCACCTATAACTATCCTTTCGCCCAGTTTGGTTTCACAGAACTCCGTGGCGGTTCCCTTTTCAAGAAATATCCCACTCAGATGATTCTCAACCCCATCACCGGTGCCATTGAGAAACTGCATGCGGAAATGCCTGAGAAGTAATGACTAAACTGTAACCGTCACCGTCACCACTTTACGTGCTTTCCTTTTGAAACTTGAAATATAACAAAAGGACCTCGTGGGGGAAAGCCCATGAGATCCTTTTTTGTTATTTGCAGTGACTAAAACGCGTCAGAGGTAGAATAATCATCAATCTCGTCAGGACCGGCAGTTCCTGCGCTGTTTCCCGACCAAGGAAAATCTATTACAGAATCGGAGAGAAGACGACAAGGTGTTATCTGGTATACCTCGATTTGGGGTTCAATATATTGTTTCTTCTTCATATCGCAGTTCTCCTATCTCTTGATAACCTTACGACCGTTATGGATATACACACCTTTCGAGGGTCGTTCCACACGCTGTCCACTGAGGTTATAGTAATCACCATCCGCATCCGTTTTCGTGTTCTTGAGCGCATCAACACCCGTTGCCTCATCATCATCTATCGACAACAGGAATTCACGTGACGGCCCTACCTTATTCACAGAGATATAAGCACGGTAGCATGGTATTTTTTCTTTACCTTTGTAGATAAAGAAGCCTACCTTGCCCGACTTGTTCTTGCCCAGCGTCAGACAGCCTCCATCATTGGCATCCGACTGGTTGACATCCAAGCCGTAACGGTTGACACCATCCAGCAGGTTCTCGGACATGGGCAGATCCGCCCATTTCTTCTCCTTCGACGGATAGAGCGTGTAGGTCTTTGCCTCTGTCGCCTTGATGACCACAGGAGTCATCCTTGGCACCTTATTGCTGATCTTCCGCAGCACCAGCGTCGGACTCGTCTCCTTTGTCTCAACCTTATCTACGATATAGGCGGTCAGTCCCTCTGGCAACTGGGTATCCCATCCGATATACATGGTCGCCCAGTAATTACCGTCAGCGTCCTTGCTATTCGCATTCACCTTCAGTTCAAAGTACTTTTTCAGCTGCTCATCCTTCCAGAACTCATGCTCCTTATACCGGTTGAACAGGTGTCCGTTACCCTCACCCGTCTCTTCCGAACCAGCACGCCGGCTATCAAACGACAGTTCCCGTGCTTCTCCGGAAGACTCGTCGTATGTGGCATCCTCGATATAGTACACGAACTTCTTACCGTCCTTAGGTACAAAACTGTTGGCAGACCGCTGCAACACAGTCTCATAGTCATAGTCGGCAGCATCGATATAGACCTCTTCCACCTCGGGCAGTTTGTAGACGGCATGACCAGCCACCGTCTTAACATAGTCAGGAACCACAACACTGGTACCTTTCCGTCCGTTTGGCACACTCACCAACTGACTCTTATCCTTGCTCAACAGCACCCCATTATCTGTCGTGAAAGCGTCATGGTCCAACTCCACCTCGTAATTCTCCAGACCTGAACCATTGAAGGGGTGTGCTCCGACCGTCGTCATTGTGACAGGGAGCGTGAACGAAGTGATGGCACTACCTCTGAAGGCATCGTCAGAGAGCGACTTGATCTTGCCGGAGATACCTACTTCCTCCAACTTGTCCTTGTCATAGAACGAAGAGCCCAGACCATCGACTCCTGCGAAATAGCGGAACTCGGGGAACTTGGCTATCAGGTCACCGTCGTTGTCATGGGGGTTGTCGTCGTTCTTGTCCATATCTCCCTGAAACTTGGTGAGCGTGACATTCTTCAGTTCACTTAAAGAGATCTCGTTGTCATTGTTCTCATCATAGTGCTCCAGACAGAATTTCTTTGCCTCTACATCAGTGAACTTGATACCCGCCTGTATCGTTGCCTCTGTAGAGAGCGGTGTCACCATGCGTGCACCGTCCATGCTGCGTACCAGCAGCAGCGACTTGCTTGTCGCCTTGGGCTCCAGCACACGGATATCCTGGTCAACCGTGATGTCACTGGTCGTTGCCGTCCACGTGGCACGACTGGGCGTGAAGTCCAGCAGATAGTTCATGTTGTTCAACCCATTATCCCTTGTGGTATAGATAGGCAGGGAGATCAGTTTGCCGAAGGCGGTGCCTGCGAAACTCGTCAGCATGGGGTAGCGTCCCTTCAGGCATGTCCACTTCTCGTAGCCTTCACCTGTGAAGAAGGTGCCATTGGTCATCTCTTCTACTGACTTGGCATGTCTGTTGTATGCATCCATTTCCCACAAGGGCAGGTAGCCTTCTGGGAAGAAACTTGTCGTATAGGAATTATATTCCGCATACAATCCAAATGATGTCTGAAAGTTATTGAGTACCAAGACGCGATGCACTGGAGGAAGTTTGTCATTAAGGTCATTATTGTCATTGTCCTCCCAAGACGAAACGATAGCACCACTTGGTAAAATGTCCGCAAACCTGAAAGCCAATACACAGTCTTGGATCTTGGGCAAATTATCACTCGCATATTCTCCCCCAAAAGACCAACACAAACCTCCAATGTACAGAGTACCCGTACCGAGACGATGATATAAACCGTCGAAGAGACAATTTTTCACCTCCGCGTTTGCCCCAATCTCGGGTGCGAGGAATCCACCATAACCGGAAGCATGTAATTCGGTCTTTACCGCACAGTCCACAAATGCCGTATTCTCTATCGAGGCACCTTCACCGATATTACCCAGCAAGGAGAATGCCCTTGAGGCATACAGCCCTCGTATGGCATGGCTGTCACCGTCGAGGTGGGCTTTCCAACCTTTGACCTTATTGCCATCGTGGTCCCATGTCACACCAGTATCACTGATGCCACCGTTCTCCGTTATCAGGTTCTGGTTAAACCAAATATCATTGATCAGTTTGTAATACTTTCCAGCTTCGTTGGTGGTGAGTGCCTTCATCAACTGGCGGGCATTATGGATGATATAGGGTTTTGCGACCGTACCGTCACCGGCATCATAAGCCCTCGCTATCTTCTGATCCCATTTCTTGATGGTGTTGACTTGCAGGCAGAGTTGTTTGCTGATACCGTCGGACGACGTGACGGTCAGCAGCACGTCACCCTGCTGGTCCTCCTTGGGTGTCGCTGTCTCTCCGGAGACAGTCATCAATGTCTGGTCAGTGGGCAAAGAGAACTTCGCTGTCTTCACCGTGGTCACGTTACCGACAGTCTCCATGTTCTGCTCCTTCGTGGTCAGCGACAACGGCGCATCCAAATACTGTGCCGAGAGTCCATTATGCATACCGGCAGGCACGGAGGCAAGCCAGGCATAGTTTTGCAGCAGGCTGGGAGTCCTGATGGCTGACACGTCATCAAGGAAAGCACGGGCAGCGCGATTTATCACGTAGTCTGTTACATTATTTTCATACTGATCCCCCGCGTTGGCAATGTTGTCAGCCCCTATGCTCAGCCGTGGGTAGAAACCGTCAACGTGCTCCCAATCGCTACTGGCAGAAATAACCAGAAGTTCATCCCTCTCACGAATTTTACTATCCCAGTAATTATAATATTCGACATTAGCAGTAAAGGTAGGCAGTGCACTGGTGAGTTCACTGGTCATGAGATAGTCGTCGTTCTCCGTATCATCATCGTCATACAAATTCACGTCAGCATAGCAGTGCTCTGTACCGCCACTCGACAGAGGAGACTTAGTAGTACCTGGGCACATCGTTCCCAAGAAAAGACAATTGACAGGTTTATTGGCATTTTCGTCCTGATTACCCACCAGTCCATGGACAGCCTCAGCATTGGGGCTGTCAATATGGCTACTATAGACACAGTTGACCACGTGACCTTTGATCTTGTCTGTGATTTTATTGCTGTTATCGCCTATGAGACCTCCCACCTTTGAGCCCCCTTGCAGACGAACCATGCTGACGCACCCCATGATGTTATAGCCATTGGTGCCCGTCAAGCCCCCGATATACGCACTTTTTCCCGAGGCAGGGACACTGCTGATAGTTCCCGTTGCCGCACAGGCAAGGATATTATGATAAGAAGCGCCACAGATGCCGCCGCAGTGATTTGCCGGAGCATTTGTGACTGTCGCGGTGATATTCACATTTGCCACACAATCGAAGATGTACGACACGCAGGCATCGTCATTTTCCATATTGAACCATGAATCTGGGAGCGATGTAACAGCAGTGCTGTAGCCGACAATACCTCCGATATAGTAGACATCGGTCAGGCTCATGGTCACATCTGCCTGACACTTGTAGACACTCGCGGGATTATCGCAATAACCGACGACACCACCGACATAACTTGAGCGATAGTCATTTTGCTTATTCTTCATCCATCCTTCTATCTTACCTTGGACATGGCAGCCATAGACGGCTCCGTAGATTTTTCCGTCATAGTCATGGAGAAGACTTCCGCACAACAGCCCGGCAGACAGAGAACGAGAATCGTTCGTCTCTTCGGTATTGACATTCATGGTGATTTGCGCACCTGTCATGTTCAGGTTTCTGATGGCACCCCTCACCTTGCCGAAAAGACCATAACTATATTTACTCGTCAACTGACTATTGACAAGGGTCATCTTCATGTTTTTCACCGTCTTGCCGTTACCGTCGAAATAGCCGCCGAAGGGGGTGCTCTCAGAAGGATTTTCCGCGACACCGATGGGATACCACATATAACCATCCAGATCTATGTCGTTGACCAGTTTAAAGTATTTCCCCTTGAAATCTATTCTTCTGTCGTTTACATGGTATTCCAAACGACATAAGTCCCACACCGACTCAATGAGATAGGGGCTACTAATGGTTCCATCACCTTTAGCAAAGGATTCAGAAGTGCTTGGAAGTTCTCCATTTTGTATCTTGGTCTGATATTGGTAACGCCAAGTATTCGCCGCGTCATTATCTTCCCATAAGATACCATACTTTTCGCCGTAAGCATGCAGGGGCAGCAGTGCCAGCAGGGACAGCCCTAACTGTATCATTCTTTTCACCTTATTATATATATAAGTCTTCATCATCTCTCTTATTTCTTAAAATTGGAACTTCACCACTTCCTGTCCTGTACTGAGCAGATAGACGCCACGCTCCTGAATAGGAACGAACAAGCGCTCTGTCGGAGTCCTGTTGAGATAGACGGGCATCGCCTTGACATCGAAGATACGGACAATGTCATCCGACTCCAGTCCGCTAAGCCATACACCGCCTTCCACTTTCTCCACCTTCACCTTATGAATCTTCTTGTCGGCTGCGACGACAGGCAGTCCTGTCACGTCGTCCAACTCAGAAGGCAGCAAGGTCAGCATGCAGAGGTTGTCGTGCCATGAGCGGTTGTCCACGATAGCATCCAGGAGGTTGTCGTCTGCACCCAGCGACTTCAGCACATTGTCGTTATAGACACGTGCACGTACAAACACCTCCACCTCTTCCGGGAGGTTGTCAGCAGTCAGTTCCACCCATGCCTTGCGCTCGCTACCCACATCCTCGAAGTCAGAAGCCTTCAGTTTTACCTCTGCAGTACTGGTAATGGGTATATCCGCCACGTGGTCAGGATACAGTCCTACGTAGAGTGTCTCCTGAGTGTTCAGCCCGTCATAATCAGTCAGTTCGACATAAACCTTGTTCTTGCTGCCTTCAATGCTGTGGCTGATCACCTTGCAGCGAACGTCAGAATAGCCAGTGGCATAATCCGTCATGTCCTCGGAGACAGCACTCGCTCTTAAGGAAGATGCGCGGTTAGAAGCCCGCCTCATATAACTCAGGTCGTTGAAGTAAGCCGTCACTCCCGTTGCCTGCAGCAGTCCGTTGAAGTTCTCCGGCAGTTCGTATTCTATCGACAGCGACTCTGAGTCATAAGGATGGATGAAGAGGTCTGAGAACTTAAAGAACTGTCCGTTGAGGTATCCTTCCACGTCGATGATTGGCGTGTCGCCCATGTTGTAGATGTTCAAGCCAACAAGCATCATCTCACCGTCGTTCATCATCTCCTGTGTGTAAGAGATATTGTATAAGAAGTCATTATAGAACGCCACCTCGTTGCGCATCAGGTAGGTCTGCCCGTTGTCATAGTCAGTCAGTGTCCAGAGCGCTATTGCCCTGTCTTCGTTTAGGAAGACATCGTAGGCGGACATGTGCAGTTTGTCTGTCGAGCATCCCAGTGTGATGTACGGTGCGGCCTGCAGATTGTCGTTCATATAGACACGTGAACAGTTCAGCATGAACTGCACGCTGTCCGTCTGCAGGTATTTTCCGTTCTGCCGGATGGCGTTGTCCATCTTCTCCCATACTACGGCGAAGTCCATAGGAGCATCCGCCGACTTATCGGCAATGAGTTTCACGCTCATCGGGTTATGATAGTTTAGGTCGAGATCAGCACCATATCCGAGATACTCGCCTTTCATATTGATTGCCTTGACATAGATATCGGTACAGGTACTGTCAGGGCGATTCAGTATGGCAATATACGGCAGGTCGCCCACCATGTCCATCGAGAAACTGATGGGTACCATCTTGTCGGTGATGACCTGGGCGGGTTTGTCCTTAGGCTTACAGTAGTAGCGCAGTTCCAGGCTGTCCTTGCCCTCTGGCATGACCGATACAGCAACTAGCACGGTGTCGTTGCTCATCAGTATCTGGTAGTCTTTCACTATGTCCTTTCTGGAGAACTTCAGCAGGCTCTGGGGGGTGTTCCATTGGCTGCCGTCGTAGAATGACAGCATGAGGTCGCCATCGAAGGTGCTGACATCCAACGAGGTGTTCAGATCTCGCCAGTTTGCCTTTTCCTCCTCCGTCATACTTGCTAACTCTTCCTCTGTCATCAATGGGTAGAATGTTCCCCTCTTCCACAGACAGGCTGCGCGGTTGGTAGGTGTCGGGGTTGGGTTCTCCGGCGTGCAGTCAATATTGACGGCACCCACGGGGTTGGCATCCACAATGCTGGCGTCGTAAGCCACCACCTGTCTTTTCCACTCACCGTTCTTTGTGGTTCGCATGTTGGCAACGATGGCGGCATTCCGTAACGTTGCGTTCAACTGTTCTATAGTAGCATTAGTGACATTGATATCAATGTCGCTGGTCATCTCCTCGCTGACCACCAGTTCGATGTCGCCCTCCTTGGCAGTATGGTGGTTCTGTGCCAGATGGTCGTTGCCGGGTAACAGGGTGCCGTCAGCCTTAGTCATTGTGGTGACACCTTCCTGACGGGTGTTGAACTCCATGAGCCGGTCATCGTTGAGATTTTGTGTTGTGTTGTTATGGCAGATAACGAAGCGGTCCTCACCCAGGAAGCGGGGACGTGCCGTTTCGTCGAGGTTCTCCATCAGGTTGTCGCCCAACAGGAACTGCGATGCTTCCACCTCGCTGGCGGCTGCGAGTCGCGGGGTCAGCCGAGGACGCTGCAGCGAAGGAGATGGTGCCTCCAGCGAGGAGGGCAGCGTGCCGTCCTCGAAGAACTGTCTGGCATTAGCACTGACCTTGTAGTTGGGATACAACGGATTGGCGGGGTTATAGGGACCATCCGGAAAGAACCAGTATCTGCCGCCAAATTTTATAGACCAGTTGCCTTTTACGCGGACAACCGGCAACAGCCTGAGATCATAGAAAAGGTCAAAGGCCGCAAACAACAGACAGGCAGCACCCTTGTCCCACTCGCCAGCACGATCGCCGAAGGGCCATACTGAGGTAAATTTTGCCATGGCTTTGGCTCCCAGGCGTGCACCTGCGCTGGCGTTAAAGATGCCGTTATAGAACCCTTTCCCGCCATCGTTGGGGTCACCGAAACTCGTCTGCAGCACCATCGAGCCGCCTGCCTGGGCATAGACCATTCCTTCCGCATAGAAACCATACATGCGTTTTGTAATGATATTGCCGTTCATGTAGTTCCAGGTTTTGAAACCTGTCGACAACTGGATGTTCGACTCTGCACAGAACTCAAATTTCAGTTGGAGGACATTTTTTATCTTGTCCAACACTCTGGCGAATGCACCAGTGGCGGCACTCGTAGGATCACCATTGAAGGCAATAGCAGTCCCAAAGCCACCCGTTACCTCAGCCGCCTTCAGATAGAAGGATTCTGCCTTGTTATTTTCATGTAAATTAAAGCCTAATCCGAAATGAGCGTCAAAGAAGAATCCATAGCCTAACTTGTTCAGTTTCACGGTACAGATGTCATCAAGTTCTGCCTGCAGCCATTTATCTTTCGTGCGTTTCGACAGACCGGTTTTGTTCAACACATCTATACCAGAGGTCTTCTGCTTACCTGCTTCGCCGAACTCACCGCCGAGTTGGTACCTATTCAATTTCTGCGTCTCCTTGTATTTATCGCGCATGGGACCACCCCATTTGCCATCCGTCTTGTTACGGTCGTTCATGCCCCAGGAGAAATCAAGGTCGAGTTCAAATATGCGGTTCAGCACGTCGATGTTAGGTGTCACATTAAAGGCTATGCCTGGCAAGTCTTTTCCCAAGATGTTAAATGACCCCATTTTTCCGAGTACTGTCCATTGGAAGCCGTTCTTCTCGGTGTCGGGAGAACCATTCGTCATGGTATAGGACAGAGCCTTCTTCTTCCCCTCGTTCTCCATCTCCTGCTGGTTGTACTCTTTACGGACGAAATAGGGGATCTTGACGAACGGCTTGTCGTCTCCAAGGTCCAGTTTGGGCTTATATTCCACGTCCTTCTTGGGCAGTATGCCAACCAGGCTCCACCGTTGCTCAAAGTAACTGCGGCTGAAGCATGGATAGTCGTTGCCGTCCAGCGTACTGCCGGTGGTGGTCGTTGCCGTCAGGGTGGCACCACCATCTTTTTCCACGAATGTCAGTTTAGGGCTGACCGCTTGCTTGCTCTTCGAACGGGAGTAGGAGAAACCTATCTCGGCATATTTCTCGACAGGCTTGCCATTCAGCAGTTTGGGTGTCTTCTGATAGCCGCCATCCTCAAAGAAGAGGATGGAACTCGACGATGTCCTGGAGTTGAGGTCCAACGAGTCAACCGTAAACACCTCGTGGGTCTTTCCGTCGTAGGTCTGACTGCTTTTCGCGTCCTTCAGGATATAGACCATCTGACCAGCCACATCCGGACCGTCTTTCGTAGGATCACCAGGTATCATGTACAACGTCCCCTTGAGCCGGTCCCTGCTCATCACGCCATCCTTGGGATCCTTTGCACCGGCATACTTGAAGACGGCTGGCATGTGATCTGGGGCGAATACTTCGATATAGCAGGGATTGCCGAAGGTCAGTATCTTATGAAGACCTGTTTTTTGATTATAACCGACATAACTGTCCTTCAGTTCCTTGACAAACTTGCCGTTCTCATCGACCTGTGCCACATTAAACGTAAAGCCTTCGCCCTTCTTATCGACTACGGGGACCTCGACAGGCTTGCCGCCCTTTCCATAGATATACAGGTTCAGCGTGTCGAACTTCTCGAAGAGACCGGAGCCCAGCATGTTAAAGATGGTCAGTTCGCGGTTCTCATGCTTGTCCAGGGTAAAGTTGTCGTCGAGCCACAGATGGTTCAGTTTGTCACTGAGGTTAACGCCATAAACCAGACGTTTTATATCCAGCGCGACCCGGTTTTTGCTTTCACTGACCAGATAGACATTCTTCAGCACCTTATCTTTCGGCACGTAGAAACTCTGGAAACTGGAGCCGCTGAGTTCCAGCACCTCCTTGGTATCCTCATTCTTCTCGTTCCTCAAAACATACTCTAACTGATAGGTCAGTCCTGAGCGACGACGCTTCGAGTCGAGTTTGAACAGATACAGGTCACTATTATCCCAGCCGTAGACATAGTATCTGACATGAAGGGTGTCGGCTGGGCTGGCACTGCATCCTAATCTATTGACGGCGATATGCAGCGTGTCTGTCTGGGCGTTGCAATTGATGAAGAAATAACTCGACACATTTTTCATCTGCGTCCAGTGCTTTCCGTTTTGGTCCTTCTTGGATGTCCTGACACGCACCTGGTACTGTCCGGTATTGCCCTTACCCTCGTTAATGCGGAAGCACAGCAGGTTGTCGTCGCGCATCTTCCAGAACAGTTTCTGGTCTTTGCGCGTCTTCTGATCTTTTGAGGCAAACATATTTTTCACCTCATCCACATCAGGACTGTTGCCCAGAATGGCACCATCCCTGATCTGCGCCCAGTTCAGTCCTGACCCGTTGGTCTTGATCTGCCTGATTCTACCTACGTCGCCAACATTGTTGGCAAACTCCAGTTTAAAGTCGATCTGCGCCTGCATCGTCAGGGATGCAGGCAACAGAAAGAGTGATAGTAGTGTTCTGATCAAACGCTTCATAAGGATGTCCATTCTCTAGTTCAATTTTGTGTTTTACTTCTTACAGATCGAAGCCCAGGCCTTTGAGCCACTGGAAGAGCTGGTTACGCTCAGAGGAATTCCATGTGTCGATGGCATCGTTGTGAGTGCCGTTCTCAATATAGAGAATCTGGCAGTTCTTGCCTAACTTGTCGTCAGGAATACGGTTGCCAGTCCAGGGGTCCTGCATGCCATAGACG
>Ga0247609_10004935_pt1 | contig 13198 bp, 3 predicted proteins | sample 172DNAGHGlowgp2_FD_193487 | JGI IMG/M metagenome (GOLD analysis project Ga0247609, IMG submission 193487) | Sheep rumen microbial communities from Palmerston North, Manawatu-Wanganui, New Zealand - 1728 DNA GHGlow gp2 | ecosystem: Host-associated > Mammals > Digestive system > Stomach > Rumen ...
TTGGGCCCAATCCCCAATCCCCAATCCCCAATCCCCAATCCCCAATCCCCAATCCCCAAAATAAATTTTTAATTATTAAATAACTTATTAAAAAATAAAATGAAAAATATATTATAAAAGAAATAATTTTAATTAAATAAAATATTATATGAATAGAATAAATCAATTTTAAAAAATATTGATACATATAAAAATATTTCAAAACAAATAATATTTCATTGTCAAAAAAAAAATAAATTAAAAAATATTAAAAAAAATTAAATTATGATTTATATTTTAATTTTTTATTCTATATTTTTCAAATAAATGAAAAAAAAAACAATATGTATAAAAAGAAATTTTTTGATGATTAAAATTATAAATTAATTTTTAAATAAAAAAATTGTAATTATTATAATAAATTGAATTTAATTAAAATAAAATAAACAATATAGATTTTTATTTATTGATCATCAGGAGCAGCACAAGTTACAGCATCAACAATTAAATTCTTAAAATTACTTATAATTTCATCTTTATTATCATTAAAATCTTTAATAGAATACATTAATCCTCCATAACTATTATATATTTCACAACATTTATTAAATGAAATATGTGCATAAGCATTGATTGAAAAAGCATATACTTTAATATCCTTATCAACTAATTTTTTAATTAAAGGTGGAAGTTTTGATTCTTCTTCATTATGATTATCTTTATCACAAAATAACTTTCCATGAGCAGGAGCATCAGCAATATGAATAATTAATCTTGTTCCATTTCTAAAAGGAATTGATTCAGTTACTATTTTATAAGCACCAACCCAATCTTCAGGACCATCTCCTCCACCATAAGCTTTAATTTCTCCTATTTTTTTTTGTAAATATTCCATATCATTTGTAGGTTGTATTAAATCATGTTTATCTGAAGGAGAATCTATTGGATCTCTATAAAATATTGCACCAAAATTAAAATTTAAATCAGGAAATTTATTTTTTAATTCATTTGATATATTAATACATTGTTCTTTTGCACTATTTATATAACTCATCATTGAACCTGTTGCATCTACCATATATATAACATCAAATTCACTTGATTTTGATTTGTTATTAATGAATCCATCCCATATTACACTTTCATCAATTACAAAATCAAATGTAGGAAATAATTTAACTTCAGTCCAGTTTTCAATTTTTAATTCATCATATCTTCTAGAATATTGTGTTGTCCATGATATAATATTTAATAAATATCTTTCAGTTCCTTCTGTTTCTAATTCATATAATAATTTAGTAAAACCACCATCCATTATAATATCTCCATGTGGATAATCAGGATTTGAAGGATAAAATATAATACTTAAACCATTTTGATCATCATATCCAAAAGGAATAAAAGGTTTTATTTCATTAGTTTCTATATAAGAAATTGTATATCCCATATACATTTTTACTAAATTATGAGCTAATGAATATCTGACATATTTACCTAAAAATTTTCTTTGATTATTAAATACTGAATTTTTAGTTTCATTAATATTTCCTTGATACATTGTTTTTTTTCCTAAATGATTACCAGAATATCTTACTTTTGTTTTAGTGACTTCTCCTGGAAATTCTACTTTTTCTAAAAATAAATTAGCTTCATATGTTAAAGGTTCATTATCACACCACCATACTAAAGCACCACCTTGCATCCAAAACCTAATAACACATTCAATAAACTGACCAACAATATTTGGATTTCCACCTTCTGGTAATTTACCACTTCCATCACCACATACAATCCAACAAGAATAATATAAACCTTTTTCTAATTCTTTAATCGATGATATATAATCTGTTTTTACTATTAATTCTACTCCATAATATTCAAAAACTTCTGATAAACATTTTTGTTCTTTATCATATCTTTCTGTAAAATATTTATAATCTACCCATTCTTGTTCCTTTTTTCCTGCTATGCTTTTACTCCAAAATGCACATAATAAACATTTTAATCCTTTAAATGAATTTGCTGCACACATTGTAGTTTCTTTTGTTAATTTAATATTTTCTTTAGTTTCATCATTAGCTTCATCTTTATTAACAGTTTCTTCAAATGTTTCATTATATAAAGGTTTGTCTTCTAAATATTTTTTTAATGATAAATATCTTATATATTCATCTGGATTTTCTAATAATTTATTATATATTTCATTTTTATTAATAATTATATTTGATTTAGTTGGAAAAATTTCATTTATATCATCAACATCATTACCATAAAATGCAGATAAAGCTTTTCCTATTAAATCTGGATTTAAACACCAAATACATTTAGAAAAAATATCAGAAATACCTTTTGGATATAAACCTAATCCTATTCCATAAATATTAATTCCACATTCTTCTGCATAATTTATTAAATCTTTATAATTTTTTTTTTGATATGAATCAAATAATCCATCAGTAAATATTATACAAATATGCTTTTTTGCAGTATTTAATGTTTTAAATTTAATAACTGTATTAATAGCATCTTTTAAATTACAAAAAGAATCATTTTCTAATAAAGAACCTATTAAAGCTTTCCATATTATAGATTTATTAGATAAAATATAAGTTGTATCTAATCCAGCACAAATTACTTTTGGTTTATTTTTAGTTGCAATTATTAAATCAAAATAAGGAATTTCTAATAAAGATAACATTTTTAATAAAGTAATAATTGATTTAAAAGAATGAGAAAACATAATTTCATTAAAACATGACTTTGATGAATCAATAATTATACTTATTCTATAATCTCTTTTAAGTCCTCCTTTTTTTTCTAACCAAATTTTATTATCTTGTCCATTAGTTAAAACAAAATTAATTAATCCAATAATATATAATCTATTTCCTTTAATTGAAGGTATATACATTGATGGTTTATTTGGAGGAAATGCTAAACTTATTTCATTAATTTTAATATCCTTTAGTTCATTTAATATGGATGATAGCATTGAATTTATTTCAATTAAATTATCAGTCTGAATATTTGAAGTTATAAATGAAGGTATAATTTTAATATTATCATCATTATATTTATTTTTTGGTTGGGAAATAGGATTATTTTGAACATAAATTGAATATTCTTTGGAATAATTATTAATTATTTTTGTAAATTTATCCATATTTTCAACATTTAAATTTATTTTTTCTACAAAATTTACTTCATAATTATTATTTTTTTCTAGTTTTTTTGATTGAGGATCTAATTTTTTAAATACTGATGCAAAATTAGTAATTAAAGGAATTTCAACGTTGAAAATATTATCTTCATTAATTGATATAACAGAAGTGTCTGTATCATTTGTAAATTTATTCCACATATTTATTAAATATGATATTTCTTCTTCATCTAATTCATTTTTTTCAGTTGGATGAACAAAGAAAAATCCAAAAGAATTTTTTTTATTTTCAAAAATTGAATTCCATTGTTCACCAACATTTAATTTTGGATCAATTCCATTTGATATTACAAATATTGCTTTATAATCTCTTGAATTACAAAATACTTTTTCATTAATAAAATAACACACATCTGCAATTCTTGTTCTAAATCTTTCAATAATAATACAATCAAATATTCTTTGAATAATATATTCAGAATATTCTTCATCAAATTTTTTAATTATATATTGAAATTTATAATCAGCAAAAATTACAATTGAAAATGGAATTTCTAATGCATTAAAACATTCTATCATTCCAGATGCTAAAAATAAATGTAATATTTTATTTTTTAATTTTATTGTTCTACTACAATCTATTTCTATAACACAACATATTTGATTTAAATCTTTTTGAGTATCAATTGATGCTTGATAAAATTTAATTGCTAATTTTTGTGAAATTTGTTTTAATATTGATATTGGAAATTTATTTTTATCATCTTTATTATAATATTTTTCAAAATGTTCTTTTGGTATTTCTTCATCAAATTCATCTGGTAATCTTAATGTTATATTATTCATTTTTTTCATTTTTGATATTATTTGTTTAATATTTTCTGTTTTATTTTTTTGTTTTATTAAATCTTCATTTAATATTTTTTCCATTTTTTCAATTTCTTTTAAATAAATTTTATTTTCTTCATTATCATTATCATTTTCTTCATCATCATTATCATCTTCTTCTGTATCATAATTGTGATAAATAAATTTTTTTTCTTGATATTTATCTTTTGCAATGAATTTAATATTTTTTTTTTCTATTTTTTTTTTTATATTTTTTGTTGGCTGATTTTGATAAATAGAATTTGAAAAAATTTTTGATGAATAAATATCATCTTTTTCTAAATTTTGCAAATTTACATTTGAATAATTATTATTTTTTTTCTTTTCATTTATTATATTCCATTCATTTTGAGGGATATTTACAGGGAGAGATTGTAAATTTATAATATCATTTTCTTGATTTGATTTTTCCTCTATTTTAAGACGAAATTCACTTAAATCTACCTCACAAGTATGTAAAATATTACATAAATAATTAAAAGATTTATGATAATTTTTAATTTCTCTTGTTATTATTGATTTTTCATTTTTTTGACTAATAAGATAAATTGAATATAATAAATTAAATATATTTGAAGATTCTTTATCATTTAATTTATTTATTAAAAAAGGGAATGCTTGACACATTGATATTAATTTTTTATATAAATCTATATATTCATTTATATTTAATAAATTTTCAAATTTTGGATAACTTATTATTTCTTTATTAATTTCAAATTCTTTTAAATCATTATCTTGTTTTATTTCTGAAAAATTATATAATAATACTTTATTATTATTTTCATTAATTTCTGGATTTCCGTCTTCATTAAAAATCCATACTTTTTTTTGAATATTATCTTCTTCATCAAAAGTATTAATATTTATTTTATCCTTTTCTCTTTTTCTAATAGAAGAAGAAAAAATATCTTCAGAAACATCTTTAAATCTATTTTTTCTATATTCTTCTACTATCTTCTCTGTATATTCTGCCAAACTCCATTTCTTTTTTTCTAAATAATCTAATCTTTCCTTCATAATATTTCTTAATGTGATTAAAATATTAATTAATTGAATGTTTAATAATTCATCATTATTCTCAATTAATTTTTCTTTTGTTAATTCTTGAAGCATTTTTCTTTCTCTTTCATCAAATATCATACTTAATTCATTAATATATTCAATTTTTTGGTCATTATTTATATCTAAATCAAGGAATATTTTAGTAATTACTTTTAAATTACTTTGCATTAAAATTTGTTTATATTTTTCAGATTTTTCTATATTAGTTTCATTAACTTTTAATTTTTTAGGATTTTCCTTAAAGTTTCCTAAATTTCTCCAAATTGGAATCCAATAGAATTTATCCCAAATTCTAGTTTGAAAAAGTAATTCTCCAATTTCTTTTTTTTCTTTTTCTTTTGTAAAAAAATAATAATATAATGATTCTAATATAGTATTATTTTTTAAACTAGAATTAAAAAGAATATCATCATTACCATGCATAATTTTTTCTTTATTTTTAACTATATTTTTATAACTATTAATTTGATTACCAAATGGAGATATAAAAATATTTGTATCAAATTGATCATCTTTTTTTTGAATATATTCTTCTATTTCTTTTGTTTGTTTATTATAAGCATATAATGGTAAACCCATTAAATAAGCATTAAGTTGGGCACTTGCAAAATCATCTATAATTACTTCAATCTTATTATCACCTTTTAAAGATTCAGTAATATTTTTTATTCTTATATGAAAAGAAATTCCTGTTTCTTTTGTTTTGATTACATTTTTTTTACCTTTTAATTCAAAGTGTAATTCATCTTTTTTATTATTTTTTGGAATAATAATTTCAATTTTTCTTTCTTTTTTATTGTCTGTTAAAAATTCAATATGAAAATGTATTGTTTGTATATTATTTTCATCATTATCTTCATCATAATAAATTGTATAATTTCTTTTATCATATGTATTTGAAACAATATCATAACTTGCAAAAACAAAATCAAATTTTTTAATCATATTATTTAATTTATTTAATTGATAATTTTAATGATGCTGATATAAAAAAATTTATGTGTCCTGATATTTTTTTTGGTTTATATTCTTTAATAGAAGGAATAATTAATTTTATTTCATCATTTATTTCATCATATAATTTATTAGGTATTTCTACTTCATTATCATCAGTATTTGTTAGATAGATATTTTGATAAAAATATTTACAATTAAATTCAGTATTTGGAATATTTAATTTGAATATTATTGATTTACCTGCATAGAAATATTTATTTTTAAATATGAATATATTATTTTCATAATAAAGATTTTTTGAACATTCCAAAAATATTTGTAATGGCATTATTTGAGAAATAAATTTAAATGGAATTTCTTTAATAATATCTTCATTTTGAATCTTAATTAAAATTGTTCCTGTTGTAATTACTTCTTTTGGTTCATTATATTTTTGACTACCTAAATGTCTATAACTAATTTGAATAGGATTTGTTGGAGGAATTACCTTTGAAATATCAAAATAATTTTTAAAAGGAGAATCATCATTAATTATTAATTTTGCTTCTATATTTTTATCTATAAAAGAAATAATATTAAATGTTATAATTTTATTTAAATATAATGGAGGAACATAAGGTCCTATATTTTTTTCAAAACTATTTAATGAAAATAAAATTTTATTCTCATTTGTTATTGCTAAATAAGGTGAAGTTATTGATTTTATTTTAAATTTTTCAAAATTTATTTTTTTGTTTTTTGTTATTTTTATATCTTTATATTGTAAATTGAATTTAGTTCCAATATATTCTAAACATTTTTTAATAGTATTATCTATTATTTTTGATTCGTTATAAAATTTTTGAATTTTTTCAAAATAGTTCAGAATATTATTTTTAAATGTTTCAAATTTGACACAAATTTTTTTTGTATTACTAGGTTCTGTTATACCTTTTGTAAAAATAGGATTTATTAATTTAATATTTTCAGTTTTATTCTTTAAATTTTTTATAGGAGTATTAAATGAATTAATAATATCAAATATTTGTTTTTCTTTTTCAATAAATTCTTTTATTTTTTTATTTATTTCTAAATTATTTAATTCTTCCATTAATTTATCAATCTTTTTATTTGCAATTTCTTTTGTTAATTGGGATAAATCTGAATTTAATTCTTTTATTCTATTTATTTTATCTTTATCTTTTTCTAAATCTTTTATATTAACAAAAATATCATTAATTCTCAAGTTTGATTCTTCAACTTTTAATTTTTCAATTCTTGTATTTTGATCATTAGTTTTTAAATCATTTTTTTTTTTGTTTTTATCTTTGTAAAATTTTTTTCATTCACTGGATATAATTTACATTTTTGGATATCTGGACAAAAATAATATTTATTATATTTAGTTTTGATATACTGTTTTTTTATATTTAATAATAATGGCAAAAATAATTGTTCATTTTCATTAAATAAAAAGTTACCAATTTCTGTTTCAATTAGTATTTGAAATTGAGAATAATAATTGTTGATTTTCATTATTTGAAAATCGATTGGTTCTTTGCTTTTTTTATCAAAAATATTTTCTCCCAAATATTTTTCAAATATTGAATAAGCTGTTGAACACTTTTTATTAAAAATATTTAAATCTTTTTCTTTTTTTAAATCTATATATAAATTCTTAAATTCTTCAATATTTTTTGTAAAAGCATCAAAATCTGTTACTTTTTTTTGACATTCATCTTGAAATTTTTTTTTTTGTTTTTCTTCCATATCAATTTTGTAATCCAATAATATTCCTTTTTTTAATTCATCATATATATTTATATTTTCATCATTTTCTGTGTTTAATTGGTCAATATAAGTTAAAAATTTGTCTAATGAATTTTTTAATTTATTTTTTTTATAATTATAAAATCTTTCTTTTAAAACATCATATATATTTTCTATACTTTTCATTTCATTTAATTCACCAAAATTTTTATTAAATAATTCTTCAATCTTTCCTTTTATTATAATATCAATAATTTTTGTTAAAAATTCAATTATATAATCTTCAAAAATTTGAATTAATTCATCATCAGATTCTTTTTCAAATAATCCTTTAAAAGAAATTTGGCTCAAATAACAAATATAATCATATATATATCTAATTTTGGTATTTATTAAATTTGTATTAATATTCTCAATAAAAAGTCCACACCAATCAAAAGAATAATCATCGTTACTATTTATTGACTTTTGAATTAATTTTGGAATATTTTTTTCAATTATTTTTGATATAGGAGTTTTTTGAAATGTTTTAAAAATTAAAGAAAAATTTGAAGAATAAATCCTAAATAATAATAAAAATAAAGGAAATTTTTTATTATTTTTTTCAGTTTTCTCTAAATAAAATTTTAATTCTCTTTCACAATCTTCATATTTAATAAGGAAAAATATTGCTAAAGGATATTTTTTATATTCTTTTATTATATTATTTTTCCAATTATTTTCTAAAAAGAATAAATCATTATATAAAATTTCTCCTTTATTCATTTCTTCATTTTCTAAATTTGCTTCATATATTTCTTTTATTGATTGTAAAGTCAAATAATATCCTCCTTTAACACTTTTATTATCAAATAATTTTTTAACAAATAAATAATAATTTTGTTTTTCTTTATAATTGAGAAATTCACTCTCAAAGTCATTCAATTTTGCTTTATCCTTAAAAATATTAAAAAATATTTCAAATATTTTATTTATACATTCAATAATATTTTCATTATTTTTAATTTCATAAACTTTTTGGAAAAATGTGTCACTACCCCAATAAATATTTGCATTTATTTCTGATAATTTAATTCCATAAATAAATTCTCCATCTAAATCTTTATAAGTAAATAATGGAATATAATCATCAGGATTAAAATAAGGAATAATTAATTCAAAGGAAGGTTCATATTTTTTACTTATTGAATAAGCCCATTGAATATCTTTTTCATCAATATTTTTTCTTTCAATATATTTATTTAATAATTTTATGATATTATTTGTTTTAATATATTTTGGACATTTTTGCAATAATTTATTCAATAAAGCAGATTTTAAAAGAGAGAGAAAATAATTTAATATATCTTGTTTAAATTCAATATTTTTATTTAATATACAATTTTTTGAAATTAATTCAACTATTTCTTTTATATCATGATTTTTTTCTAATTTAATTAATGAAGAATATCTATCTTTATTCTTACATATATTTTCAATTAATTTATAATTATTACTATATTCAATTAAAATATTAAAAAATATTTGTTCTTCAGTTTCTTCAAATTCTTGAAAATCTTTAATAAAATTTGGAAAATGGATTAATTCAATTTCTTTTTTATCTGTAAATAAACTTTTAGGTTGAGAAATAATATTTTTTATGAAATTTTCAGCATTTTGAAAATTTTCATGTGTTGGTTTTAAATTAATGATAAATTGTTTTGATGATTCCAATAATGAATTACTTGGATTATTTTTAATTTCTTTTTCAATTTCTAATTTTAACTTTTCTATTTTTTTTTTTATTTTTTCGATTTCTTTTTCATTAGTTTTGTCAATAAAAATCGTATTAATTTCTCCATCAAAAGTAGAATATAATGTAATCCAATTTTCTAATATCTCTTTAAATTTATTATAAAATTCATCGTTATATTGTTCTAAAATTATACCTTGATTTAATATTGAATATAAATTTGTTTTTAATTCATTCGATTTATCTTTGAAATTTTCATCTACTTTTTGTATTAATTCTTCAGATTTTAAATCTATATCTCCATTAATAGATTGAATAAAATATGGTTTTTCAAATAAATTATTTAATTGTTCAAATAAATTAAAATATATCATAATTTCCTGTTGAATATCTTCTTCATTTTTTTTTTCTTGTTTTTTAGGTTCGAATGACATAAAAAAGAGTATTATATTAAAAATATTTTTATAAAAATTAGAAAGATTCTTTAAAGGGCTATCTTCATTTATCTCTAATGATTCATATAATTCTGGATATTGTAGACAAATAAAATATATAGTATAAACTTTTTTTTTAGATTTTGAAATGATATCATTAAAATATAATTTTAAGAAATCTTCTAATTTAAATGAATATTTAACATTTATAGAATATGTTTCAAATATTTTTTTAAACATAAAATAATTTCTTTGAGGAATTTTCATTATATTATAATTTTTAAAACTATCATTTATCATTTTTTTTACAATTTTATTTTTTTTATTGTTTCCAAGTTTATTTTGATAACCAGCAAAAGAATTAATTAAATTTAATAAAATATTCCAAAAATAATAATATTGATGATTAATTTCAATTTTATTTAAAATAATTTTAACTTTTTCTTGAATAATATTCAAATATTGAAATGTAACATATCCAAATTGTTCAAATACATTTTTTAAATCAATATTTGAATTTTTTTCAAAAGTATTAAGAGTTTTTATTAAAAAAGAATATCTTTTTTCAATTTCATTTTCATCTTTTCTTAAATATTGAATAATTCTTTCTTCAGGTAATTTAATAAATTCCTCAAGTAACATTAATTTTAATTCATTATTATCTTTTTTATAAGAATTACAATAACAATCTTCAATGATTGAAATGATTAAATTAATTAAGCTATTATTTTTATATTTAAAGGAATTGTAAATAAATTTTAAAGTACTTGCTAAAAAAGGTCTTTTTCCTGCAAAATCATCAATATTATCTATAGAAAATTGTTTTGCTTTAAAATGAGTATTAGCAAATCTAGCTGCTAAATTTCTCATATTTTCTTCATCAAAATTTGATATTATATTATACTGATTTTCATTATTGTTTTTTTCTTCTTTTTTTTCTTTTTCTTTGTTTTCTTCATTTTCTTTTTTTTTTTTCTTTTCATCATCTTCTTCATTTTCTTCTTTTTCTTCTTCATCTTCATTTTCTTCTTTTTCTTCTTCATTTTCTTTTTCTTCATTCATTTCTTTATTTTCTTCATTTTCATTTTCTTCTTTTTCTATTACATTATCATTTTCTTGATTAATTAAATTTTTTGAGTCTTCATATATTTTTTTTTCTCCAATAAACATTCCTGATAAAATTAATGATGTATTTTCTAAAGATTCATCTAATTCAGATAATGAGTAAATTGAACATTTATTTAAAAATCCCGAAGTTAATTTTTTTTGTGGATCAACATTTTTTGGATTATAAGTAATAAATAATCTAAAATTTTCATGAATTTTAAAATCTGGATTAGATGAATTTTTAGTATAAATATATTCAGGTCCTTTTTCAAATAAATTTAAAGAAGGTTCTTTATTAAATAAAGATGATATTTTTTCAAATAATTCAGGCTGAGCTGCTTCTATTCCATCTAATAAAATATTTTTTCCTTCTGTTAAAGCAATTTCAAAAGTAGATTTTTTTTTTTTTGATAAGTTATTTAATAATGAAAGTTTTGATTTTAATTCAAATTTAATTTTTTTTAATTCCTTATGATAATTTATTTTAATTTCATTTGAAAGATTTTCAATTTTCTTTAAAATTTCTTTAAATTGATTTGGTTTCCAACTATAAGGATTATCAATTACAATTATTCCTTCATATATTTCTTTTAATTCTTCAAAAAGTTCAATATCTTTAAATAAATTTTGAATTTTTTCAATTGATTCTTTATCTAATTCATTATTTGGTTCAATTTGTCCTATTAAAACATTTATTCCAGAATCATTATTTAATTGAATAACTTCTAAATCTTCATTTATTAAATCAAAAAATAATTTAATTATATGTGTTTTTCCTGAACTACTAGGTCCTTGAATTATACATGGTAAATTTGATTTATAACATATAATTAAAAATATTAAACATATTCTTTGTTCAGGTGTTAAACTTATATTTTATTTATTTTAATTTCTTTTGATTCTCCTTTTATTTTTATTTTTATTTGTTCTTCTGCTTCAAAAGGTGCTACACATAAATATTCATTTTTATTTTCTTCATTTTCAATCTCTTCTTCATTTTCTCCATAAAAAAATTCAGGCCATAAATCATCATATTTATATCCTAATTCTTTTGTTATATTTTCCATTTCATTTAAATTACTAAATCTTTGTATAAATAATATTTTTGCAATAAGGTCATATTCAAATATATTTTGAACTTCATTTTTTAATAAATAAAATTTATAAATATCATTTAAAGATATTATTTCTTTTAATTGATTTTTATAAATATAATTTTGTATTTTTACAATATCATTTATGAATTGTTCAATTTCATCATTATATTTTTCTTCTATTTTTTCTTCTTCTTTTTTATCATCTTCTTCTTTTTCTTCTTCTTTTTCCTTTTCATTTTTCTTTTTTTCTTCATTTATGAAAATATTTTTACATATATTTTTATAATCTTCTTTTGAATAATTAGGTACAGAAAATAATATTGCATTATTTTTTATTGTTTCAGGTAAAATATTTAATATTGAACCTTTTACAGTTGGATCAAAAGTTGCAATTAATTTAAATAAACCTTTTTTAATATATTTCCCATTTGGTAATAAAATTTGTTCTTTTGAATTAATATTAAATATAGGTATTAATGCTTCTAATATTGTAATTGATGCTTGTTCTAAGTTTTCTAAAATTATTATATCATTATTTGAAGTATTTTCATCTATAGCTAATAAAAATTTAGATTTTTCTTCAATAAATTCTAATGTATTTTTTGAATTATCAGGAATTTTTTTACAAAATAAATTATCTAATGTAGTTGAATTTGATAATTGAATTTGAATTACATTTTCTTTATTAATTTTTAAACATTCTAAAAAATAATTAATAGCTGTTTTTTTTCCTAAACCTGTACCACCTTCAATAATAAGAGGATAATTAGTTAAATATGAAAAATGAATAGAATCTAATATTTTATTAAAAGGTTTTGTAAAAGTATAATTATTTGTATTTGATTCTTCTATATCTGCAATATTTATTCTTAATCCAGTATATAATGAATGTAAATTATTATCGAAAATGAAAGGACATTTATTATCATATTCTGAATTTTCATTAAAAAATTCATAATCATTTGGACAAATTTTTTTAATTATAGATATTAATTCATTTTTTTTTTTTTTTGATTTCATTAAAGGATAA
>Ga0247609_10004938_pt1 | contig 13194 bp, 11 predicted proteins | sample 172DNAGHGlowgp2_FD_193487 | JGI IMG/M metagenome (GOLD analysis project Ga0247609, IMG submission 193487) | Sheep rumen microbial communities from Palmerston North, Manawatu-Wanganui, New Zealand - 1728 DNA GHGlow gp2 | ecosystem: Host-associated > Mammals > Digestive system > Stomach > Rumen ...
AATCTTTTGACGCATGGAAACGGGTATCCAATCTTTCGAGCGCAGATAATCAATCATCGAGCCGCGAATCCTCACACCCGCATAGGTCTCGAACTTTATATTGCGCGTGATATCGAAACGGTCAATGGCGTCTAACAGTCCAAAGAAGCCGCTACTTAAAAGGTCGTCTTTGTCTAAGTGTTGCGGCAAACTCACCGCTAAACGCCCGCAGACTATCTTAACGAGCGGCAAATAATGTTCGGCTATTTCGTTGCGCAGTTCCACTGATTTTGTTTCCTTGTATCTTAGCCACAATGCCGACATGTCTTCACTTTCCATAGTTGATTCACCGTCCCTCGTCACGCTTTAAAGCATTAGTTTTGATTCGCCGCGAATTGTCCAAAGTTCATCGGTTGGAAGTCATCGTTTTCTGGCGGAGACTCTTCTTCCTCGTGGAGATATTCTGCCCTGTTAAAATTTTCGTCGGTGTCGGCAAAAGGAGCCTCATCTATGAAGTCTTCAAGTTCGCGTTTAGTTTTGTAGATAGCGTACTCTTCGCAACTCATCAAAAAAATAAAAGTCGCCAAGCTGGTAAAAGAAAAGGCTGAAAAAGTTCGCGACGCTACAGTTGCGCCGCTAACGAAATCACTTGTCAGCCCGGAGATAAGTACGATAAACAATGAGATCATGCCGACCGCCAGTGAAATCATAATCCGTTTGATGGGCATGACGCTTTCAAGATAGCCGTAAAATCCTGTCAAAGTTTTTCACCACGTATTTATAAGACTGTTAAATAATTTTCTCGCCGCGATCTATGGTTTTTACTTTGTACGCGCCAGTTGACAAGTCGATTGAAACTGTACGTCCGTAATTGCCGCCCGTATCCTCTGCGATAATTTTAATCCCGTTGCGGCGGAGAATTTGCTTGCAGACTTCAGCGTTTCTTGTGCCTACGCGCATGATGTCCGTTGCATTAGAGAAGGCAAACATCTGCGCACCGCCCGCGAGTTTTGCGACGAGCCGAGCTTTAGTCGCGCCGAGTGCAACCACGTCATTAATCATAAGCGGAATCCCCGTATCGGCGAACTTAGCAGGGTTATCGCTTGCCCGCGCCTGTGTGCTATCCGGCAACATGATATGTAAAAGCCCGCCGACTTTTTTTACTGGGTCATAAAGAGAAACACCAATACACGAACCTAACCCGTAGCTTATAAGAGTAGACGGACTGCGACCAACTTTATAATCAGCCATGCCGACTTTGATAAGAGCCGCCATAATTATTCAACTCCCACTGCCTTGACCAAAGTACTTAGCGAGCCGGGATCAGGAACTAAAAAGAAATGTCCTTTTACGCTGTCGTCTTCTGCCAAGAATTTTGTTTCGATAACCATTGCATGATCGCCCATTTGCCCCAGTTGCACCAACACGATATTTAAGATTGCGCCCGCCATGTCGAGAGCCATTGACGGTATCGACGGTATCATTGATATGTTCGTGAAGTGGAAAAAGGAATTAAGATAAGAACCAGTGAGAATGTTTCCGATTTCCTTTAAAGCTGAAATATCCATTTCGTCAAGAACTTGCGTTGTGCCGTGCGGTTTGCCCATTAAATCGTCAACCATATAAAAGGCGTTTTCTTTGGGCATGAGGAACAGGATATTGCCAGGGGCTTTGCCATAGACACGCAAGAAGACAGCTACGATAGGGACATCGGGACCGCCCACCATGTCCGGAACGTCTTCAATGGGGACGAGCGAGACTTTCGGGACGTTCATATCGATTTTCTTATTGAGCACCTGCGAAAGAGCCGTTGCCGCATTACCCGCACCGACGTTTCCAATTTCGCGAAGGGCATCGAGTTGAATCGGAGTCAAATCGAATTCATCAATCATTTAAATGCACCTCTTAAAGTTTATTTAATTCAAGGCGACAATTTCATCAAGGTTAAGCATGGTGACAAGGCGTCCGTCGATATTGCCAATGCCACTCAAGAATTTTTCCATAGCTCTATCGCTGACTGTCTTTTTAGGGTCGACAAGCTTTGAACGAATTGTTAAAACTTCCGTCACGGCATCAACTAACATACCAACTTGCAAATCGCCGACGATAACGGTAACAATCCTAGTCGTTTCAGTATAAGGCGAGGCTTCCAGACCGAGCCGCTTTTTGAGGTCGATAACGGGCATGACCGAACCGCGTTGATTGATGACGCCTTTAATAAAGCTTGCCGAGAACGGGACGCGAGTTATATCAACCAGGTTGTGAATCTCTTGGACATGAAAAATTTCCACGCCATATTCTTCGTCGAGCAATTTGAACGCAACGACCTGCATTGCTATAATTTCTTCTTCTTCGTCGAGCACTGAATTTTTTTTCGCCACACTGTCTTTAGCCATAAGAATTCCTCCTTAGTTAAGCATAGTCGCCACGTCAAGAATCAAAGCAACACGACCATCGCCGAGCACCGTCGCGCCTGAGAACATCTTCAAGCCCATGAACAAATTGCCCAACGTCTTTATAACTATTTCCTGCTGACCAATCAACTTATCAACGACGATACCCGCTTTAGAGTCGCCCGCGTGCACGACAACGACAAATAATTCATGCGTATCTTTCACGTGCGGAACCAGTAAAGTTTCTTCCATACGGATTATCGGAATGATTTCGCCGCGCAGTACGATGACTTCATTATTTTGCACCGTGCGAATATCATTCGGCTGAACGCTAAGTGTGCTGTCGATTGAAGCCAGCGGGATTGCGTACATTTCGTTTTGAACTTGAACGAGCATTGCTTGGATAATTGCCAAAGTAAGCGGCAACTTTATCTTAAAGACAGAGCCTTCATCGACATGCGTTTCAACGTCGACTTGTCCGCTAAGCGATTCAATCTTACTGCGCACAACGTCCATACCAACGCCACGCCCGCTTATGTCGCTGATTTTTTCGGCAGTAGAGAATCCTGGCAAGAAAACAATTCGGACGGCGTCCGAGTCGTTCATAGCGTCGACTTCTTCTTGAGTGTAAAGTCCCTTCTCGACTGCCTTACGACGAATAACATCTGCGTCAATGCCCTTGCCGTCGTCTGTGACCATGATAACGACGTTGTTGCCTTCGTGGCGTGCGATAAGTCCAACTTCACCGATACGCGGCTTGCCCTTAGCCTCGCGCTCGTCAGGCATTTCGATACCATGATCCAGCGAGTTTCTCAACAAGTGCATTATCGGGTCGCCGATCTCGTCGATAACAGTACGATCAAGTTCAGTGTCTTCGCCTTCGATTGTCAGGTTAATTTCCTTGTTGAGTTCTTTGGTAACGTCGCGAACCATGCGCGGGAAGCGGTTAAAGACTTGGCTAACAGGAACCATGCGGACTTTCATAACGATATTTTGCAGGTCAGTCGTGACTCTGTCCATTTGCTCCAAAGTCTCTGTAAGTTCGGAAAGTCTATGCGTCTGCCCGATTTGTTCAAGGCGAACTTTATTAATGACTAGCTCACCCATTAAGTTCATCAACGTATCAAGTTTTTCAATGTCGACACGGACGGACTGCCCTGCATGACTTTTCTTTTGAGCCGCCGCATTAGCTGGAGTGTTTCCGCCGCCACTCTGAGCCGCAGGTTTATTTGCTGGTGCCGAAGGTTTATGAACTGGCGCGGGGGCTGGAGTCGTTGCCGGAGCTGTTGCTGGTGCCGTTGATTTTTGTTCGGCAATGGGCGTTGGTGCAGAGTTAGATTGTTGTGCGGGGGGCGCGTCGAAATTTATAATCTGCGTCTCCGCCTTCTCGATTTCCGAAATGCTCATGACTGCATCTTGAACAACGTTTTCTTCGGCGGCTGTTATCAAGATGACTTCAAACGAACGCTCGAAATTTTCTTGCTCCAAATCTTCGGCAGGCGGTATCGTTCTAATGACTTCGCCGATTTCTTCCAAAGCGTTCATCACCATATAAGACCGCGCAGATTTCAATAGGCAAGACTCCGCCAAAGAGACCTTAAGATAAACGCCACGCATACCATTTTTTATCGCTTCTTTGATGACATTCTTTTCCGTGTCCGTCAAGTCTGCAGTAAGGTCGTCACCACTGGCAACAGGTGCAGTCTCAGCTTTTACTTCGGCGGCAGGGGCAGAAGTTGAAGCGTCTGATTTGGAGGCGGCGGCGGTTTTATCTCCGCGTGAAATAGAACTTAACTTTGTAACCAAATCCGATACATCGATAAGGTCTTCGGGGTCGCCGTTTGCCACGTTGTTAATCATTTGCTCCAACGAGTCAATACACTTGAACAGCGTATCGATAATGTCGCCGCTCACTTTGAGCTGTTCTTTGCGCAACATGTCGAGTACATCTTCCATTTCGTGCGTCAGCTCAGCGATTTTGTTATATCCCATAGTCGCCGACATACCTTTAAGTGTGTGCGCATTACGGAAGATTTCATTTAGTATGGACAAATCCTCAGCGTTGTCCTCCAAGCCGAGCAAGCCGTCGTTGAGCGATTGCAAATGTTCATGCGACTCGTCGAGAAACATATCCATGTATTGATTAGTTTCCATTTAAACTCCTCCTGTTTATTTATCTGTAAAGCACTATCTTCTTACCGCTTCCACGATAGCTTCAGCAATTTTATTTAGGGGGCGAACTTCGTCGGCAAGACCCGCATCAACCACAGCTTTAGGCATTCCGTAGACGACGCAACTATTTTCGTCCTGAGCGATTGAATAACCGCCCGTCGCTTTAAGTTTCTTCATGCCCTCGCAACCGTCCGAACCCATGCCAGTCATTATCACGCTAACTAAATCCCTGCCGAACTGCGCGGCGGATTCAAACATATAATTGACAGTAGGACGAAGATTCCCAACGCGCGGCTCCTGACTTAAGACGATCTTTCTTTCACCGCCGCCAGCTGGTGCAATGCGTAAATGATAATCTCCCGGCGCAATGTAGACTTGTCCGGGCTTTATAATTTCTTCGTGCTCTGCCTCTTTAACTGCTATCTGGCTGATTGAATTTAACCTATCCGCCAATGATTTAGTGAAGCCAGCGGGCATATGTTGAACGACGACGACACCACATGGAAGATTTCCTGGTAGACGCGTGATGACTGTTTGCAATGCTTGAGGTCCGCCCGTCGAAGTGCCGATGACTACGAGCTTTTTACCTGTGCCAGGAATAATCTTTTTGACGGGCGCAGTAGTAGACGGTACATAATTTATCGTCGGCTTTTGTCCGAGTATAAGTCCCGTCCTTCGTTTTATTTCGATTCGGCGTGTGGTCGGCTCAAAGTTCGTCGGCTTTGGGGTATAGACAAGCGGCTTAGCCGTAGCAAAACTTTTCCTTGCGTGAGTCTTCGCCGCCAATCTGCACTTTTCCAAAATCTCGTCTTTTATCGTGTCGATTTTTGAAATAGCACCGCCCGCCTTGCTGACGAAGTCTACCGCACCCAATGCAAGAGCTCGAATCGTTTCGTTCGTTCCCTTTTGCGTCGTGGAACTAACCATAACGACTGGTAACGGGCATTGCTCCATGATAATTTCCAGAGCGTCTAGTCCGTTCATTACAGGCATAATAACATCAAGCGTCAATACGTCAGGTTGAAACTTTTTTACCTTCTCTATGGCGTCTTGACCGTTTACTGCTGTGCCGACAACCTCAAAGTCGCTTTGACTTTTAAATAAATCAGAGAGGACTTTTCGCATAAACGCAGAGTCATCAGCAATCAAAACACGAATCACTTTGGACGCCTCCCCCTTGTCCGAAAAAATTTTATGTCGACAGTCAAAACTGCCAACCAGTTCAAAATAATTATTAGCTACTATTCGCTTGACTTGCTAAAGTTCCTTCATTGCCAAACAAAAAAATCGCCGCTCGAAAAATTTCAAGCGACCCTAAGAAAATCTTTTAATCATTTAATCTCATTTAATCTTGCCGATAATCGACTCGCCGCCGCGAACCTTATCGCCCTTTTTAACCGTGACCTCGACGCTTGAGGGCATGACGATTTCTGTACACGAGCCAAAACGAATCAAGCCGTAGAGTTCGCCTTTCTCAAGTTTGTCGTCGAGTGTGACCCAGCTGACGATACGCCGTGCCAAAATCCCAGCGACTTGAGTAACAGTCACTCGTAAGCGTTCATTCTCAATGCCGATTAAGTGTCGTTCGTTCTCGAAACCGACTGAGTCTTTATAAGCCGGGCGGAAGCGTCCGCAGATATATTTTTGGATTTTAATCTCGCCGGCAATGGGACTGCGATTAACATGGACATCGAAGACCGACAAAAAAATTATGACCTTGCGGCAAGTTCCCTTAACAAAATCATCGCTCTCAACGTCAACAACATCTTGAACAGTGCCATCGGCGGGAGAGACGATTAAATTTTCATCGGCGGGGATAACTCGATTGGGATTACGGAAAAAATAAATGCAGTAACAAGCAATGACGGCGGGCAGTATCGCGGCGTAGGGGTGAATCAGCATTCCGAATAATATCGCGATGAGGAGCGCGACGCCCGCAAAATAAAAACCTTCTCTGATTATGCTCAAGATTTATCACGCTCCGTTTTTTGCTTATGAACCTTCCAAACGAATTTCGGCAAGGCAATTAATCTTCCTGCGCGACTGGGTTGCAACATTGCACGGAAGAGCCATTCGAGACGAGCTTTTTGCATCCACAGCGGCGCACGCTTAACAACACCCGCCATAACGTCGAAAGTTCCGCCCACGCCGATTGACACGGGAACTTTGAGTTCGTCTTTATACTTGAAGAGCCACTTCTCTTGCTTGGGAACACCGAGAGCCGCTAATAAAATATCTGCGCGGGAATTTTTTATCTGCGAAATAATTTCTAGTTCATCAGCGGGTTTGAAGTAGCCGTTGCGAGTGCCGACGATTTTTATTCCAGGGTAAAGGGTCTCTGCTTTTAACTTGGCTTTATCGGCGATGCCCGGCGCGGCTCCGAACAGGAAGAATTTAAAATCGTGAGCAGGGGCAATCTTCATGAGTTCCTGAACCAAATCGAACCCCGCGACGCGTTCGGGCATTGAATGTCCTAAGTGTCGAGCCGCCCAAACAGTTCCCGCGCCGTCCGGTACTACTAAGCTTGCCGCGTTCAAGATTTTTTTTAGTTCGGCGTCGTGCGTGGCGTTCAAAAGCATTTCTGCATTCGCCGTCGCCACCATTGAAGGCTTGCCCGCGTCGATTAAATTTATCACGCGTTCGACGGCTTGCGCCATTGTCACCGCGTCGACCTTCACGCCTAAAATTTTTACTCGTTCATTCATTGAAATTCCTCGGTGTTCCAAATCAAATTCACCAGCTGAATGATAACCGCAATCCTGCTTTGAATTTCCCCCTTACCGAATTTATCAAACGACTTAAACAACAATTTATTCTCGTTAATAAATCTGACAAAAGGTGGATTATTTTGATAGGTAGTTTTGCCAAGTGACGCCGCATAAATGTTTCCGTCCGTTGAACAATATTTTATCAGCTTTTTATCGTAGTCGTTATCACTAAGGCTACTGTTTATACTTTTGCGCAAGATAAGTAATCCACCGATATTATCACGCCAATCGTTAAATTCGTTTTTGTCGGTAAAGTCATTCGTGAAACGTTCAAAGTGATCGCAGATGATATGCTCAATTTCATAAGGATTTTTAGACGAGGTCATGTATTCGACGTAACGTGGCGTTCCGCTCGCATGTTCTTCGATAAAACTCGTTATTCGCGCCGAAATATTTTTGATGTATTTCTTTGTGAACTGATTTAATCTAAGTTTTTGAAATGCATCAGCGGGATTGTAATTCAAAGCGTCATAATGCGCTTTCAGCTTGGCTTTGAGTTCATCAATCGACAGATGACGAATATCTCTTGTCAAGCCGGAAATATAACTCTCAATATTATTGCGCTCGACCCTTTTGTAATTCGTAACTTTAGCGTTAATCATCAAGTCGATAAAACGTGCCGTCAGATTTAGTTTTTGCGCAACGGTCGCCGCGTTGTCGTCAGTACAAATCGGAGCCATAAGCATTTGAGTCTGCATTGTAAACGTTAATTGCGCGTTGTAAAAAATATATTTCGTCGCTTCGGAAAATTTCTTTTCGGCTTGTTTTATCTGCTTGTAGATTTTGGCAAAGGTTGAAAAGTTATTAATGAACTGTTCGTAATCTGCCGAGGCGTTGAGACTTAGTCTTTGGTGATTGTCGCGAACCCATTTGTGAAAAGCCTTGCCGATGGATTCGTAGTCGCTGTTGTTTTCGGCATATTGAGCACGTAGCCAATCTTTAATAAAAGCGTCGGTGTCTTTTTCCAACTTAAGAATTTCAGTCTTCCATAGGTCGTTTAGGCGTTCGCGTGATGCGTTATCTGTGATTTCGGATAGCAAATAACCTTTGAGCATTTCGGCGGGTGTAAGGCTAAGTCCGCGATCGTTCATGGTGACGAAGATTTTATGCGCATCCTGTTCGGTCGTAGCCAAGATTTGCATAAAGAAAACTTTTTCCGCGAGCCAGTCGCAAAAGTATGGAATCATCTCATCGGTTATTTCAGAGGGAAAAATTTCTTGAATGTCTGTGTAGCGTTCGCAGAGATTCTTGACGGACTCCGAGGCATTTGCCTTGTCGAAGGTATCGAGTTTGTTTTCGTAAATTGCTGTCATGCAATCCTGTCGTTCGGGAACGTTTATGTTGAAAGATTTCGTACCGAATGCCTCCGAAAAAATCATCGGGTCGATAATATTATAAGCTTGGCGATTGTTCAGATATATCAACAACAATGTCAGCGAGGACAGTCGCTGTTGCCCGTCGATAATCGCGTTTTCGTCGCCCGCCAAAACAATCGAACCCATGAAATACACGCCGTACCTCTTTACGTCTTCGCGCTTGTGTTCTGGGCGATAATTTGCTTTGAATTCCGTTGTTAGGTCATCGAGCATTTCTTGGACGTGCTTGCGTTGCCAACGATATTCTCGCTGATAATAATGCAACGTATACTTTTTGCTCTGCAACAAATCGCGCAGACTCTTTTCTTTGCCGTCAATCTTTTCCATTGAATTACTCCACCGTTACAGATTTGGCAAGGTTGCGGGGCTTATCTACGTCGCAACCTCTGGTTATCGCCGCGTAGTAAGCTAAGAGTTGCAACGGAACGACGGTTAAAAGAGGTATCAATAGCTCGTCAGTCTCTGGCACGAAGATAACATGGTCGAGATATTTTTCAAGCTCCGAATCGCCTTGAGCCGCTATACCTATGACAATCGCATCGCGGGCTTTGACTTCCTTGATATTCGACAAAGTTTTTTCGTAAACGCTCTTTTGGGTGGCAAGCGCGATGACTGGTACGCCCTCGACGATTAAAGCTAACGTTCCATGCTTGAGTTCGCCTGACGCATAAGCCTCCGCGTGAATGTAGGAAATTTCTTTGAGCTTTAACGCGCCCTCAAGTGCAACGTCATAATCAAGGCTGCGTCCGATATAAAACACGTCCTCATTGAAGCCGTATTGCCTGGCAAAAGTTTTAATTGGCTCCACATCAGAAAGCGTCTCCGAAATCTGCGCGGGGATTTTCTTTAGCTTGCAAATCAATTCGCGGATTCTTTCAGCGGGCAACGTGCCGCAAAGTTGAGCCATGTACAAGGCTAGCATGAACATTAGGATTAATTGCGTGGTGTAAGCTTTGGTTGAGGCAACAGCAATCTCTGGACCCGCCCACGTGTGAATGACTTGATGAGCCTCACGAGCTATCGAGGAGCCGACGACATTGGTTATAGCCAAAGTTTTTGCGCCGAGCCGTTTAGATTCTTTCAAAGCTGCTAAGGTATCTGAAGTCTCGCCGGACTGGCTGACGACGATAACCAAAGTTTTCTCGTCGACAATCGGATTGCGGTAACGATATTCGCTAGCCAAATCGACTTCAACCAATTTCCTTGCAAGTTTCTCGATATAAAATTTGCCGACAAGTCCCGCATGATACGCCGTACCACACGCCACGATATAAATCTTGTCAATACCGTCAAGAAAACTTTTATCCCAATTCAGCTCGTCCAAAACAATCGCGTTATTGTCTTTGGCAATGCGTTTGCTCATGGTGTCGCGGACGGCTTTGGGTTGCTCGTTAATTTCCTTGAGCATGAAGTGTTCGTAGCCGCCCTTTTCCGCCGCCTCAGCATTCCAAGTCACGTGGAAGATTTTTTTTATGACGATCCCGCCTTGACGATTCATAATCAGCACCGAATCTTTTTTAATCAACGCAAGCTCGCCGTCGTTCAAAATGTAAGTGTCTCGCGTGTGATTGATAATAGCGGGTATGTCGCTGGCTATGAAGTTCTCGCCCTTGCCTAAGCCGATGATTAACGGGTTGTCTTGCTTAGCGCAGATTAAAATATCGGGGTGAGCCTTCGCCATGAACGCCAAAGAATAGGAGCCTTCGATCTTGCTTAGGACTTCACGAACAGCCGCCACGAAGTCGCCTTGATAAACTTCCTCCAGCAAATGTGCGATAACTTCCGTATCAGTCTCGGACGTGAACTTATGCCCGCGAGCGATTAACTCTTCTTTGAGCGGTAAATAATTTTCGATAATGCCGTTGTGCACGACTACAAAATCTCCGTGACAATCTGTGTGAGGGTGTGCGTTACTGTCTGAAGGTCTGCCATGTGTCGCCCAACGTGTATGACCGATACCGACCGTGCCGGCGGGTAATCTGTTCTTTAATTTATCTTTAAGAGCGTCGAGCCTCCCAACGGACTTTTCAATAAAAACATTATCGCCGCAATCAACCGCAATACCAGCCGAGTCGTAGCCGCGATATTCCAACTTCGTCAATCCGTCCAAAAGAATCGGTGCCGCTTTTTTATCTCCAATATATCCAACTATCCCGCACATATCATTGCCTCCTGAAATTTCAATGAATTAATCTCGGCGATTATATCTTACTTACCTTGCGCCGTCAATCAACGAAAATTCCACGAATCAAAGCAATCATTCCTTTAAGCGATAAAGTTTCACCGTCTGCGGGAAGATAAATGCCTCGCCCTTAAGCAAATATTTTTCCGCAAGCAACTGTTCAAGCTCTGGGGCATTAGTTGAGTCATCTGGAAGTTGGCTTTCACTGCCATAAAGAATCCAAAGTGGATAATCGCGATGCAGGTCGTTAAAGAATTCTTCTCTGAGGCGCGGGTCAATCCTTGAATCTTGACTATTGTTTCTAAAGAGACGTTGACGCGGTATCATGTCCGTACGCAAAATCCAATGTGAGCCTATATTAAAGTTCGCCCATATAACAAAAGATTTTCGCTCGGCGTCGGGAATGAGTGCTTGCAAGTTTAAAATATTTTCTTGCTCGTTCGGATAGACAATCTCAGCGTTCTTAGGGTAAGAGGAAAAAAGGCGAGTTATTGTCGTGGGTTCAAGTAGCAATAGAGCTTTCAAGTATAAAATGTGTGCGACGAAGTGAAATATAAAAAGGATGACCAAGAATTTAATGATTATGCGCCCCGTCGACATGTGCGGAGCTTCAATAAATTTTTTGAGTGCACCATTAGCTTCTTGCAAGACGGCAAAGAGAATCGGAATGGTTGCAAAAAGAATCAGCGCGTAATGTCCAAAAGGTCTAAGGCTCATCATCAAGAACGCTAGCATTACTCCGATAAAAATTCCGCTGAGCAGTAGCCGCGACTTTGGATTTTCTTTGAGTCCGAATAGCGCAACGATAATCATGATAAACAGCGGCAGGAAGTGTAGACTATTGTAAATTATTTTTTCGCCTAAAGTCAGATAAACTTTGTCATAAGCCACGTATTTTAAGTTGAACAGAATCGTTCCGTAAAACATATCATAAAGAGCGTCATAGGCGGCGAAGTAAATTACAAATGGCAAGACGATTGCCACGAAGCCCGCGCCGAAGCTCAAGACATTTTGCCACAGAGTTTTAAAGTCTCGCACTTGCAAAAGGAAGACGGCGACTAAGAACACTTGGCAACAAATCTGCGCGGAGTCAGAGATCCTATTCATAAAACACGCGCCGAACCCTAAGCCGTAAACGAAACCATAAAGCGGACGGAAGTTATTTTCTTTCAGACTGCGTAGGAAACAATAAGCCGCCGCCGATAAGAATAGTACGTTGTATTCTTCGACGTGGTTGCCTTCTTCGTAGTGCGCAGCGTAGTAAATCATCGTGAACAGCATAAAAAATATTTTCCATGACCTAGACGACGAGTAAAGTTCCATTGCCCGCCAGATAAATAAACACGACAAGTACAAGCAGACGACTTGCGGAACCATGATGCCCGAACGAGGATAAATCATGTAGCCTATTGCGTTGACTAAAAATATCAGCGGACCTTTGTGATCGAACAAGTCAACGTAGGGCAGATAATCTTGCGTCCAACCTTTGCCGATAGCTTGGAAGATAGCTGAGTCTCCGCCGAGTGAATCATAACCAAAGCTCGTCGAGTAAGAGAAGACGTAGACAAATGCAAAGCTCAGAACAATCAACACGACGTGGAAAAATATTTTCTTAAGTGAAGTCATTTTTTAGCCTCGTAAAAAATTTTTCCTGCGATTTTAGAACAGCCGCCAATTAAATGCAAGCCGCCGTTGAAATTGACAAGCAACAAGCGCGAAGGTAAAATACAAACCATTAATTGCAAAGGAGATATTATCATGAAGGACACAGTTAAAAAAGTTGCGTTGGCATATAGCGGAGGGCTTGATACGTCGGTTATAATTCCGTGGCTCAAAGAGAATTACGGTTGCGAAGTCATCGCGGTTTGCGCGGACGTTGGTCAGGGCGATGAACTTAACGTCGTGCACGATAAAGCTTTGAAGTCTGGCGCGTCGAAAGTTTTTATCGCTGACCTCACGAAAGATTTTATCGAGAACTACATCTTCCCGACGCTCAAAGCTGGTGCGACTTATGAGGAAAAATATTTACTCGGTACTTCGTTTGCACGCCCGATTATCGCTAAAAAGCTCGTCGAGATCGCGCTTGCTGAAGGTTGCGATGCTGTAGCTCATGGTGCGACGGGCAAAGGCAATGATCAAGTTCGCTTTGAACTCACCGTTAAGGCTCTGGCTCCCGAACTCAAGATTATTGCTCCGTGGCGTGAATGGGAACTCGATAGCCGCGAAGCTGAGATTGAATACGCCAAAGCCCATGACATACCGATTGCCACCGCGAACAAAACTTATAGCATGGACAGAAATATTTGGCACTTGTCGCACGAAGG
>Ga0247609_10004939_pt1 | contig 13193 bp, 14 predicted proteins | sample 172DNAGHGlowgp2_FD_193487 | JGI IMG/M metagenome (GOLD analysis project Ga0247609, IMG submission 193487) | Sheep rumen microbial communities from Palmerston North, Manawatu-Wanganui, New Zealand - 1728 DNA GHGlow gp2 | ecosystem: Host-associated > Mammals > Digestive system > Stomach > Rumen ...
GCACAAAATTTGTAATCAAACTACCTTTACTAATAGAAGAAGAATCATAACTCATCATTGAAAAGATAAAAACAAAAGAAATTTTAATATAAGAAACAAAACATAAATTAATTATTCAAACTAATATTATTATGGAAGAAAAATTTGAAGATGTAAAAATTCTCTTATGTGAAGATGACGAGAATTTAGGAATGTTGCTTCGTGAATATTTAGAAGCAAAAGGGTTTGAGGTAGACCTATGTGTTGATGGCGAAGAAGGCTATGACGCTTTCTGCAGTAATAAATACGATTTATGCATATTGGATGTTATGATGCCAAAGATGGATGGATTTACCTTGGCAGGTAAGATACGCGAGTTAAATGCAGAAGTGCCGTTTATATTCTTAACAGCTAAAACATTGATAGAAGACATACGTTCCGGTTTTGAGATAGGCGCAGACGATTACATAACAAAACCATTCCGCATGGATGTAGTAGTATTAAGAATTGAAGCTATCCTACGCAGGGTGCGCGGCAAACAAAACAAAAACGAAGTAGTTCGAAGTATCGGTCGCTACATATATGACACCCAAAAACAAATGTTAACAATAGATAATGAAGAAAAGAAGTTGACAACTAAAGAAGCAGAGTTATTAACCTTACTTAGCAACAAAGTAAACGAACTATTGCCTCGTGAATACGCCTTAAAAGCAATATGGATTGACGACAACTATTTCAACGCACGCTCTATGGATGTATACATAACAAAACTTCGCAAACACTTAAGCCTTGATCCAAACGTAGAAATATTAAATGTACATGGTAAAGGATACAAGCTCGTCATATCAGAAAAAAATGAATAATCCTATGAATTAAATAACAAAATCAAAGGGGGCATTTGTGAATGTCCCCTTTGATTTTGTTATTTAATTACACTTAAATTATAATTTTTTTGTAGCATTAGCCTTAACAAGTGTAACATCTTCTTGAATATTAGCTGGGCTTGCCTTAACCTTTGTCACTTCCAAATCCTTTTCCACATTCTTACTGATATTTGAAGACTCAATAACCTCATCATCTTCATCATCAAGCGGCAAAGTCTTATTTAAAATAATATGAAGCACTAATCCACCTATTATAAAAATAAGACACAAGGAAATAAACCAGTTAAAAGGTTGGTCTAATAAGAAATTTAAAAAAGGGAGAAATGTCGCTAATATAAAAAGAAAAGCTCCCAGCAAAGAAAGAAAAATTCCGGATAATTTTACAATATTCATTTTATTTAGATTTTAAATTAATCAATTTAAAAACGTAATATCAAAGTAACCTTTTAAATACAGTTCATATTACAATGCAAAATAACGATTTTTTTATGTAATTACGAAATAATTTAATAAATAATTTTCATCAAGGTCAAAAAAAGGGGGAAAAACGCTTGAAAATAGAGAAAAAAGTAGTAAATTTGCAACCGATTTGCGAGAAAACGTTAAATCCCCATGTGTTTATTGTAAATATTATTACAAATTTTGAATCTTATGAGTTAAACGTTTTCTATTTATCACAAAAAAATTATTTATTCATTTATTAACAAAATCATTATGAATCAGTACGAAACCGTTTTCATTTTAACTCCCGTTTTGTCTGACGAACAGATGAAGGAAGCGGTAGAAAAGTTCAAAGGCATCTTAAAAGATGCTTCAGCTGAAGTATTCAGTGAAGAGAACTGGGGTCTGAAGAAGCTAGCTTATCCAATAGAAAAGAAGTCAACCGGCTTCTATGTGATGTTGGAATACAAAGCAGCCCCAACAGTGATTAAGAATTTTGAATTACAATTACGCCGTGATGAGCGTGTACTTCGTTTTTTAACAGTAAAGAACGAAAAATACGCCGCTCAATATGCAGAAAAGCGTCGTAATAAATTTGCAAAACAAGAGGAGGCATAATTATGGCAGGACAGACCACAGAAATTCGTTATTTGACTCCAACAACAATTGATGTCAAGAAAAAGAAGTATTGTCGTTTCAAAAAGAGTGGTATAAAGTATATTGATTACAAAGACCCAGAATTTTTGAAGAAGTTTTTAAATGAGCAAGGTAAGATATTACCACGTCGTATAACTGGTACATCATTAAAATACCAACGTCGTGTAGCTCAAGCCGTAAAACGTGCCCGCCATTTGGCACTTCTTCCATTTGTAACAGACTTGATGAAATAAGGAGGACACATTATGAAGATAATATTGAAACAAGATGTCCTTGGCCTAGGCTACAAGGATGAAATATTAACAGTAAAGGATGGCTATGGTCGCAATTACTTGCTTCCAAAGGGTTTAGCAATATTGGCAACCCCCAAAGCTGAAAAGGCATTATCAGAAGAGTTAAAACAACGTGCTCATAAAATTGCTCAGATAAAGGCTGATGCAGAAGCAAAAGCCAAACAATTTGAAGGTGTAAGCTTAACTCTTAAAGCCAAAGTATCCGAAGGGAAGAACATATATGGCTCCATTGGTGCGCCTCAATTAGCAGAAGCATTATCAGCTCAAGGTCTTGAAGTACATCCAAAACAGATTTCTTTTAAATCTGTAAAAGAACTAGGTCATTATACAGCAACATTAAATTTTCACAGAGAAGTTTCTGTTGAAATTCCATTTACCATTGAGAATGAAGATGGCAATGTAGCACCAAAGAAAGAAGTTCCTGCAACACCTCCTGTAGTAGAGAAAACTATAGAGGAAGAAGTTGAAGAGGCTTTAGAAGATTTAGAAGATTCAGAAGAAACTGAAGCATAATCTTAACCCCCAATAACAAAAAAAATCCGCTCTAAAAAGAGCGGATTATTTTTTAGCATTGATTTTCTGAATTTTTTAATTCAGATTAAAACACATATCAAATAATATCAAATCACAGCTAGCAAAACGGAAGTTTATCAAAGGTCTTCCTCCATCTAAAATAGTATTGCCAAACAATAGAAAAACCACACCTATCAGGATTAGTTACTTTATCGTGCACATGATTAAATTTGAGTTTCTTATTAGTTAAATCGGGTAATAAAGATATAAAATCTCGTCTTGCCTTCATAACGGCTTTATACGCCGCCCTATCTCCTTTTAAAAGGAATACTAAAGCAGCCATAAAATCAAGCCATTTTCGAATTCTCAAAACACGCCTTGCTGAAGACTCGTCAAGATTATTATATATCATAATTAGGTTATTCCTAAAATTAAGATAAATTTTTCTTGGATTTCCTTGATTTAAAGAAGCCCCCCCCAAATGAAACACCCTGGACTTTGGTACATAAACAATCCTTTTACCAAGAGCCCGAATTCTCCAGCACAAATCAATTTCCTCCATATGAGCAAAAAAAGTCTCGTCAAACGCTCCCGCATTCCAGAAATCATCCCGTCTAACGACTAAAGCCGCCCCAGAAGCCCACATTATATCTAAAACATTATCATATTGTCCCTTGTCATCCTCAATCGAATCAAATATTCTTCCTCTACAGAAAGGATATGCATATTTATCCAAGAAACCACCTGCAGCACCAGCATACTCAAATGAAGTAGGATTATTTAACGATAAAATCTTAGGTTGGCAGGCAGCAACATCCAAATTTTCCGCCATATACTTCAAAATAGGCGAAATCCATTCTCTATCTTTAATTAACACATCAGAATTAAGAAGAACATAAATATCAGCTTCAATTTGTTTAAGAGCAATATTGTATCCTTGTGCAAAACCATAGTTTTTGTCTAAAGTAACAACATCAATATCCGTAAATTCATTTTTTAACATTGTTACAGAACCATCCTCAGACCCATTATCAGCAACAACAACCCTAACACCATCAATTATAGAGCTATTAATAACAGAGGGAAGAAACCGTCTCAACATATCCTTTCCATTCCAATTAAGTATAACAATAGCAACATTCATAAAACAATTTCTCCTTTCATGGCATTAGCATTAGTATTAAGTCCCTTAAGTTTAACATTTTGGATTGTATTAAACAAAGTAGGATTAGCTTTCACTTGAACTCTGATATAATTATCGGTAAAACCATACATATATTTGTTATTAGAAGCGTGTTCAAAAAGAACCGGCCTTATCATTCCACAGTAATTACTATAGAATTCTTCTGTTTTCCTATCAGATAATCTCAAAAGCCTCTTGCTTCTTTCATGTTTTTCTTCAGGTTTTACAACAAACGGTATTTTAAGAGCCTCAGTTCCCGGACGTTCGCTGTATGAAAAAACATGTAATTTAGAAATAGGCTGTTTTTCTATAAAATTATATGCATCTTCGAAATATTCCTGATTTTCCCCCCGGCATCCCACCATAACATCCACTCCAATAAAAGCATCCGGGATATATTTTTTAATCATAGCCAATTTGTTTTCAAAGGAAAGTGTGTTATATCTTCTTTTCATCAGTTTAAGCACTTCATCACTTCCACTTTGTAGCGGCACATGGAAATGAGGCATAAATTTATCCGATTCTGCACAAAACTGAATAATTTCTTCAGTTAACAAATTTGGTTCAATAGATGAGATTCTATATCTTTTAATTCCGTCAACTTTATTAAGTTCCTTAATCAATTGAATAAAACTTTCATTTGTAGATTTTCCAAAATCCCCCGTATTAACCCCCGTAATAACAATTTCCAACCCACCTTCTTCAACAACTTTCTTTGCCTGTTCAACTAAAGAAGCAACACTTCCATTTCTACTTCGTCCTCTTGCGTAAGGGATTGTACAATAAGAACAAAAATAATCGCATCCATCTTGAACCTTCAAAAAATACCTTGTTCTATCACCATGGGAACAAGAGGGGAAGAATGATTGTTCCTTATTATCGTCACAGATTTCATAATTTGTTGATTTTAGCTTGCCTGCAATAGCTTGCAAAATCAAAGTAACAACCATGTTTTTATGTTCCGCTCCAACAACAATGTCAACACCCTGTATTTTTGAAATTTCTTGGTGTTTTAGTTGCGCATAACATCCTGTAACAACTATTAACGCATTTGGGTTTTGTCTAATTATTTTTTTAATAGCTTGCCTACCTTTACTATCAGCCACTTCGGTGACAGAACAAGTGTTTACCAAACAAATGTCAGCAGGCTCACCCTCATTAGCATCAACAACTCCCCAAAATCTTAGTTGGGAAACAATAGAAGATGATTCTGCAAAATTAAGCTTACATCCTAAAGTAACAAATCTTATGGTTTTTCCTGCAAGGATATCAATATCAATCATTTATTAATAAAAATGTAAAACAGTAAGGTTTATAATTATTATTAATTGATGAATAAATGCAAAGTTATGAAAAAAAAGGTTATAAATCATGATATATTTAATATGATTAAGAAAAAAATTGTAAATTCGCAAAATAAATAACATAATATAGTAACATGTCATGAAAAAAAGAATCTTAGTATTATTTTTATTAACGTTAATCACCGTTCAAATGAATTCTCAAACATTACCTATGACGGTTCGTGAATTACCCTCAGTAAACCTAAAAAAATATGTACCATCCGGAAATTATAGTGGAATAACCCACATATCTGAAAACACATATGCGGTAGTATCAGATGATAACAGTCGTGACGGTTTCTTTAAATTCAATATTGTTTTAGACGAATTGACCGGCTCATTATTATCCGTTGAAAACACAGGTTACTACAGTTCTCAAACCAGCAATCGTGATGCAGAATGTATCACATATAATAATAAGCGTAAAACCCTTTATATAGGCGGCGAAAAAAACAATAGTATAGTTGAATATGACTTGACAGGTAAAGCCACAGGCGTTCGCAGTGGCAATTTGTTTCCAGAGAGCCGAAATAATTTAGGGATGGAATCACTTTGTTATGATTCTCGTCACGACCAATTATGGAGCATTACAGAGAGTACACTTAAATCAGACAATGACGGTAATTACTCCAGTTCCACCAATGGAGTATCAAATATGCTCCGTTTATCATGTTTTGACACGAATTTCAACAAATTAAAGGAATACGCCTATCTAATGGACGCCCCAGAAAATAAAAAGAAAGCCAAGCTTCACATAATGGGTGTGAGCGACATCTGTATCTTAGAAGACGGAAGAATTCTTGTCCTAGAACGTGAGGCATACATTCCCAACCTGCGTTTTGGCGCATGGTCAAATTGCAAAATATATATAGTTGATCCCAGCAAATCATCTCCACTTAAAGACTCAAGTCAATTGTCCACTTCCAGTCCATTCATTTTTAAATCCCTATTATGGTCATGTAAGACGCATCTATCTTTCAATGGTCTGGACTGGGCAAATTATGAAGGTATGTGTTTGGGTCCTAAATTAAAGGATGGTAGCCAAACAATACTTTTGATATCAGACTCCCAGAACCGTTATAAAGGAGTTCTTCAGGATTGGCTTAAAGTGTTAGTAATAAAATAACCACACCTTATTGCTCATGAAACATTTTCTATTGCTTTTTATCATCCCTATAGCAACTTTTGGTACAGAAAAAACCTATAAAATTAACATATACAATCCAACACCCTTTCCCAAAGTCAATTCTCCCGTGGTTATATCATTAAAATCAATTGATGGGTTGGACATACAAGTTCGAAGTGCTATTATTACACAAGGAGGAGAACCAGTAACATATCAATTAGACGATTTAGATGGTGACGGTGAAAATGACGAATTGTGTTTTATGAGTAATATAAACAGTAACTCACATCAATTCTATAAAATCATATTATCAGACCAAATTACCACCCATCACCTCCACCCTCTCCTTTACAACGAAATGATGTTGGATGATAAAAAAGGGATTCATCCGCATATAACCGTTATAGAGTCGTCAGGCTCAAGCAATCTGTTCAATGATTTGTATCATCATGGGGTTGCCTTTGAAAGCGAATTGACAGGTTATCGTATATACTATGATAACCGTCAAAATATAGATATATACGGCAAGAAATATTATCGGCTAGAACTATCAGAAACACATTTTTATACAGACAGCCTTCACCAGTCTGCCGATTATGGAAATGATGTGTTGTGGGCAGGCAGTAATATAGGGTGTGGTAGTTTAAAATTGTGGGATGGAATTCATTTCACAAACTGGGACAACGTAGAAGTACGTGGTCAACGTATTATAAGCTGTGGCCCTATACGCAGTATTGTTGAGATGTATGACAAAGGAGTGGTCATAAAAGACAGGCAATATAACATTCACACATATTATACACAATATAGTGGTCATCGTGATGTAAGTGTTGATGTATATTTAAATCATCCTATAATTACTCCATTTTTATGCACAGGCGTTCAAAAGATTGGTAACAGCACAGAAGCATTATCTTCAAATGGCGGTATCCATTCTGAAGGTTATATATCGAATAATTTAGCAGCCTCATGGGGCAGTGATTATCCAGAAATGGGTAAAAAGACTCAGTTCCCACCAGAGCCCATAGGCTTAGCAGTGTACGTATCAGAAGATTATCAAGCAGCCTCCAATATAGACGAGAACAATTATCTTTTTATAATTGGCAAACAAGGCCAGCAACATATTCGCTATTACATTAGTTTCTGTGCATCAAAAGAGCTCAATGGTTTTCATGACGCCTCCTCATGGTTTGCATACCTATCCACATGGCATCCTGAAGAATTGACATATGAATTAAATGAAATGTAATCCTATAGCAGCTAATAGTGATATCGATATTGCAACATAATACTGTTTCTTCCTATTTCTAAAGAAAAAATATACAAGTGCTCCAGTTATATAAATAAAAACTACCTGTAAAAAATTTGGTTTAAACTGTATTGTTGCAAAAGGAAAGTTAGCAATCAATTCAGATGTTTTGACCATAAATGATGCAAGTGTATCCAAAACCCATGTAAAAACCGAGTTTGCCCCACTCCACCAAACAAAGATCCACCACATAACAGCAGTCCACATAAACACTGTGGCAATCAAAGAAAGGATCAAATTACTGATGATGGAATATATAGGTATTTGCCCAAAATGATAAGCTACAAGTGGAAATGTAAATAATGTGCAAACCAATGAAATAGAAATGATATCAGTAATAAAAGCCCATTTTCCTACTTTCTGTCTAAACCATGAGCATAATGGCAATCCAACAGAAGCAATCCCACTAACCGACAAGAAAGAAAGTTGAAAGCCAACATCCATAATATGCAAAGGATTAAATAGAATCATAGCAAACAAAGCAATACCACAAGCATTTTTTAGTTGCTGCATATTCCCTATTACCAATGCTAATTGAATGACAGAACACATAGCAGTAGCCCTCACAAGAGATGGTGGCATACCTGCAATAAAAGCAAAAGTCCAAATAACAGGTATAATCATTAGAGCCGTAATCTTTTTCCATCTTCTTTTAAAGAGACCTCTCATCAATAAGACATCAAAAAATGTAATAATTACAGTAAGGTGGAATCCTGAAAGAGCAAGCACATGACTAATACCAGCTTTTGAGAACTGGGTTTTAATTTCAGTAGGTATTTCTGACTTATTTCCAGTTGTCATTGCTTCTATAATAGCTTCAGAATTCCGTGAAAATCCTGCCATTTTATATTTATTTTTCATCTTAGAAGCAATATCATGATAAAATGGCATATTATTACGATGAACATTTATAGCATTTGAATCAGCATAATAGAACCCCCAAGCATATGGTGAAGAAAAAGCCACAGAAGAGACCCCCTGATAAAACAGATATCTCTTAAATCCCTCAAATTCCTTATCCAACAAATTAAATCCATGATTCTTTAAAGTATCAACAACACTGTTTTTGTCACCATGATGATTAATACTTATTTTACTATTATTATAAACCCTGTTTTTTGTTTTCTTTTTACTGATTTCTTTCTTTATATTTCTATCATCAATTAAACTTTGTTCAATTTTTCTTTGATAGAGTGAAGTGGGATAATTGAAATATGAAATAATATATATACTATCACCTATCTGAATATTATCAGGATGTTTTTCAGTATCTTTTGCTAAATATATCATATCAATACCTCCGTCCCTTTCCTTTAATTTAAATGTCCACCATTTTTCTTTTTCCAAAGGATTTGTAATCGCCGTACCTATTCTTATCTTTCTTCCAACATGTGCACACTCTTCAACCATCAGATAATTCCATTGCATGATCAACGCGCCAATAATAGAAAAAGCGCTTAATGCAACTACAGTAAACAGTTTAACATGTTTACCCGATGATTTATAAAGATAAATAGTCAGCAACAGTAATAATATCAGCATCAAGCACCCCCATGTGTATAATATACTGAAATGAAAATACTGTAAACAAAAATTCATCCCAACCATTCCAATAATTGTGGCAATGGCGGGACGAAATATAGGGCTATTATTCCACATAAAAAATTATTTACAACAACAGAAAATCACAATTGTTTAAGTTGCATAATTCTATCCTCAGGTTTTTCTGCCCCAAAAATAAAACTCCCAGCAACAAGAACATCTGTTCCTGCTTGTGCTAACCTAGTAGCAGTATCCAAATTAACCCCTCCGTCAACCTCAATAAGAGCAGTAGCACCAGTTCGCCTTATCATCTTTTTCAGTTCTTTCACCTTTTCTATGGAATGTTCTATAAATTTTTGCCCTCCAAATCCAGGATTAACAGTCATTAACAAAACCATATCTACATCTCTAATCACATTTTCCAATAGACAAACTGGCGTTGCCGGGTTGAGCGTAACACCGGCTTTCATTCCCGCCTCATGAATTTCATGGATGATTCTATTTAAATGTAGGCATGCTTCATAATGAACATTCATCATCATTGTTCCTAACTGTGCGACTTGTTTAATAAATTTTTCCGGTTTCTCAATCATCAGGTGCACATCCAGAGGTTTTTTACACAAGTTGGCTACAGCCTTCAATACAGGAAATCCAAAACTAATATTCGGCACAAAAACACCGTCCATAACATCAAGATGCAACCAATCAGCCTGACTTCTATTAATCATTTCAATATCTTTTTGAAGGTTACCAAAGTCGGCCGCCAATAATGATGGTGAAACTATCTGCATAATAAAAATAAATTAGATTTACAATTGCAAAATTACAAATTTCATCTATAAATCTAAAATATTTTTATTATAATTCGCACATCTTATAGATTAAAAAGCATTTTAATCTTCAATCTTCATAATAAAATCTTTTATTTTCTTATAATAGGCACATATTTTTCGATTAAAAGTCTTATATTTGCAATAAAAACGCAAATACAATTCATGTTAAGAAAGGTATTATCTCCCCAAGAAACGGCAAATCTCAAAAACATGTTTGCTAGTTGTAAGAATGTAGTAATCACATGCCATCCTGGTCCCGATGGAGACGCAATAGGGTCATGCTTAGCTCTTCACGAATACCTGACTAGGAAAGGCAAAAATGTAAAAATAATAGTTCCAAATTACTTTCCAGACTTTTTAAAATGGATGCATTCTTCAGACACAATACTGCTTTTTGACCGGCACAGAGCAATGAGTAAAACACATTTTCAGATAGCAGATTTAATCATTGCATTAGATTATAACGCCCTATCCCGGATTGATGACATGCGTATTCCGATTCAATACAGTCGAGCCAAACGAATTATGATAGACCATCATTCCGAACCCGAACATTTTTGTGACTTAACCATCTCACGCCCAGACTTAAGCAGTACATGTGAACTATTGTATCGTATCTTCGTAGAAATAGGAGAATCCAATAAAATAACAAGGTACATGGCAGAAGACCTTTATGCAGGAATGTGTACAGACACAGGTCGTTTCACCTATAACTCCAACGACCCTGAAATATTCGTTATAATTTCAGAATTAATGCGAAAAGGTATAGACAAAGACTTAATAATCCGCAATTTATATAATCAAAACACAGAAGGTCGTTATCGTTTAATGGGTCATATTCTTCTAAATAAGCTTGAATTATACCCGGATGTTCACGGTGCAATATTTTCTGTTACACGTGAAGAATTGACCCAATTCAAATATCTTAAAGGCGATGCAGAAGGATTGGTTAACATCCCTTTAGAAATAAAAGGCATCAAAGTATGTATATCGCTTCGTGAAGACACAGATAAAGACCAAATATTTGTATCAGTGCGCAGTGTTGACGATTTTTCCGCTCACAATATGTGTGTTCGCTTTTTTAATGGTGGCGGCCATTTCAATGCTTCAGGCGGCAGATTGTATTGTCCAATGCCAGAAGCGCTTGAAATAGCTCGTTCTGCATTAGAATATTATCGTTCAGAACTAAGCATGAACTGACCAATGTGCGGATTATACATTCACATACCCTTTTGTATATCCCGTTGTATATACTGTGATTTTTACTCAACAACACGAACAGAAGAAATTTCACATTATATAGATTGTATATGCATGGAGCTTATAAAGCGTTCTGCAAATAAAATATCATCCCACACACCAATAGAAATTAGCTCTATTTATTTAGGTGGTGGTACACCTTCACAAATACCAGTTTCATTGCTGAATAAAGTATTTAGTCATATTTATAAATATTATTCTATAGACGATAATGCTGAAATAACCATAGAATGTAATCCAGAAGACATCAATTCGACATATTTACACGCCCTGTCATCCACCCCTATCAATCGTATAAGTTTTGGAATCCAGAGTTTTGATAATGACAGATTATCTTTTCTTCACCGTCGCCACAATTCAGAACAATCAGAACGTAGCATTAAACTAAGTCAAGACTATGGATACACTAATATAAGCATAGATCTTATGTATGGTTTTCCCAACGAATCACTAGAATCATGGGAAAAAGATGTAAAAAAAGCATTAGAATTAGATGTTCAGCACATATCTGCCTATTCATTAAGTTATGAAGAAGGAACAATATTGACAAAAATGCTCCAAAACGGACAAATCAAAGCATTATCAGACGAAATATGTTCTAAAATGTATTATCATTTAATAACCACTTTAGAATCTTTCGGTTTTGAGCAGTATGAAATATCCAACTTTGCAAAGCCAGGCTTCCATTCCAAACACAATAGTAACTATTGGAAAGGAATACCATATATAGGTATAGGCCCTGGTGCACATTCATACGATGGAAAATTCCGGAGCTGGAACATATCATGTCTTGATAAATACATGAAATCCATAGAAAACGGTAAAGAATCAATAGAAAAAGAAGAATTAAGCGAAACAGATAAATACAATGAATATATTATGACACGTTTACGCACAAAAAATGGAATTAATTTAGAAGAAATAAATACATTATTCAACAAATCATTCATTAAGTATTTAAATAAAACAATAAAAAAACACATAGCCTTATCCAATTTAAGTATAAACAACAATAATATTTTTATAAATAAAAACAGATTATTTATATCAGATAGTATAATTTCAGACATGTTTAAAGTGTAAAGAAAACAATTTTGTGTACGCACACATTTTTACATTATTTCTTATTTTGTGTACTTTATGTAATATGTTACACATTAAAAGTTAAAAAATAGTTAAAAACGAAAAAATAATTAGTGTAATAAGTACAACGTAAAGAAAAAGTCCGTAAATTTGCACTGTTTTTAAGTAACAATATTGTTTTACAAATTAAATTAAACAAAAAAATGAAAAAGGTATTATTGATGGTTGCTGCAGTTGCAGTTATGACATTTGTTTCTTGCAAGAACGAAGCCGCAAAAACTGAAAATGGTGAAAATGATACTACAGCAGTTGATACTACAGCAGTTGATACTACAGTTCAGGAAGTTGTAGAAGACACTACTAATGTAGAAACTCCTGCAGAACCAGCTGAATCAGAAGCAGCTCCAGCACCAGAAGCTAAGGAAGAAACTCCAGCAGAAGCAGCTAAGGAAGAAGCAGCTAAGGAAGAAACTCCAGCAGAAGCAGCTCCAGCAGAAACTCCTGCAGAACCAGCTAAGTAATTAAAGATTATTTTAGGAAAACAGTGGTAATCCACTGAGAGAATTGAAACCTGCAAGGTAAATCCTTACAGGTTTTAATTATATAAAAAAGATGGTGTGTCAAAACGTACACACCATCATTTTTTATTCATCAACAAAGATTGAGTATGTCAGCACAAATTCAGGGAAAATCTTAAAATGAATTTCATAGTGTTCTTGATCATCAGTCTTTAATTCTTGTAGAATA
>Ga0247609_10004940_pt1 | contig 13191 bp, 7 predicted proteins | sample 172DNAGHGlowgp2_FD_193487 | JGI IMG/M metagenome (GOLD analysis project Ga0247609, IMG submission 193487) | Sheep rumen microbial communities from Palmerston North, Manawatu-Wanganui, New Zealand - 1728 DNA GHGlow gp2 | ecosystem: Host-associated > Mammals > Digestive system > Stomach > Rumen ...
TTTTACCGCCAACGAACTGCTACGTGTGGTAATGTGCGACAGTAACCGTTACCTCGACAGTGTTATTCTCGGCTATCAGCCCAGACTTGAAATCCTTACTTTCGGCACTACCAGTCTTGCCGGAATCGATGTGAGCGGCTGTCCTTCGTTAAAGATGGTTAGAAGCCACGAGACCCATTTCTCGGCACAAGCCTACGACGAGCTTATGTGCCAACTGCCGCAGTGGCGGCCTGCTGATTCGGCCAAATTCTTTATTAGCGACTATAATGGATATAATATCGACACATCTTTCTCTTCGTCGAACTCACAGATTGCACTCTCCAAAAACTGGACTTTCTACGACCGCTATTCAGGCCCGACCACAGTGCAGACCACCGGCACATACGTATGTCCGCCACCTGTGCGCAGAATCCGCCTCAAAGTACGCTCCGATAGTATCATAAACCTCAACTTCGTGGCCGACTCCGCAAATTCGCCCATACGCGTTGTAAGTGGCACTACCGACACCACATTTCGCATAGGTACATCTATTATATGGCAAAATTACAGTGTGTTTGCCGAAGGCAGCTATATGGACATTTACGGAAATTTAAAAGAGTTTTATTGTCCAAACAATCATAACAATGTGGTGAGTGTCGACATAAGCCAAAATCCATATCTAAAAAGGCTTGAGTGTGGCAATAATGCCGTGTCTTATATAAATCTTGGCGGAGTCAATAATCTTGAAATCCTTTATGCGCCGTGGTGCAGCCTTACATCCATCGATTTGAGAGCTTGTCCTCGCTTGCGACATTTCAATATTCGCAACAACCGCATCTCAACCCTCGACATCTCGCGCAATCCGATATTGGAGACATTCTCTTGTCAGAACAATCGCCTGACTTCGTTGGATGTCAGCCACAACCCTCTGCTTACTGGAATGGATTGTTCCAACAACCAGATCCCGACTTTGGATATAAGTACCAATCTTGGCATAAGAATCATCAGGTGCTATGGCAATCCTATCAGTGCTTCGGTTTTGGATGACATGATATGTACCCTGCCTAATGGTTCTGGAGGTTTCTTGTCTTATTATATTATGTCGATTAATGATAGGAACGACAGTAACGATGCAACTTATGCAGCCAATGTTAGAAATGCATATGACAAGGGGTGGTCTGTTTGTGATACCTTTTATTTTCCCGTCAATACCAGCAATGGCACGTTCCTTTGTCCGCCAACTACAACTCGGAAAATACGTGTGAAAGTGCTTCCCGACAACGATATATCTATCAATTTTGCCGCAGACACCTCCAATACCCCGATACGTGTCCTGTGTGGTTCGCTCGATACTGTCTTCATCGCCGATACCGTTTTTACGATGAGAAGCATACGGGTGCATGCCGATGCTGTGACCATGGATATCTACGGCGATGTGAAGAGTTTCTATTGTTCAGGCAACCAAAACAAAGTGTGGTCTCTCGACGTAAGCCAGAATCCTTATTTGAAGAAACTAAACTGCAGCTATAACGCTATATCGCCTTCGATTCCTTTTGCAGAAAACATTATGATTGAGGAACTTGACATGAGCCACAACAACATTACGGCACAATCCCTTCGCAGATGCCCCAACCTGACTTATTTCAACTGCAGCTACAACAATATCTCATCTATCAACATATTGAGCGCTCCAGTATTGGAGACTTTCTACTGCGATAATAACAGCATCGCAGCTTTGGACATCAGCAACAATCCTCTGCTTTCCGATTTCGATTGCTCCAACAACAGACTTTCTTCGTTGGACTTCTCTGCCAACACAGTTATTGAACATGTTAGATGCTATGGCAACAGTCTTTCCGCCAGAGCTTTAGATGAAATGATGTGCTCCCTGCCTACGGTGAGCAGCGGAATCCTTGTGCCGATGGGAGATGTCACCGACAGCAACGATGCTTTTTACGACGCCAATGTGCGTAATGCCATCGCAAAGCATTGGTCGGTTTTCGATTCCAACAACTACCAAGTGCATTCCACCAACGGCACATACGTCTGCGGTCAAGGCATTGAAACTGCCGAGCACAGCCGGCTGACAATCACCCCCAATCCCGCCAAGGGCAGCGTTACCGTCGGCGGAATGGAAGGTGATACTGAGATACGTATTATCGACCTGCAGGGCAGGACGGTGAAACGCCAGCGCGCCACGACAGGCACAGCCGTCATCGATATCCGAGAGCTCGAAAGCGGCATATATTTCCTGAAAACGGAATATTCCTGCGACAAGCTGATTGTTAAATAAATAACGCAACAGTTGGGTGCCAGTCCTTCGGACTTCTATTTGGAATTTGTGATTTTACATACAGGGGTTTACACCCCTGCCTATGGTATGCCAGTCCTACGGACTTGGAGTTGCGCAACGAAAACCCCGTAGGGGTGTAATAATATAGGCAGATGGCGTAAGCCCCTGCTAATGAAAACATCGAATGCATTTTGAACCCCCAAGGGGTGAAGAAACATCCAGTGGATGTTTCGATAGCCCGAAGGGCGGAGAATACAAACCCACGCAAAATAAATCCGTGTTTATCCGTGCCATCCGTGGTCAAAAAATGTGCGGTGTTTTATCCGGACGCACGCAGTGCGTCCCTACATCCGAAATCATAATTCCGAAATCCGAATTGAAAAAAACTTCCGAATTCCGAATTCCGAACTCCGAATTCAAAAAAAAATCGTATATTTGCATTTCTTACTGATACAGAAAAATAATAGCTAAGATAATGGAAGATAACAAGTTGTTTGCGGAATTTCCGCCCGTTTCCACCCAGCAGTGGGAGGAAGTGATTAACAAAGACCTCAAAGGTGCCGATTACGACAAGAAACTGGTATGGAAAACCATCGAAGGTTTCAACGTGAGACCTTACTACCGTGCCGAAGATTTGGAAAACCTGTCGTACCTCAACACCAACCCCGCCGAATTTCCCTACACACGCGGCAAACAGGCCCATTCCAACGTGTGGGACATCCGTCAGGACATAAAAGTGAAAGACCCCGTGGAGGCCAACCGCTTCGCCGTCGACGCAGTGAAAGGCGGATGCAACTCGCTGGGCTTCTGCGCAAAGCAGGTTACCGACCTCAACGCAATGGCAGCCCTGCTAAAGGACATCGACCTCACCAAGGTTAAGATAAACTTCAACTGCGCCAAGGATTTCGTGGCTCTGCTGAAACTCTTTGTGGAGTATCTCGGCACCAAGGGCATTGACCCCAAGAGCGTGCAGGGAAGCGTCAATTTCGATATGTTCAAACACGCTCTCAACCACGGCGATTTCTGCGGTGGCGAAGAAGGGGAGTATGCCTTGGCAAAATCTCTCATCGAATTTGCCGACAGCAACTTGCCCGGTTTCCGCGTGCTTACCGTAAACGGCAACCTGTTTCAGAATGCGGGTTCCAGCATCGTTCAGGAACTCGGCTTCACCCTTGCCGCCGCCAACGAGCTTATGGCAAACCTCACCGACATGGGCGTGGCTTCCGAAAAAGTGGCCAAGAACATGGTGTTCAGCTTCGCCATCGGATCCAACTATTTCATGGAGATGGCAAAAATCCGTGCCGCACGTATGCTGTGGTCGAAGATTGTGGAACAGTACAAACCAGCCTGCGACTGCGCCTACAAGGTGTTCATCCACGCCGCCTCCGCAGTTTGGAACAAGTCGATGTACGACGCACATGTGAACATGCTGCGTACCACCACCGAGACCATGAGTGTCGCCATCGCCGGTGCCGACTCCATCGCCGTGGCTCCGTTCGACATCGCCTACAAAGAGGCCGACGATTTCTCGTACCGCATCGCACGCAACCAGCAGATACTGCTCAAAGAGGAGTCTTATTTCGACAAAATTGCCGACCCCGCTGCCGGTTCCTATTATATCGAAAACCTCACCGATTCCATCGCACAGTACGCATGGAAGAACTTCCTCGCCGTTGAGGAAAAAGGCGGTTTCGCACAGGCTATCCGTCAGGGTTTCGTTCAGGACGAAATCGAGGCTACAGCCACCAAACGCAACAACGACATCGCTATGCGTAAGACCGTTATCCTTGGCACCAACCAGTACCCCAACCTCAAGGACGAGATGCTGGAAAAGATCGACAAAAAGGATAAATGCTGTTGCTGCTGCAATTCCGAGGAAGGTCCTATCCGCAAGTTGCACCAGTACCGTGGCGCCGAGGCTTTCGAGGAGCTGCGTCTGGCCACCGAGCGTTCGGGCCGCAAACCGAAAGTGTTTTTGCTCACCTACGGCAATGTGGCAATGCGTCGCGCCCGTGCGGGATTCGCCACCAATTTCTTCGGCGTGGTGGGATACGAGATTATCGACAATGTGGGATTCGCCACAGCACAGGAAGGTGTTGAGGCCGCCCTCAAAGCCAATGCCGACATCGTGGTGCTCTGCTCCTCCGACGACGAGTACGCCGAGATAGTTGCCGACGCCTGCAAAGGTCTGAAAGGCAAAGTTAAGAGCATCGTTCTGGCCGGTTTCCCGAAAGAACAGGTGGAAGAGTTCAAGGCCGCCGGTATCGACGAGTTTATCCATATCAAGACCAACGCTCTGGAATGCCTTACCTCGTTCCAGAAACTGATGGGACTGATGTGATACAGTCTTGATATTATAAATAAAATTGCGGCGGATTTCTTCGAAATCCGCCGCAATTATTATATACCTGATTTACTGTGTTTTACTGCAATTTCAACGCGTTGTTGCAAGTTCGGGGTTCAACTCCTCCACAGCGGTGATGATGCCGTTGGCGATGAAATTGTTGCCCTGCGAGAGTCTTACTATGGTGTATGTCTCCGAAACTTCGTGTGACAGGCTGATGGCGACGAGTTTCAGCATTTTGCCGTCAGTAGTTACAAAACTGTCGCCGACTTGGATTTTGTTGATATTGTCGAAACCTTTGTAGTTGGCCGATTTTTCGGGGGCGTAGGAGGCCCAGCCGTTGGCGGTGCGCAGGGGATGGTCGGTGGTGGCGGTGAGGGTGGTGCCGTCGGCAAAAGTGTAAGTAACAAGGTCGCAGTGCTTTGCGTTGGCGGTCTCCTCAACAGTGGCGGCAACGCTTTTTCCTGCCTTGTCGAGACTCAGCACTTGGTCGCCAAGTTCGATGTCTTCGATGTTTTTGAAAGTGCCGTCGGCCATGGTGATTTTGGTGCCGGGGGCGAGGCAGTGCACGTCAAGACCATCGAAATAAATCTCCGAAAGGGCGGTGTCGTCAAATTTGTCGCCTTCGTAAACTTCGAGTATCTCGAAACGCATCGTCCACTGTTGTTTGAAAGTCAGCGGCTCAATTTCGAAAGTCTGGTCGCTGCGGCTGTCCTCTAGGTTGAGTATTGCCAACGGTTGGCCGTTGACATACACTTTAAGGCGTTTCACCCGCGAGTTGTTTTTCCATGCAGTCTGACTCTTCACGTATCCGTTCACCACGTGGATTTCGGTGATGCGAGGGTTGTTGGCCTTGAAAGTGTATTCCACCCATTGGCCTATGCCATAGCCTTTTACACCTTCCACCCACGGGGGGTTGTACATCAGGTCGTGGAGGTTTTTCTCGTTGTAGTCGTTCTTGCCCTGACTTTTCAGTCGGCTCGAAGCCGTGATTTTTATAGGACCGCCATCGCCGCAGTACCACGAGCAGCCTTGGCCCATGATGTCCCAGTAACTGCTGTAGGTCTCATCGTAACCGAGTTTTGCCATATATTCAAAATCGGACTCGGTCAACTTGTCCCATCCTTTTTTCTTGGCAAAAGCAATGGCTTTGTCGTAATCTGCCGCACCTTTGTCGGTGAGGTAGATGATCTTTACTTTCGGATAAAGGTTCTTGATTTCCTGTGCGTTGGCCGTCATCGTCAAAACGCAAAGGACTATCGCCGCGATGGTCAGTCTTTTCATAATATTGGTATTTTTGATAATTATAAAATGAATAACGGCATGTCGGGTGTTTTATTGTGTTGTGATTTGCCATGCCGTACATAACAAAAAAAACGCACGTCAGTGCGTTTTTTTAATTATCAATTATCAATTTTCAATTTTCAATTGTCAACCTACTGCTTCTTTCAGGCGTTCGGCGTTTTCGGCCAGCTGCAGGGCATCGATCAAATCCTGTATGTCGCCGTCCATAAATGCGGAAAGGTTGTACATGGTGTAGTTGATGCGGTGGTCGGTAACGCGGCTTTGCGGGTAGTTGTAGGTGCGAATCTTGGCCGAGCGGTCGCCGGTGGAGACCATGGTCTTGCGTTTCGACGACATCTCCTCGAGATATTTGTTGTACTCGCGTTCGAACAGTCGTGTACGCATCACCACAAGGGCTTTCTCCATGTTCTTAATCTGCGATTTCTGGTCCTGGCACGACACCACAATGCCTGTGGGTATGTGGGTGAGACGCACGGCGGAGTAGGTGGTGTTCACCGACTGTCCTCCGGGACCCGAGGCGCAGAAAATCTCTTTCTTGATGTCCGACTGTTTCAGTTCCACGTCGAACTCCTCGGCTTCGGGCAGCACCACCACCGAGGCGGCGGAGGTATGCACACGGCCTTGAGTCTCGGTCTGTGGCACGCGCTGCACGCGGTGCACTCCCGATTCGTATTTCATCACGCCGTAAACGCCGTCGCCTATCACGTTGAAAACTATCTCCTTATATCCACCAGCGGTGCCTTCGGTATAGTCCACCACTTCGATTTTCCAGTTGCGTTTCTCGCAGTAGCGCACGTACATGCGGTAGAGGTCGCCGGCAAAGATGCTGGCTTCGTCACCGCCGGTGCCGCCGCGTATCTCGAACACTGCGTTTTTGTGGTCCTGCGGGTCGGCGGGGATGAGCATCAGACGGATGTCCTCCTCCAGCTTGTCGCGTTTCTCTGTGTAGGATGCCAGTTCTTCCTTGGCCATGTTGCGGAACTCCTCGTCTTTCTCGTTGCTGAGGATGTCCTTGCAGTTGGCGATGTTGCCGATGATGTCCTTATATTCCTTGTAGGCCTCGATGACGGGCTGGAGGTCCTTGTAGTCCTTCGATAGTTTCACAAAACGTTTCATGTCCGACATTATGTTCGGATCGTTGATTTCTTTCTCAAGCTCTAAATAACGGGCGTTTATGGCTTCTAATTTGTCTAACATTGTGTCTGAATTTGGTTTGCAAAGATACGATTTTTTTTCCAACTCTGAAGTCTGAAGCCTGAAGTCGTTGTGGCTGTTCTGAATTGTTGTTTGATAATTAACGAGTTATGGTTGAGTGTGCAGCGACGTTTGGGTCTGTTTGTCGTTGTTAGTTTTATACTTTTTGCAATAAAAAACGGGAAACCTGTGTGGTTTCCCGTTAAAACTTGTATTATCGGATTTTCTTATTTGACAATCAACTGGCGAGTTTTTTCGTTGTTGCCTGCGCGGAGACGAACCACATACACACCTGCTTTCCAGTCAGATGTTGCGATGGAAGCGTTTTGGTGAGCGTTTACTTCGCCTTTATTCAGGCAACGTCCCATAAGGTCGTACACTTCGTAGCCGATGTTCTCGTTGCTGTTGAGTGTCGAAATATTTACTACGTTGCTTGCGGGGTTGGGATAGATATTCACGTCGATGTCCTCGGCAATGGCGGTGTTGATGCCCACAGAGCCTTGTGCAAAGGTAACGTTATCTATGCCAATGCCACGACCGAAGTGTGCGGTGCCCACAAAGGCCACTTGCAGGAACGGAGCGCTTGGCAGGTTCAGCGATTCCTCGCGCCAAGCAGTAATGCTGGAATTGTATATTGCCAAGGTTGTCCAGTCGTCGGCAAGGGAAGTGCGGTATTTAACTTCAAGTACGTCCTGATAAGTGAGACGTTTCTGGTTTCTTATCCAGAAGGAGATGTGTGCGGGACTAACTGTCGAAGTGTTCACCGGAGCTGTGGCCAAAATAGCTTGGTTGTTGTCGTAAGTCTGGTCAGTGGCGGCACAGAACATGCAGTTTGTCGGACTGTATGGAGCGTAGGCGTTGTTGTTGCCGTAAGCCACGCGCCATTGATAGTTGTTGGAGGTGCATTCCGAAGTCCAGTAGGCGGGCAAATTGTTGCTGTCGGCATCGAAGTTCTCGGTATGTGGCAGGGTATAGGCTTCATGAGGTGTTGTTGCCGAGGCTTCCACACCCGAAGTCCATGTGCCGTTGTCGTTAAGCGAGTAAATTTTGTATTTGCAGAGAGTGTTAGGATTAAGACCTGAGTGGACGAAAGATGTGTTGTAGCCTTGGTAAATCACCGTGCCGCCACCGGTAACTGCATCGCCGTTTGTGTACGTATCGCCTTGAGGTGTCCCGAACACTCCGTTGGCTGAATAAACGAGAAGTACTTTTTTGTAGTCCCAAAGTCCCCATGTCAGTTTTATGGAATGAGCGGTGGCCGGAGTAGCCATAAAGGAGCCCGGGTTTATGTCGGCACCCATAAAGGTGAAACATACTGTTTTGTTGCGGGTTACACGTGTTATGTTGGTCAAAGGCTTGTCGGTGTTGTTTCCAGCCCACGATTTCTGCGACGGTGTTGTGTTGTCGGTAAAGGCGTTGCGATAAGCTCCAAACGGGCAAGAGCCACTTTCCACCGTTCCGTAAGATGCCACGGAACCCGTGGGTATGGCGTTGCTGTTCACTGATGTAACCACGTAGAATTTCTGTGGGTGTGTTGTGTTTACATTGTATCCTGGAACTCCGTTGCCATGGGCACGATAGATGAGCAGTCCGTAACCGGGAATGCTTGCGTCGAATTTGTGGTTCTGACGGTTTTCGAGAAGGAAATACTCGTTGCGTGTTGTTGTTTCTACACGTAGGAAGTCGGGGTGTGTCTCGGCGTCGAGCATTACTATTGCTTCGGGCGAAGAGATTGTTCGAGGTGTGGCCCAGTGGTATATATAGCATTTTGTGTAGGGGTTGTGGTGGGCTGGGGTGGCGCCGTTGCCGTTCCAGCTTCCGCTTGCCATAATGTCCCATGTACCGGTACCGGGGTATTTTCCGCCGGAGCTCTCGTAGTCGGTGTCGTAGAAGTCGGGAGCGCCGAACACATGTCCCAGTTCGTGGCATATCACGCCGATGTTAGTTATCGAAGAGCCGGAATTGCCGCGCAGTTCAGGGGAGCAGGAGTAGTCGCGAAGCTGTCTTCCGTCTACTGCACAAGCGGTGAGCAGGGTGCCACGGTGCGACCAGATGCAGTCGGCTCCGCCGCTCGATTCCTCGCCGTAGCCGGCAAAGAAAATATGTACGCCGTCGACGTAGCCGTCGTTGTCGTTGTCGAATTGCGAAAAGTCGACGCTGTCGTTGGCAAGTGTTATGGCGTCGCGCGCAAACTGCTGCGAGTTTCCGTTGCTGTTATTGCCGTAGTAGGCAATGGTCCGGGGCAGCTGCACGGGGCCTATTACCACGAATTCCAACTGCATCTTGCCGTAGGAGTTTTCGTTGTAAAAACTGCGTACGCTGTTAGAATTGCTGCCGCTCATCTGGTTGAGCAGGGTGTTGAACTGTGCTTTGGTCTTTTGGAAGGCTCTGTTGCTGAAAGAGGCGAGAATCACGGGGAATTTTACCGTTCCCAAAGTGGCGGCCTTTTCGTATGACTTGTCGTTGCATTCGTTTAACATCTTCCATAGCTGAAGCATGGTCTTTACTTGCGAGTCGCTGTAGAACAGACGTTTGGGAGTCTGTGCAAGGAAAGCTTCCACCTCGGCGCTGCGGGCTGCAATGTCAGTGGCGATGTATTGCGAAGGCACCATGTCGCCGTTTTCGTCCTTGGTGGCATAGCAGAAATAACCTTCGTCGTTGTAAATCAATGAGTAGCCGTCTTCAGTCTCGGCCCATTTGATACGTTCGTCGCCTTTCATCGTAAGGGTGAGAACGGTGGTTTTGTCGGGTTGTACGAATCTCATGGGGTAGGGGTAAGCGGTAACGGCTTTGGCCATGTCGATGACGCTGAAAAGAGCAATCATCAGTATCAATACAGTTTTCTTCATAAAATGAATGTTTTGTGGTTATAGATATTTTGTAACCTTGTTTGTTTTATTATTACGTTTGTTATTTAATTAATTCTATTTCTCTAACTATGGGTTGTACTTTTTCTCGCAATTCGTTGATATCCAGCATGGAATAGGTGGTTTTCTGAGGGTCGTTGTAGAGGTTTTTGTTTTTGTTGAAACGTTCGATGTCGTAGTTTGTGGCAATGCGGAAACTTTCGCGCGAAATGCTTTCCTTTACTCTGCGTGCCGACATAAGGCCGCTGTTGTATTTCTGCAGCTCGTTGTTTTTCATATATTTGCGGTATCTCGACAGCTGTCGTGATATCTGGTCGCGGTCGCCGTTGTCATTTATAGCGGAGAGGTTTATGTTGCCGGCGATGGTGGTCTCGAGCAGAGCCATTTTTTTGTTTTTCTTGTCTTTGTAATAGCCCAGATATGCGTGCTTGGGTTCAATGAAAATAACGGTGTGTATGCCGATTTTCTTAAGTATCGAAGCAATGAAAACGCAGGCGTCGATGCAGTTGGCCTGTTTGTTCTTGTACACCTCGTCCAAAAAACGGATGTATTGTGTGTTCACTTTTTTCGACGAACGGCTGGTGTTGGTTATTGAGCTGTAGTGTATGCCCTTGGTTTGCAGGTAGTACCAGATGGCGAACACCTGCTCGTTTACGTAGTCTTCGTTTACCTGGTAGCCGGTAAAGCGGTCCACAATGCCCTGCTGGAGTATTTCTTGCAGTATTTTGTCGAGGTAGGGATGTTCCTCGTTTACGTATGCTGCAAAGAGCCAGCGATAGTCGATGTAGTTGTTGGCGGAATCCCTCAATCCGAGCAGACATTCGTTCACGCCACGGTAGTTCAGACGCATGTTTTTAACGTCCACTTCCTCGTCGTTTATGTAGCAGGTGAAAGTGAGGTCCACCATTCCTGGCTGTTTCAGTACTGCCAGCTTGTCGTATTTCCATTTGATGAGCGGGGATATTTTGTAGCGTGTGTTGGCGTCTTCGAGGGTTATCTGTATTGTGGTGTTGTAGTTAATTTTCGACGAATCGAGCACTATGCGTACCACGGAGTTGCGTTTTGGCGATGTTATGCCTATGGTGAAGAGATCCGACTCCGTTTTGCCGTTGTAGTTGGCCATTCCGAGGATGAACGATGGGTAGAGGGTGTTGTCGAGGCTGCTGTTGTACTCCACATCGAACTGCACTTGGTTGGGGTCGAAAGACGATTTTTTCTTTATCGGCCCGGCACAGGTGGCCAATGCCAAAATTGATATGGCGGCTACGACTGTAGTTATTGCTCTGTTCGGATTCATTGTTATATATTATATGTGTGCTAAAATTTTTTTACTCTCGATTGATTTTCGCTTATGAAAGCGGCCCACGACGAGCCTTTCCTTGTCTTTGTCTTAGCCACGGCTTGCGGTATGCTGTCGTTGTGGTTTAGGAAATGGCAATAGGCCACGGCGAGGGCGTCGGTGGCGTCGAGGTGGTCGGGGAGGGTGGCGAAGTTCAGAAGTCTTTGCAGCATGGCGGCCACCTGCTCTTTGGAGGCGGCTCCGTTGCCGGTAACCGACTGTTTCACACGTCGGGGTTCGTATTCGCAGAAAGGTATGTCGTTGGCAAGAGCTGCGGCGATGGCCACGCCCTGCGCGCGTCCCAGCTTGAGCATCGACTGCACGTTTTTGCCGTAGAAAGGCGCTTCGATGGCCAGATATTCAGGGTGGTGGGTGTCGATAAGCTCGCGGGTGGCTTCGAAAATCTTTTTTATACGTTGTTCGTGGCTGGCTATCTTCTGCACGTTGAGCACGTCCATGGTTACGAGGCTGGCTTTGTTGCCATCCACGCTCAGCAGCGCGTATCCCATGAGACGGGTGCCTGGATCGATGCCTAAAATGATGTGTGCCACGATGTTATCTCTTTTTTAAAGGTCGAAACACTCTTTTTCGTACTCTTCGAGTTCCATAGTGGCGAAGTTGATGATGTTCTCTTCGTCAAGAAGATAGTCGAAACATTCGGGGTTGGCCACGTTGTAGATATCCTGTTCGAATTTTTTGTGCTTGGCTCCGGCTGGCATGTTTTTAAGCACGTATGCGCTTACACATTCCAAAATTCTGGCACGTTGTGTGGAGCCGTTGTCGGTGCCAAATTCGTCGGCAAAGTCCCAGTCGGCCACGCTCATCTGCGGGTCGCGTTTGGAGTCGAGTATCACCACCTTGTGAGCCTTGACGTTGTAGTTCATCAGGTTCTTGGCTGTCTTGGTGGATTTCAGTGTGTAGTTGAGGTACACAATCCATTCTCCGTTTTCTTCCACCCATCGGTTGATTGTGACAAATAGTATGGCGTCGATGCCGTATTTCGTGTTGTAGTCTTTGAGGTCGTGGGAGAATTTCAGGTCTTCGGTCGACGCTGTCTCGACACGAGCTATCTCCTTGGCTGCAAGCGGTCCGATTACGTAGTATCCCTTGCGAATGACGGGAGTCTGCAAGGTCTGGTACATGTATGCGTGGGCAGTGTTCACCTCGCGGTTGAAAACGAGGTCGTCGGCATATACCACTTTTTTGCGTTCAATCTTGTCGATTATCGGGGCTATGTATATCACCGCCGGCTTTTCTTTGTAAAGGTTTTCGTAGCGTGTAACTTTCTTTTCGGTCTTGCAGCCGATGGTTACAAATATCACTGTTGCTATAAATATGTATGCTGATATTTTTTTCATCGTTCTGTCCTTTCTATTTAGTGGTGTTGGTGGTGTCGGAAACGGCATTGCTCTTGTTCTGGCTTTGCAGACGTTTCTGTTCGCGTTCAAGTCTCAGTTGTTCGCGTTTCTGTTCGCGTTCGTTGGCCTGTTGTTTTTTCTGGGCTTTGCGGTCCTTGGCGGCTTGTTTGCGCTGTTGGTAGCGTTCTTTCTGAGCGGCTTTCTTTTGTGCCTCGCGTTCTTTCTGCGATGCTTTTTTCTGGCTGTCGCGTTCGTCCCTCATCTGCTCGCGTTCTTTCTGTTTGGCTTTGCGAGCGGCTTTTTTCTCTTTTTCTTTGGCTTTGCGGGCGGCTTTCTTTTCTTTTTGCTGCTGCTTGTATTCTTTGGAGCCTTTCGGATAGCGCACTTTTTCAAATTCAAAGTCGTTGCCGAGGGCTTCTTTCATTGCCTTGTCGCGGTCTATGCTGTCCTGAATACGCTGTTTGGCCACACGTTCGCGTCCGGCAGCGGAGGTCATGTGTTCTTTCGGGAAC
>Ga0247609_10004944_pt1 | contig 13184 bp, 13 predicted proteins | sample 172DNAGHGlowgp2_FD_193487 | JGI IMG/M metagenome (GOLD analysis project Ga0247609, IMG submission 193487) | Sheep rumen microbial communities from Palmerston North, Manawatu-Wanganui, New Zealand - 1728 DNA GHGlow gp2 | ecosystem: Host-associated > Mammals > Digestive system > Stomach > Rumen ...
TTCTTGTTTTTCTTCTTCAACTTCCTCTTCTTCTATATATTTATCAATCTTTTTTTCTATTTCTTTATCTTCTTTTTCTTCATCTTTTTCAGTTGCTTTTTGTTGAACTTTTTCCGCTTTTTTTTTATTCTTTTTTGTCTTTACAATAATTGTATTATATATCTTTTTTGTTTTTCCATCTTGCACTGTTTTTGTTCTCATTGTTTCGTTTGTTGTTATATCGTCAATTTCTTTTATTATATTATTACTGCTTTCATCAATACTTGCATATGTGCTTGAACTCTCATATATATTGTCATTATAGTATGCACTTGAAGCATAGGCATTTTTTTGTAAAAAAAACATTGGTGCTATATTTGTAAAAAGTAATAACAAAGCTATTAAATAACAACTAATTTTCTTTTTCTTTTCTGCCATATAATGACTTTTTAATCAATATATTTTACAAAAAAAAAAAGTTCTTGCAAATTATTTTTTTGTTTTTATTCCTCTTCCTTTTTTTCTACCGCAACTTGTTTAAGCTTTGTTGCATCTTCAAGAGCATCAATTATATATCTTAATATTAAAAGTTTGTCGTTTTTTATTTCAGTTGGCGAATATTGTTTTACGTCAAAATCTGTCCAAGGATATTTTACTTGTTCAAGATCGTATCCAATTGATGCATTAACAAAATCAATATTTCTTCTATAATCCATTGTGTTAAATATAACAATAGGTGTGTTTGATATTTCTTCTGGAATTGCGCCCTGTGCAACATCTATTGCCATTTTTGATATTGCAAAATGTTGTTCTACATATAGTTCTTTTTCTCTAATTGCAGAATGAATTGTATTTCTAATATTAAATTGGTTGTCGCATTTTGCAACAAAGAAATGTTCTTGAAATTTTGCAAACAAACCACTATTTATCTTATATCTTCCATTGCTTTCCAATTCTTGCATTGCTCTTTTTACAGAGCCTTGATTGCTTTCATATAGATAAAATAGCAATCTTTCAAAATTTGTTGGTATATTTGTGTGTAAGCAAGAAAAACCTTCAATAGTATCATTATTATTTATTGCAACTTTGCTTTCTTGTATTTCATATAAAAAATCATTTTTTTCGGTCGCTAATATTATTTTTCTTATTGGTATTCCTAATTTTTTTGCAAAAAATGCAGATAGGCCAAGAGATAAATTTCCGGTTGGCAATGAAACACAAAATGGTTTCATATTACATCTAATATATGCTTTAAAAAATACAGGTAAATATGAAAATATATTGATTAAATTTAATTCGTTTATAAAAGTTAGATTTGCAAGTTCTCTTAAACTTGTATTATTGCTAATATCATATCTTATTGCGTTTATAAAATTTCCATCACATTCTGTTGAGCTATAACCTATGTTATCAGCATCTTTGTTTGCCATCGCAATCAATGCTTTTACGGATGGATTTTTTGTATTTCTTAATAACGTAAAACCTTTTAAAAATTTTTTATTTCTAATTGCCCAAGCTACACTTGGACCAGATGAGCCACCCGATATATCAATGACAGTTCTAACTTTATTTTCTTTTTCTGAAAAATAATTTATCAATTCAGCAGACAAACAATAACCATAATCTTTTACACAACCAGTTGGCCCATATGTTAAATTTGCAATTTCTATATTATCTTCAAAAGTTTGCATTGAAAAAACACCGTCAAATTGAAGATTTAAATTATTGTTTGGAACTCCAAAGCCTCTATTGAAATCTTTATAAGCATTATTTACAATAGTTGTTAATGTTTGTTTTGATAAAGCATTATCGCAAAATTGAAAAAGCAATTCAATTAAGATATCTGTGTATTTTTTATGTCCAAGCTGATATAATTGCTCTTGATCCATTGGTGTTAAAAAACTTGGAGTAAATAATCCACCTTGTTGTTCTGCCATTACATCTAATATTGTATCTTTAAATTTACATAATACTTTTGAATTTCTTGTGCTTACAAAAAACATATACTTATTATAAACCTTAATTTTTTTATTTATTCTTCAATGCTTTCTAAAACTTCTTCTTTATTTTTTAATATATCTGGAATAACTAATTCTCCGTGTTTTGTTGCGTACCAAGCGCCTTCTTCTACATGTTTATTTGTTTTTTCAAGTTTGTTTTTTATATATTCTCGTTTATCTGCATAACTTTCACAACAACTCATTGTTGTTAAAATTGATAAAATTAAAATAACAAAACTTATATTTTTCATAAAGTTATAATTAGTTAAAGAAACTATTTTTTTGATAAATTATTGATTTTATTTTTCAAATGTTTTATTGATATTAAAAATATTGATTTATTTTTTTATACAAATGAATAAAAAAAGAAAATGTATTGTTATTTCTGGTGCAAGTTGTGCTGGAAAAACGACAATAATAAATAATTTTTTAAGAAAATATAATACAAAAATTACTTTTGTTGTATATGATATAACAAGAAACAGAAGAAATAATGAGGTTGATGGAAAAGATTATAATTTTATAACAAAAACTGAATTTGAAGAAAGAAAAAAGCAACATAAATATGCATTTTATTATAATTTACTTGAAACATCAAGGGGTGTATTAAAAGAAACATTAAATGTTATCCATAAAAATAATAACATTCCAATTATAGTTATTGATTATGATCATTTAGATAAAATTAAAGTTTTATATGATGTTGTTGATGTTTTTATTACAACTAAAAATAAACAAATTTTAATCGATAGAATGATAAAAAGATATGGAACTTTTGAAAAAAATGATAAATTATTGCAATTTCGGTTAAAATATAATGAAAGTTTCTTAGAAACACAGAAATATTATAAATATATCATTATTAACGATGATATTGAAAAAGCGACAGATGTATTGTATATGATTTATAAAAAAGAATTTTGTTAAAATTAAATTTTAATGTCAAAACAATTATTTTTTATATATTCAATATAAACATCTTCAAGGTGTTGTCTTAATTTAATTCTGTTATTTAACTTATCTTTATTAATAGTGATATTACTAAGATTACTATATTCATTTATTAGTTTATTATAAAAAACATCATCTGTTCTACAAGAAATAACACTTAAATCTGTGTAAATATCAGCAAGCCCTGCAAAAGCATAATCAATTATGGCTACTATGTTATTATCGTCATTAATAATAATGTTTCCAACATTTATATCATTATGAGCGAATACTAAATTGTTTTTATTGTTGTTGTCATTAAATAAACTTTCAAAAAGTTTCATATCATAATTATTTGCAATTTTAATCATTTGTTTTAAAAAACTAACATAATTGTATTTATATTTTTCATCAATATTTTTTACATTATAACTATGCATTTTATAGAAAATATTTGCTAATTGTTCTGCTATTTTTTCTTTTTCTTGATTTGATAAATATTTAAATTTTTCTGCCAACGATTTACCTGATATTTTTTTATGTATCGAAAAACATTTATTGTCTATTTTATATATTTTCATATTAGGAGAATGAATGTTCATTTTTTCTCTTACAAAATTTGAGATATTACAATCTTTTTGTATTTGTTGTGCCCAAAAACTATTTCTTGGAAATTTACAAATATAATTTTCATTTTTACAATTAACATCTAATACAATATTTGTCCATCCTGTTGGTATAATATTAAATGAAAAATCTTTATCATTGAAAACATTTGATAATATTAAATTAAAATTATCATTTGTAGTAAAATAATCTAACATAAATATAAAATTAAATTTTATTATTTATTTTCCAACAGTGGTTAATAGGGCCATTACCTTTACCAAGATTTGGATTATTTAAAATTGCATTATATACATAATCTTTTGCTATATTGCAACTTTCAATAATATCAAAACCAAGCGCTAAATTTGATGCTATTGCTGATGACAAACTGCAACCAGTTCCATGTGTATTTTTTGTATCAACTTTTTTTCCTTCAAACCATATAATTTTATTTTCAAAGAATAAACAATCGCTACAATCGTTAAAATGCCCACCTTTTAGCAAAACACAATTATTTTTAACATATTTTGAAATTTCTTTTGCAGAGAATTCCATTTTTTCTTTGCTGTCAATTTTAATATTGTTTCCTGTTATCTTTTGCATAATTACTTCTGCTTCTGGAATATTTGGAGTAATAATATCTGCTATTTTAAATAAATCGTTTATCATACTATCAACAGCTTCTGGTTTTAGCAAACAATCCGTTATTCCGCCATTTGCCGTACAGACCATAACGGGATCAACAACTATATTTTTCAAATTGTAAAACTTTATTCTGTCTATTATTATTTTAATTTTTTGTTCGTCAAACACGGCGCCTATTTTTGTTGCATTTGGTGATATATCATTACAACAGACGTCTATTTGATTTTTTAAAAATTCATTTGAAACATCAAAAATTCCATGAATTCCTGTGGTGTTTTGTGCTGTAAGGAAAGTTATTGCAGTCATTCCATAAACTCCAAAAGCTGTAATTGTTTTTAAGTCTGCTTGCAAACCTGCCCCACCGGAGCAATCGCTACCCGCTATTGATAATACAGTTTTCATAAAAAAATGCTGTTTTAAGTGATTGTTTTATTTATAATTTGCAATATTTCTTTTGTTTCTTCGAAAATATTTTTTTTATTAAATATTTCTGATATCATTGCAAATCCTGAAACTCCTTTATTTTTAAATAGTGGAATTGTTTGTTTTTTTATTCCGCCTATTACAACACAAGGGATTTTAATATTATTAACAATATTTTGTATTTCTTCAAATGAATTTATTTCTGCATCAAGTTTTGTATGATTTGATATTTTTGAATTAGTAAATGGTGTCGTTGTTCCTATATAATCAGCGCCATTTTTTTCAGCAAGCATTGCTTCTTGTAATGTATTTGCTGAAATTCCAATTATTTTATTTTTTCCAAATTGTTTTTTTATATCATTTATATTTTTATCAATTAAATCTTCTTGCCCAAGATGTACGCCATCTGCATCACTTTGAATTGCAACATCAATATTATCGTTTATAATTAAAGGAATATTATATTTTTTTGTAATTTGTTTGATTTTTAATGCTTCTTGTAAAAAATCTTTAAATTTTAGTTCTTTTTCCCTTAGTTGTATAATTGTTGCTCCACCAAGTATTGCCTCTTCAACAGCTTTTTCAATTGTATAATTATTGTTGTGTATGCATTTTCTATCTGTTATTGCATATAATTTTAAACAATTTTTGTTAAAAGACATATTTATTTATATTGTATATAAAATATATGTCAATTTTAAAAAAATAATATTAAGAACAAATGCAATTATTCAATGTTGTGTCTTCTTTTGATTTTTTATTTTTTTTCTTATGATGTCTTTTTTTGCGTAGTTGTTTTTTACGCTCTTGTTTGCGTTTTACAGCATCTTGTTCTTCGTTAAAATCGGCACCTTCAAGGTAGAAATCTAAAAAATTGGTTGTCCCACAACTACAAAATGAAAAAGATATTAACAATAAAATTATAAATATTTTTTTTGTATAAAACATATTCATTAAATTAAACTTATACATATTGTATAAGTTAAACAAAATGACAATGGAAGAGAGAAATTGTCATCGATGTTGATATTTTTTGAAAACAATTCAACAATAGATGACACAAAGATTGATAATGACATAAATAAAATGTTAAAATTAACTTCTTTTGGAAAAACAAATTTTGTAAAAAATAGATATACAATAAAACTTGATAATACAAAAGATATAGTCCCTTCAAGTGTTTTATTGCAACAAATTTTTATTCTTCCAAAGTTTTTGCCAATCAATGCCGCAACTGCATCACTTATTATAAAGATTGCCATTGAAAGTGATGCTAAATATTTATCAAATAATGTTATAATACATAAAGTTCCAATTAACATCCAAGACAAACCATTTAATTTTCCTTTTATAATTTCGTGTTCTCTTAGTAATTGTGTTATTATATTTCCTTTTGGAATTTTATTAAAAAGCAATAGCCAGTTATTATAATCGGCAATTAACAAAGGAATTAAAACAATAATATTTAAGATAATACATATTTTTTGTGGTATATATATCATAGCAAAAGGTAAAATCATTCCACCTAAAATATGAAAAAATTTTCTTTTGTTTTCTTTTATTCTTTCTTCTTTTGTTGAAACAAATATATTTCCAGATAAGATTGATAATTCTTTTAATGCAACAATATGTTTAATTATTTGTTCTTTTAAGTCTTTTGAATTGTATTTTTTATATTTTTTTAAATTTAAAGACATGTTGAAAATACATAAAACATTTTTTTAGAAAAACAACTAATAATTTTGCAATATTATATTTAGATAAGATGTTTATATATAAAATCAAATTATTTATTAAATTATCATACTTGATTTATAAAAAATTTTTTTTATTCAAAGACAATGCAAGGGCAACAACAATTATCATATAAAGAAACAGAAATTATACTGCTAAATAAAATTTTAAAAAACGAAGATAGTTTTGATAATATAAACTTTATTACAATTTTGAGTTTAATATTTAAAAGAACAATAAAAAATGACAATTTAATACAAATGTTTGAAACAGAATTTTTAAGAAAAAATTCATATAAAATAAATTCTTTACAAGATTTATATAAAGAGCTACAAAACGAAGATAATATTAAATACAACAATATTGTAAACATAGTTAAAAAAATTATTGATTATTTAGAGAAAGATAAAACATTAAGTAATAATGATAATAAAGACTTTCAACAAGAAAAAGATATTATAAATATTATTGAACAATATATAAAAGAAAATTTCTCAAAGGAGAACATAAATCAAAACAATCAATTACATATACAAACACAAAGGAATATTAAATATGGCCTTACACCAACACAAGGAGTAGCAATGTTAAATAACAATCCTTATAGTTTTTTTGTTAATAAAGTTTTAAAACTATCGCCAATAGAGCAATGGACGAATAATATTGATTCAAGACATTACGGGGAAATAATACATAGAATAATGGAACTTTTTTCATATAAAACTAAAAATATTTTAAAACAAGACAATACCACATTAAAAGGACAGTTAGAATATATTTTTAATCAAACAATGATGGAAGTTTTACAACAAAACAAAATTAAAATTAACTTTTTTTTAAGAGAAAAAATAAATAATATTAGAGAAATTGCTATTGATATGGAGACAGAAGCAATAAATAATGGAAGGATAATTGAGGTTGAAAAAAAATATAAAACAATAATTGATAATATCGAAATAAGCGCAAGAGCAGATAGGATTGAAATTGATAACAAAAAAAAAGAAATATATATCTATGATTTTAAAACAGGGCAATTACCAAAAAATGCAGACGAAATAAATGGAAAAAAAACACAACTTTTAATAATTGCAATGTTAATTTTAAAACAAAAAGAATATAAAGATTTTTCAATAAAAAGAATGAGATATATTGATATTTCAGGGAAAAAAAATCAAAAAAACGAAGACATAGATTTAGCCGAGATTTCTTTTATTGAACCAAAAATAATAAACATGATAAATCAATATTTTGATGAAAACCAGCAACCTATTATTGAAAATATGAAATATATACAACCTTCAAATAATATGATATATGATAATGATATTATGATAATGAAATTTGCAAGAAAAAGTTTTATTTTTAATTAAATATTCAAGATTTTTTTATTAAAATTATTCTTCACTATTTTCTTCATCGTTTTTTATTTCATTATACATAATTGTTCCAGTTTTTCTTTTAATTCTCACGACAATTGCGAGACATAAAGCGGTTGTGGCAAAACCAACAACAATGGCAGTAAGCATCAAAACTTGTGGCACGGGGTCTACATAGTTTGAAAGGTTCGTTCCATTATAAAAAGGGGAAGACATTGATACATTCCAAACATTTAATATATAATATACTATTATTGATGACTGCATTATTGAAGTAAAAATAAGTTTCTTAAACAAATTTTGTTCAACAATGACGGCGTATAAAGTTAATGCAAAAAAACCAATAATTAAATATATTGCTATATTCATCATGATTGATTTTTACAAAATAATATAAATTTCAAGATTTTAAATTGAAATTTATTTTAAAAATCTAATTATGTTTTAGATAAAGATTTTAGCTGTGAAACTTGCAAATAAATATATTTTAAAACTCCTTTTTTCAAGATTTATTACAATTTTACTATTTGTTATTTTATTTGAATTTTTCCAAGAAATAACAAGAGGACATTTATTACAGATTTGTTCTTTTTTTGAAACAATTTTCATATTACCACTCCTTGTGCCTTATATAATATTTCAATTTTTACCTTTTATATTTTTTTTAACACTAATTACTACAATTATAAAATTATATTCAACAAACGAACTTATCACATTAAAAATAATAGGTTTTTCACATAAAAAACTTATTAAACTTTTTGCTTATTTTACTTGTTTTATAATAATATTTTCATTGTTAATAAGTTTTATATATCCAAAAACAAATTTTTTATTTCAAAACAAAAAAAACAATTTTGAAATTGAAAACATATTAAAAATATTGGTTCCAAATAAAATAAATAAAATCTATAACCATGATATAGTTTTTTCAAAAATAGATAGTAATAACATAATACACAACGCTACAATTTTTGTAAATTCAAATAATGAAGATAGCAATAATAAAAAAAACAAAAATATAAATTATTTAGATAATCAAAAAGAATATACAATATATTTAGATAAAATTACATTTGAATACAATAAAAATAATGAGTTAATTGCAAAATGCAAAAATGTAGATTTAATTATAAATAATACAAATAATAAACAAAAAGAAATAAATAATTTTTTTAAAGATGACAATAATACAATTACTGCTTTTTTTGAACAAATTGATATATTATTGGGTGAACTCATAAACAATCATCATAACAAAAACAAAAAAAATAATTATATAAATAACTTTAATAAAATGAGTTTATTGAAATTGATAAAAGCAAAAACACAAGATAAAAAACAAGAAATAGAAAAACAATTTGAAATACAAAGCAGACTGTTATTTAATGTCATAATAATATTATCAATATTTGCGACATGTTGCCTCTTATTTATTCAATCAACAAATAAAATTAAATCAAAAAAAACAATAATTGTTGCAATCATTTTTGGTTTATATTTATCTTTATCAAGAGAGTTTTTTTTAAGAACGGCAATATCAAACAATTTATTATTTATTTATTACATGCTTTTAGTTTTAATAATTATAATATTTTTATTATTTTCATTGTTTTACTATAAATTTTTAAAAAAATAATATGTTAGGATTATATTTTCATTGGCCATATTGTCTTTCAAAATGTATTTATTGTGATTTTGGTAGTCTTGTTATAAATGATAAACAATGTAAAGATAATGAATTCCAAAATTTATATTTAGAATGTTGTAAAAAACAATTACAATATTTTGCATCAAAAATTGATACAAAACAAAAAATAACAACAATATATTTTGGTGGCGGAACGCCAAGTTTAATAAAAGAAGAAATCATTGAAAAACTATTACAAACATCGTCAAATTTATTTAATATTTCAAAAGATTGTGAAATTACACTTGAAGCAAACCCTACAAGTTTTGAAAAAAAAAAATTTTTAAATTTTAAACAATTAGGGATAAATAGAATTTCACTTGGCGTTCAATCAATGAATAATAATAATTTACTATGGCTTGGCAGAAAACATAACATAGAGCAAGCAATAGACACAATATATGAAATCAAAAAACATTTTAATAAATGGTCTTTTGATTTAATTTATGGTCTTCCAAAACAAACATTAAATCAATGGATAGATGAATTAAAACAAGCATTATTATTGGCACCACAACATTTGTCTTTATATACATTGATAATAGATAAAAATACACCATTAGGAAAAATGGTTGATATTGGAAACATCAAACCAAAAACAGAAAATGAACTTGCAGAATTTTATATATCTACAAATGATTTTATTAAACAAAATTCACAACTAAAACAATATGAAGTTTCAAACTATGCTATTAATAATTTTGAAAGCAAACATAATTTAAATTATTGGTTATCATATGATTATATTGGTGTTGGTTCTGGTGCGCACGGAAGATTGACATATAAAGACAACAGAAGATATGAAATACAAAATATATTTAATCCAAACGAATGGAGAAATAACATATTGCAAAAAAAACAAAATGGGTTATCTGTTGAAAAACAAATAAATCAACAAGAACAAGTTGAAGAAATTTTAATAATGGGATTAAGAACAAAATATGGTATAAATTTTGATGATATAAAACAAAGATTTAATTTAAATTTATTAACATTTTTAAATATAAATAAACTATATGATTTTGAAAAACAAAATTTTTTAACATTTAAAAACAATAATTTAATTCTCACGGCACAAGGACTTATTATATTAGATGAAATTTTAAGGAATATTTTAAAATGAATTATTATAATTTATTGGTCTTTATTTTTACTTTTTCCTCTAACTGATATTCTTATTGGAATGCCTGTAAAATCAAATTCACGATATAACCAATTTTTTATTGCGTCAACCTTTTGTGTTGTAATATCTTTTTCATTTTTTCCACTAAAAGCAATAAATGTTGGCGGTCTTGTCTTAATTTGATTTATATATCTAATTTTCAATTCATTTATAACATTCATGGTCAATTTTGCTTCTTCAATTTTTTTATTCATTTTTCCGGCACCAATTTTTGTATTCCACTTATCATAAAGTTTTTTCATTTCATCAAGCATTATTGTTAAATTTTGATCTTTAATTGCCGAACATGTAAAAAACACAATGCCTTTAACTTGCGCAACTGATTTTTGAATTATTTTTTTTAACTTTTCAACCAATTCTAAATCTTTGCCTTTTGGGACTAAATCCCATTTATTAAAACAAACAACTAAAATTCTACCTTCATTGCAAACTTTTTGACAAATGGACAAATCTTGTTCTTCAAGAGCAACTGTTATATCCATAATAACAATAGCAATGTCTGCATATTGTAAAGCTTCTAAACTTTTTTCAACACTTGAATATTCTAAATCTTCACCATTTTTATATTTTTTTCTAATTCCTGCTGTATCTATCAATATAAATTTCTGATTTTTATACGAAAATTTAATTTCTATTTTATCTCTTGTTGTTCCTGCAATATCACTTGTGATTAGCCTATCTTCTTGCAATAAATTATTTAAAAAAGTTGATTTTCCTGCATTTGGCCTTCCTAAAATTGCTATTCTAATATTATGATCTTGATTTTCTATCGTTTGATTTTCTTGTTCTTTTATCATATCTTTATTTTTTGTTTCCCAGTTTTCATATTCATCTTTTATTGCATTATATAAATCGCCAAAGCCAAAATTGTGTTCAGCTGATATTAAAATTCTATGTTTTGAAATATTAAACTTATTAAGTTCGTCATTCGTTATTGCTAAATTGCTTGGATTCTCTGCTTTATTTACAATTAAAATTGTATTTTTGCCCTTCTTTCTTAGAATATTAAAAATATCATCGTCGGCACTTGTTAAGCCAAATTTTCCATCTACAACAAACAAACAAAGATCGGCATTGTCAATACTTTTTAATGCTTGGCTTAACATCTGTCTTTCGATCTTACCTTTTGCATTTTGATATTCAATACCAGCTGCATCAACAAATTTTACTTTTAAATTAAAATAATCTGTTTCAACTTCATTCCTATCCCTTGTTGTTCCGGCATAGTCCTTAACTATTGCTTTTTGTTTTTTATCAACAATTCTATTAAAAATAGTTGTCTTTCCAACATTTGCTCGTCCAACAAGTGCTATTGTGAATATCATTGATTATAAATACAAACAAAACTTTATTAAATTCAAATCTTTTTTAAATATGATAAGTTGCGTAAAACATCAATAAACAATAAATAATTATTAAATATAAATAATTAATATTGTTCATTGATAAAAAAATTATTACTTACTTTTTTCTTTTTTTGAGCTGTTTAAACTATTTTTAACACTCTTACCAATTTTTTTGAAAAAACCAAAAATACTTTTTTTCTTTTTCTTATTGTCTTCTTCTTTTTCACTTTTTGCTTTTTTATTATAATCGTCACTGCTTATAGCAACAAATCTGTTTTCTTCTTTTTGTGGTAAAGATTTGTTTAACTGTCCTATAATATTATTTTCATTATCAATATTGATATCGCTTTTTCCTTCATTTAGCTCTTCGTTAATCGAACTGTGTTTGCTGTCTTCTTTTTTATCCTCACTATCACTTATTGTTATTGTATCGTAGCTTTGTTCTTTTTTATCTTCATTTAATCTTGAAAGAATATTATTTTCCTGAACATCAATATTTATTTGTGCTTTGTCTAAATTGTCAATATCATTTTCACTAATATTATTAATCTCAAATTTTATTTCTTTTTCATCTTCTTTTTTATCTTCTTTAGCATTGTTTTGTTCTTTGTTTTCATTATTTTTTATATTTTGTTCTTTTTTATTTGTCTTTTTTTTGATAGTAATAATTTCGTTTATTTGTATTTCATCTTCTTTTTCATCTTCTTTGTTGATATCATTATTTATATTATTTTCCCTACCTTCAACTATAATTATTTCTGGTTCGTTATTTGCAATCTCAATGTCGTTTAAACTGTTTTGAGGTGGTACGTTTACTGCATTTTGTTTTATGGTATTTTGTTCCGTGCTTTTTTCAGCCTGTATATTATCAATTATTCTTTGTTGTTCTTCATTCATTATTTGCTCAATTTCTGCTAAAAGCTCCATAGTAACATTTTGCCCGGCAATGTTTTCTCTTAAAAGGTTATATATATTTACACCAGCCCGATGTAATCTAGTAAGCTCTGTAATAGCATACCTATGAGCTATTTCGTCAACTGTTAAATTGTTGTTTTGAAATATCATGTCTATATTATCCTGATTGTTGTTATTCATATTTCTTTTTAATAAATCTTTAATACTATTTATTCTATTTCTAATCACATTTTCATTTACAAAACATGCGACCTTATCAGACAAATCAGCAACAATAAAATGTTTTATACTTTCAGAAAGTTTATCAATATTAATATTGTTAATATCGTTATTTTCTATTATACTTTTTATTTC
>Ga0247609_10004946_pt1 | contig 13178 bp, 38 predicted proteins | sample 172DNAGHGlowgp2_FD_193487 | JGI IMG/M metagenome (GOLD analysis project Ga0247609, IMG submission 193487) | Sheep rumen microbial communities from Palmerston North, Manawatu-Wanganui, New Zealand - 1728 DNA GHGlow gp2 | ecosystem: Host-associated > Mammals > Digestive system > Stomach > Rumen ...
ATAATAAACGCCTGCTGATCAATCTTCCGTGCAGCCTTCGCACCGTCCTTGGCAGAAATAATGCCGGTTGCAACTGTACCGGCCATACTCAGAGCTGTAAAAATATGTGCTTTATTCTCCTGAAAGAATTGCTTGCTGAAGTCTCCCATTGCAGAAAGACCTTCAGCAAAATATTGAGTTTTCACAGATTGTCACCTCTTAGAATTTCTTCATGGCGTACTTTTTAGGATTCTTTTCAATCAGATCAAATGACCGGTCCATCAGAGTTGCAGGATCCTTCAGAATATTCTGATAAGCCTTGATCTGACCATCCTGAAAAGCTTTCCGTTTCATCTCTTCCATTCGCTGCTTTTCAATTGGTTCTGACATCTTTCCTCCAATCCAAAATCCCAGAATAGACGCCGCGCCTCCGAGCAGCATCGCATTTACCGCATGCCAGGTATTCTCCTTTCCTTCATCGGTGCTCAGATCGTACTCCTCCTGCTGAAAAACCATATGTTTCATGTCCTTCAGCCGATCTGAGAATTTGTGCGGTTTTCCTCCAGTGTAGATAAGTGTGACTCCCATGGTTACCGTTCTCCTTTCTTAAAATAGAGTAAAGAAATAAGGAGACGGTTGTTCAGTGTTGCCAGCTCACTGACTGAACTTAAACACATTCTTTCCGTCTCCTATTATAATGCTTGTTTTCTTTGCGATTTTTAATAGAAACGCCCATATGGACTATATGGTATCGGTGGTATTAAAATCCTCGAGTAAGAATCATAAATTTTTAATAAATCATATTTGTTTAATCGTTCCTCCAACAATTGCATTTCCAGATCATGAATTTTCAAATCAACTCGGATCTTTATCTTTTCTTCATCGGATGGATCTTTATCTAATTCATAATATTTCCGCATAATTTCGTTTTGTTCTGTAAGATCTTTTATTTGTTTCTTGTATGCTTCAATTTCTTTACGCAATTTTTCCATATCATGAATATTTTCTTTTTGCTTATCCATTCTTTCATTAATGGATTTACAGTAATCTGAATAAAGATTTGCTTTTTCATCTTTCATTTCTTTTATCTCATTGGCTAATATTTTTCTTGCTATTCGTTTAAGAAAATTCATAAATTATTTCTCCTTTTCACCGCTTTATCGTATTAATCTCTCCTTGATCCATGTGAGCAATATCCATCAGCATCCATAAATGGCCACTGTTCGCAATGCCAATTTTCATGATGACATTCAACTAAAGACTGGCCAAGGATTCCTTTGACAGGGTAATATTCTGAATATTCGCAATCCTTGCACCGGACAAGTTCTTCACCAGTAAGGCACACAGACATAATACCAGACTGAGTTATTGTGTCACCAACTCTTGCAATCATTTCTTTCATTTCCACTTCACCTTCCGTCTGCACATCCTACAAAATTTATCTCCATCTGTTATAGTTACGCCGCACGAACCGCAGCACCAGAAAAGCATATGCAGAATTTCACACTGCACAGGTGGAACTGCTTCCTGCTCATCTTGAACCCTTTCGTTCCATCCTTTTTTAGCTTCTAATTCAGACGATTTTGTTGGGCCCTCTGCTCCGCATCGCGTGCATTTACACCAATATGGCGAATAATGTTCATAACCCGGTGCATTCAATTTTGCAACGCCTCCACAAAACGGGCACGATTTCAAATTATTCATCCCATTTCACCGCCTTTTATCGTATTTTTCCGCACTGCCACAAAAATAGTTTTAACCTGTGTAGTTGCCAGTTCTTTCGCATTCATTCCCGAGATTCTCATTCCAAAATATACAATTTTTGCACCGGATAATAGCGTCAGGTGCCTCTTCAATCAATTTTCGTGCCCCTCCAGGAGGTCCTTGATGGGCCTTATTATATGCTGCCAGTAATGCAGAGCGACTAATCAGATTATCCATATTCGCATTCCTCCTATTAACTTCCAATGTTCATCTTCGCATAAATATCCCCAAACAATTCAGGCATCCGCTTGTTCATTTCCTCGAGTAGCGGCTGCATAATCTGTCTCATCTGAGGATGCGGAATACCAGCAACTCCGGCAGCTCTCAAACCAAGAATATGACGCCATTCCCTCATATTGGCCGTCATAATAATCTCTGTCTTCAGGCTGTTAGGCAGAATACACCGTGCCTGCTCAGGAGGTATCCCGCTTCGGATCATGTCCAGGTAATAAGCTTCGGCCGTTTCACAAATATCATACCAGCCCCTGAACTCAGCACTCCTCTGATCAAAGAAATATGGCATCACAAAAGTCAGCTCTCCGCCAAACTTTGCCTTGCTGTAATTGCAATATCGCGTTGACTCCTGTGCAAAGGAAGCCAAACGATGCCTCACCAGTTCATGCGAGATACCACGATCCACAGTAAATTTAACAGTCATCGAAGCATGCTCCAGCATCGCCTCATGATGATTATCCACTAGCCGCTTCACAAATCCGGCTGCGGTATCATCTGAAATAAGGTTCTCACTCTTGTAACAAGTCCGCCCAATCCGCTCAATCTTCTTGTAAATATAATCCCGCATGTGATCAGGCTTAGGATCCATAATTTCAAAACTCGGCTCAATGATGATCATTTGTTTTTCTCCTCCTCAAAGCTAATCCCAGAAATATTCAGCTTGTCAAAGAAATCCAGCGCCTTTGAAAGTGCCAATCGTGTTCTAAGCAAATAATTGATATTAACGGTTTGCTCACCAACGACAAATGAAACCGGACGCTGCATTTCGTTACTGTTGGCTTTGGCATTGTAATCACAAATGTAATCTTCCGTTTCCCCAGTTGCTTTATATAAACCTTCTCTAACAGTAGCAAGTTCGCTAAGTGTCATCAATACTGCCTCTCTTTCTTATATACTTTCGCCTTTCCTGTATGATCATATCGTACCCGCTTTTCATTAACAACAGTCTCGACCCATGCATGCCAGCTGTGATCCGCAAAGCCAATACATAAATATGACTTGAAACCAACTGCACTTAGCATACCAACAGTCATAGCAGCAATATCAAGACAAATGCCCATCTTGGCATTCCAGCAACGATCTATGTCAGGTAATCCGTTTTTCTTTGGAATCTTAATAGCCCGAATATAATCATATCGGAAATTCTTTGTAACGAAATCAGTAACGGTCTTATATCGTTCCGTTGGACCACGAATATCTTTTACCAGCTCCCTTGCCTTTACTCGAGATTCAGCATGGTAGGGAAGGTATATACTCGACATATTACCAATCAAAAATAGGACATCCTTTCTTAGTTATTTTGTAAATAATATGAGCTACTATAATTTCAAATAAAAACATTGTGCCAAACACAACAAATATTACCAATGGGTTCCATATTATTTGGTGCAATAGCATAAATAAATTTTCATTTCCATGATATGCATTCAAGGTTAAGAATTCAGTCATCATAAATATCACCTCCTTACAATAGTCCGATAAACCGTAATATAATCATGACCAATGAAACTCCAATCCCTAACGTAACAAGGCATATTAGTACCAACAGAAATTTTATTACAGCATCAAAGAATTTACCTTCAAACATCCTCCCACACACCTTCATTAATACGTTTTTCCACCTTGTCAATTGTAAACACAGCATACTGGACATAACCGAGAATAAGCTCTAGCCATTTGTTATTAATAACCTGATAATTCCTGTGTGGATTATCATTAATTTTATCCAATGTTTCCTTTATCTGATTCAAAGTAACATCATCCAATTTTGCAATTGTTACTTTTTCATCCAGTTGGCTGTTCAAATCTCTTCCACACATTGGACAGTGGTTATAGCCAGAATCTTTATATGTCTGCAAATTTGATCCATGGCAATACTCACACTTGCTCATCTTTCTCCTCCTTTTTAACAGTTCCTTTGTAGATCTCATATCCTTTACAGAAATACGGACAATCATCTCCATAAAAATGCATATCGAACTGCCGTGCATACATTTCTCTGGTAGGACAATGTACACAGGGATCCTTTATCTCATTTGCATCTCCGCGTAAATATGTCAATGCATCATTTACAATAGTAACCGGAATATATGCAAATCCTAAACGCTGAGCCATTGACATAGTTTCCATAACCTGAATTACTTTTTCACGAGATTCCATACTACATTCCTTTCTTTTAATAGATATACGATTGCCTACTCGCTCCTCTGGAAAATAATGCATGCGTTTCGACATAATTTATTGCTCGATTAACTTTTCTCAACCAGCGCGCCTTTCGATAACCTTTTCTGGAATATGTCCAATTAAAAAGTGCAATAAATAGGGTCATTAAATAGTTTTTTCTTCATTTTCAATACCTCGGATCCGGTGGTGGATCTTTCATTTTCTTTTCAACAATAATCGGGTCTTCAAAACCAATTTCGCTTCCGTCAGAAACCTTTGTCATCCGGATCTTTGTCGGCTTCTTGTCCTTTGGAATTTTCGGATCATCCATAGCTTCCTTAAACTCCTGAATATGATAGAGAATTCCAGTATCCAGATCTACCCAATTCATTCCATAACCAAGAGCAAACTTGAAATTGCTCATTTTCTTTTCTTTACGTGCCATAAGAATCATACATCTTCCTCCTCGATTATTTCGTAATCTTTGCTGAAACCAATATTTATACCAGTTGTGCACAATACAACTTGAAATGTATCTTCTGTATGGTCAATATCATTACGATAAACACGTTTTACATCATAATTAATTCCGTTAATTGTTTCGTATATACCGCTGTATGGTTTATCATTCTTATGAAAGCTTTCACAAGCTTCTTTTAAACAAATGCATGCCTTCTCCTCAGTTTCAAATATTCCAAGAATTTTATTCTCATGATCAAAGGTATCTCCATAATAACCACAACGGATCTCTCTTTCTCTTTGGACAATATAGACATGTCTTGGAAGCATGTTTAATCCTCCTTATAAAATTTAATAGATGATGTATCGCATTCATCAGGTTCAAATGATATCGTGCAAATATTCATACCAGTGATAATCTCTTTTCCATCTTTTTTATTAGTTTTATTAATATGATTTGCATAAAAGCCAAAACTTTTTACCCGATCCTGTGGAATATCCAATTTCTTTTCGTCAAACTCACAAACAGCATAAATACCGCGATGTGTTTGTGTTAATTTAGCATAACCAATAACAGAATCGGTTCCAAAATTAGTTAATTTCCTTAATATTGGAATGTTGTTAAGATGTTTGTTTGAATTAGTATTCTTTAAACATCCAGGTGCAAATACAACACCGCCTCTGCCAGGTACTGAGAATGTAATTATATATCCTTCAGCTTTCATAGTCCTCCTAAATCATACTCCTTTCGTTTTTCTTCAAACATTTCAGAAACCATCTTTTTAATCCGATCTGTTTGGTGAGACCATAAATTTGTTTGCTCACTAAGAATATCACTATCAGGTTGATAGGCATTAAACATAAATCGTGCCTGAACAATAGTTTGCAGAACATCATCAAATGGCATATCAGGAACATCTCTTGTTTTTACATATAGTCTCACTTGATCTTTATCAATAAGTGCCAAACCAATCTGAGTCGCGACCTCTTCTATTGCCTTATAGATCGCAGCACTCTCAATATAAGTACCAGCATCCATTTTATCGATGAATATACGCTTCTCTACACCAATACTCAAATCCCTAGTCTCATCTGGGTATACTGTTCCAACAGAAATGTCTCCATTTACATTTCTTTCCATGAAGTACTGTCTACGCTTTCCTCTAACTGGATAATCAAAGTAGTAACGTAGAATATACTTCACAACATCTAATGGAACAACTTTTTCACCTTTTTCATTAACTTTAGTATGAAGATTTAAAGTAGTCATAACATCATAATTTTCAACCTGCATTTTTATCTTCTCCTTTTAATTCTTTTCCACAAAATGGACAATAATTTATTTCAAGTTCATGCGGTACGTATTCCTGTGAAGATGTATCAAATCGCATTTTGTTACCATGAACCAATCTTACTCCATCACATACGGCAAGTGGTCCGTACTCTTCATCTTCATCTTCATCTGGATCTTCTCTACCAAATAATATTTTTGACATTTCATGCAGGGTCCTGATTCCATTCTTTATGAGAATTGAATGTGAATGAACAACCTTTCCCTCACAAAATTTACACTCGCTCATGTTAATCCTCCTTATCTAAACATTGGCCATTGCAATATTGATTTGTTAATTTACAATATGGAATTTTAAATCCCATATCTTGCTCCCATTCTATAAATAGACAATTATTTCTTTTTTCATCAACTCTCTTTCTTCTTTCAATAACATCTGGTCTTAGATTATAAAGTATAGCATTAGTTTGTTGTTCAAACACTTTTGCCATCATTTCTGCATTACTCATGCTGTTTATTTCGTTCATCTTCTAATCCTCTTTAATCTTATAACCAAACGGAATATTACCATCCACAATACTTTGCCAATGCTTGATTACATCAGGATGTGCATCTGGTGTTTCCTCAAGATTTTTCTTAGCTGCCTTCTGCAAATTCTCCCATGTTATTTGGTCAATTGTCTTTTCATATTTATACTCATATTGTGGATATAACATATCGTCAAAATTCAGCACACGAGCACCAACTTCTCTTCCAATATGCGTCCATTGCTGTATAAAATCCCACATCACAAAACTTGCTTGAAACCCAGTAATTCCAAGTTCTTTTGCCCCCGCCCATGCAGCTCCTAAAGCCGCGGCTGCCACAGCATGCACTACCGTTCCATAGTCATGATCATAATCCCTGAAAAGATGCTCCACAAATTTATTAAGGTTCTTTACCTCCTGCTCAGACGCTTCCTTGAACCATTCCTTTTCCAAATGCATTTCTTCAGTTGCCTTGATTTTTTCACGCATCTTCCTTCACTCCCATCTTCTTGTGAATTTCTCTTTCAAATTTCTTATTAATACTGTCTTTGTAAGCCCTCTGCATCTGACTCCATTTCTCCTGAGTAATTTCATATGTAGTCATCTTGCACCTGCAATATGCACAGGTCCTCCTCCGCCGAATTCCCAATGGATCCTTACACTCTCGGCTGTCAGTCACATACATTGCATCACGCTTACACTTGGGACACTTCATTGACATCACTCCTTTATACATCATAAGGTTCCGGCAAATATGCCCACGCGATTACCGGATACCACACAGCAGTTTCTTCAGGCTTTCCGAATTCATTCAGAGCCATAGTACACCAGATAATATCGTCGCCGCATTCTGTGAACTTGAAATATGCATCATGCCACACCAGCCTCTGCCCATCCAGAGCTTCAACTGTAATAAGCACTGGTTCTTCTTCACCAGGCAAATCACCTTCATCAATCCGTAGGTCGTGCCACTCTACTTTTGTCGCAATCAAGCTCATAGGAAATATAACTCCTTTCTTGTTTATCAGGTTTATTACTACGCAGACGCTTTTTAAGAACCCATATAGCACTATCATATTTGTCTTTTGATATTTCTCTTGCCTTGTCAAATTCTCTTTCAATTAGCTTGTTGTTTTCCCAACTATAATTTAGATATGGTGCTAAATCATAAGTTTCGGCTATTTTACTAAGATATTTCATCACATCACCGTATGTCGAATGACAAGTAACATTTACCGTATCAAGCAACTCGTCCCAAAGAATTACTGTCTGCTTCTTGGAATATGCTTCATCTTTCTTTTGCAATTCCAACGGAAGCAAAATATCATCAAGCGGATAGGTATTCAAATCTCTTGGTAATCCAACTTTGATCTCATAACCTTCATAACCATTCTCGAGCATATCCTCCAGATCACTTTCGTGTTCATCATGCCATTCATCAAATATCTTTTGAGCTTCTTCAGCACTTTCTGCAAGCACAGGAATAACCGTCTTGCTTTTTTCAATGACACGGACTTCGTAAACTGATTTCTTCATTATATTCACTCCTTATTTATTAAATACTCAAGAACGGCCAGGCAATATGAGGGGCGTCCCTTAAACGGGCATTCATTACATTGACAAATCTTACAGTTCTCAATGGCTTTAATTGTCATTTCTTTTAGTTCATCAATGCAAACATCATTGCCAAGCATTATTGATTCTCCTTTCTTTTATTTAGCAATTCCTCAAATCTGCCAGAATAGCAATCAAATATCCCTTCATGCACTATTATTGGTAATGGTTCAAGCGGATCTGGTTCTGGATACCATGGTTCATAAAACATCTCAATGTCATCTGATTGCTCACTTTTATTTCTAGGCAGCCATTTGTACCCTTCCATTCTTGTTATTCTCCTTTCTTTACAATTTCAAATGTACTATAGATTGGACATTTATCTATTGACAACACAAAATCACCTTTTAAACTGGCATACTTTTCTTTTACATAATCATAAAATGCTCTGGCAGCATCTTCATTGTCATATACCGATACTATTGGGCAGAAATGTCTAAAGCAGTAACTTACAACCCAGACATCATTACTAAGCATTATTAATCCTCCTCAAATATGCTTGGATCGCCATTTGCGTTTACTAAAAGAGTAAGATTTCCAGAATTATATGAACTATAAGATAACCAGTATTCTACATTGGTATGAGTATCAACAACTATATAACCACAACCATATTCTTCAATTGTCTTAAAACGTGTTCCATAATTAGTTGCTGCCTTCTTTTCTACTTTATCCATTCCAGAACAACTGCATAAAAGCACAAGCATAACAATCACCATAGTTATCAAAAGAATCCGTTTCTTCATTTTTTTTTCTTTCCTTTCAAAAGCACAGGAGCCTTGCACATTTCTGCACAAGACTCCAAAATACTGATCACCTAATATAGGCAATCACCTTTCCGCTTTGTTCATCCTTTTTTGCTTGACGCCGTTTTTTATGCTGAACCATCTTCTTTCTGATAAATTCGCCTCCTTCATAGGCTGCATCGCTACAACGATCGCCAATGTTTTCCAATACATTTGTCATGTTGTCTTTCGAAAAGATCGCTCTAAAAGCAACCCAAACGAATTTCACTCCGGCAAATGTTAACAAAACACCTGCAATCCATTTAACAATGTCCCAATTCATAGAATCCCTCCTAAAAAATAGTCAGACATTTCACGTCTGCTATTATTAGCCTTGTTTCAGTTGCGATTTTTCTTCAGACACCTGCCATCGTGCAGAATATACATCGAATCCCATTTCAAGCAATTGAATGATTTTCTTGGTCATTACTTCGACATCCATTGCGGTATGAAATTCGTAACTGGCTCGCATAATTGCAGGATATGAATGATCGAATTCCCACTTTCTCCCACCATTGTACTTTTGCCATCGTAAATATTCGCCGTGGTTCTTCAGCTGAATCTCCAGAATGCATTTACCGTAAAGAGGCTTAGGTTTTAACTTGTTAGGATTATACTCCCATGAGCATGGCCGATTGTTTTCATCGACACCAAATAAGCGCATAATCATCACTCCTTACGTGTTAAGAAATCATTATTAAACATTTTTGCTAGCTCTTTCTGTTTATCTTCCCATTCTTGCCATGGTGTCTGTGCTTCTGGATGATCTCTATACCATTGCTTAATTGCCGTCCATTTTTCCGCAACTTGTTCTTCAGTATCTACAGGACCCTTTAAAGGATCCATATTAATTTTAATTGGACATCTTTGTATCGATGTATTTCTGCGATGCTCTTCTATTAAAAATTGCACCGGATCAAATTCTGTTTTTATTGCTTCATTCCATTTTTTGTGAAGATCTATTTCGCTACTACCATAAACTGCAAATCCACATTTTAGGCACTGAAGTTTATATCTTTCCTTTGTTTGCCTGCCAGCAATAGTCCAATGACTACGGCGTTTGCAACCACATTTGCACGGAAGAAGCCTTTCTGGTTTTTGAACATTTTTAGCTTTTTCGCATTTTCCTGTCTTTACCATTGAGTCCGGAAAATATACTTTTACTTCCTGTCCAATCTGCCATTCAGGAACATCCAAATTAATAATCGCTTTCATATAAAATCTCCTTTCAAAATTTTCAAAAAGCAAAGGACTAGACCCGCGTTTCCATGAGTCCGTCCTATTGATTGTTAATCAATTTTTCTTATTTCTGGTTGCTTTTTACCGTTATCAATAGTTTCATTTAGTTTATCGAAAAATAATACAGTTAACTTATCAAATCAATCCATTACCTTTTCATAGGATCTAATGCCATATTCGTTCTGCATCTTCATCTTCGATTCGATCATTCTACCGATCAGAGATCCAAGAATTCCGATCTCAAACGTTGACACCAGTCCTGAGATAATAATTACGATTACCAGGTCCCATACTGTCTTGAACATTTCTATGTTCCTCCTTAAAATATTGATAGAGACACAACCAGCATCTTTTCATCTATACCCTTGTAAATTTTGCGAAAAATAAAAGAGGAGCCGTGTGTTTACACAGCTCTTTTACGTCTTTCCAGAATTTCATTAATCCTTTTGTCTCGCTCTTCTTCATTTAAATCTTTTAGCTCGTCCATAATCTTTTGGTACTCTACTGCTTTTTCTGCAGCTATTTTTGGATCAGTTATTCCAAATGTCGCTTTAAACCAGGGATGGTTAAACCAACTTTTGCATTCAGCCATAACTTCTTTTGGTAATTTACCATCCATTTTTATAGAAGAGCCTTCTCTTTTCATCTTTTCAGCTTTTCCATAATCTCTGATGGCTCGCTCACCAATAGCTTTAGCCAGTCTTTGCATACCAACTTTGGTATAATGTTCCCTTGCTGCTAAATTTTCTTTTCTGATCGCTTCATCTTCTTCTGTATTACCATACCAAGTTCCCATATAGATCCTCCTAAAATTTATTAACCTTTCGGTCTACTACATAGCTTGTTTTGGATGCGAAAAATAAAAGCCTTGGACATTACTGCCCAGGCTTTACCAAAGTGTCCCAGCTAATATTCCAATTAGCAATGGGATACGATACTATCTCCTTTCTTTTCGGTGCGACTGATTCCAGCCAATTACAAATTGGACCAATATACATTTCTTCCACTCTGCGTTGTGCGTACTTTTGTGCTGTTTCCTGTGAATAACCACGCTGAATATTGTCAAAGTAATTATCTACAAGACAGCACGTTAAAAATACTACAAAAGCTAAAAATGTATACAACATAACCTTACCAATACTTTTCATTGCTTTCTTCATTTTTCTGTCCTCCAAAAATTATAGTAAGACTATTCGTCTCCTACTATAGGCCTTGTTTATTATGCGACAAAAATAAGGATCCACGTTAAGCAAATCCTATACTTCTTGGTTTTATTATGTTTTGTTGCTTGCTGTAGTTCTTTTTGTAACCTCTAACTATGTCATTATCGTCAACAACTTTAATATATCTATCTATTGCATCCATTGGATAATTTGCTGCAAACTCTGATGCAGCATCATAATCCTCACAAATTAATAGTTCAAGTTCATCAACTCTTTCATAATATAAGTCTTCTACACCAAGTATTACTCTATGCATAAAACCGCTCCTTTCTTATCTTAGGAGTTGTTTACACTGCGAAAAATAAAGGAGCCCTTGTTAGAGCTCCTCAACTAGTATTCCATATTTCTTAAGTAATGGAATCACTTCGCTTTGAATAAAATGCATAGCTTCTTCTTTTGGATTATTCCATTGGATCGCGTTTATCGTTTCCTTTAATTCAGATAATAGTGTTTTTTCCTTTGTTAGTCCAAAAGATGCTAACCACAATTTTCTTTTTATCCATTTCAGATAATAATTTTTCCGTTCTTTAGTCATATAGATCACTCCTTTCTTATCTTAGGAGTTGTTTCAATTGCGACAAAAATATAAGGACTTGTGGGCTTCGAACCCACGTCTCCGTTCACACGGTGTCCTACCATTGAACGATTGGGTCGGTTAGTTAAACCAGAACAGTTTAACGATCCGTCAGAATTACTTCCCAAATCATCTTGCTGCTTTTTCCGCCTCATCAACGTCTGGCCCTCCGACGGGTTTATACTCCCAGTCCTCATTATAAGGGTTGTTTTTGTTGCGAAAAATATAAGCCCTCGCAGCAATTGCCACGAGAGCATATAATTAATATTCTCCATATCTTTCATACATTAAATCTTCTATCGCCTTGTATCTTCTATTCCATTGTTTAAAGTTTCTGAAATAATCTAAATCATTAACTACGTCGTCAGCAATACTTGCTCTCAGCAAGTCAGTTTGTCTTCCATTCAGTTTTAATACATTTGTTACTCCATATTCTTTTTTCATGAACTCTACGATAGTCATACTATCACTCCTTTCTATTATATACCTTGTTTATGTGGCGGTTTCTGAAAACAAAAAAGAAAGGGCCTGCTTTTACAGAACCCTATCCTTCATAAGTTCTATCGCGTATAGATTCATTTCAATTAGTTTTGTTGGGTCTGCCTCAGTTAAATGTGTAAGACCATATTTGCGCATAACATCTTCACTGATACTTTTCCATATCGCACACCGTTCTTTATCATGCTGCATAGTACGCCCTCCGTATCCATATATCCATTTGAATACTTTTTTCGCTTGCCGCAATGCGAATTTGTGTGCTTGATGGATAGCCTTCTCATCTGCTATTTTCGCCTCATACTCCTCAATAACTAGCCTGTCATAAGACTCCATAGGTAAACTAGTCTTATATTCGATTCTCACGCGAATCACCTCCATTATATACCTTGTTTATACTGCGATCATACAAAAAGAAAGGGCCTTGTTACAGGTCCTTAACCTTAATTTTGTGCAACTTATTTTCTTTTGGTAATAGCACTTCCCCATTTCCTTTTCTTTTATATATGCACCCAGTGCCGATCAAGCAGCTTGGATACCATTTGCCAGCTTTTTTGCTAACAAGTTTCCGTGCCTGCTTTGCATCTCTTGCATAGGTGCACATGTAAAGAATATCTACTGGTTCTGTGCCATCCTTCCAAAAAGTTCTAACACTAAAGTAATTTCTTTTCATTTTTCTTTCTCCTTTCTTTTTCGAGGATTCACTCCTCTTCTATTATATGCCTTGTTTATGCTGCGATCTGGCAAAAAAAAAGAAAGGGCATGTTTAAATGTTCTTACTTTTTCTTTTCAACTTTATCCCAGATTTTTACCAGCACTTTTGCTGAATAG
>Ga0247609_10004947_pt1 | contig 13178 bp, 14 predicted proteins | sample 172DNAGHGlowgp2_FD_193487 | JGI IMG/M metagenome (GOLD analysis project Ga0247609, IMG submission 193487) | Sheep rumen microbial communities from Palmerston North, Manawatu-Wanganui, New Zealand - 1728 DNA GHGlow gp2 | ecosystem: Host-associated > Mammals > Digestive system > Stomach > Rumen ...
CTAATTACTCGAAGCTACGCAGTGATTGTGTGGGTTAATTACTCGAATTTGTTTTTTAACGGCGAATTGCTCTAATTACTCGAAGCTACGCAGTGATTGTGTGGGCTAATTACTTGAATTTGTTTTTTACGGCGAATTGCTCTAATTACTCGAAGCTACGCAGTGATTGTGTGGGCTAATTACTCGAATTTGTTTTTTAACGGCGAATTGCTCTAATTACTCGAAGCTACGCAGTGATTGTGTGGGCTAATTACTCGAATTTGTTTTTAACGGCGAATTGCTCTAATTACTCGAAGCTACGCAGTGATTGTGTGGGTTAATTACTCGAATTTGTTTTTAACGGCGAATTGCTCTAATTACTCGAATTTGTTTTTTACGGCGAATTGCTCTAATTACTCGAAGCGACGCAGTGATTGTGTGGGCTAATTACTCGAATTTGTTTTTTAACGGCGAATTGCTCTAATTACTCGAAGCTACGCAGTGATTGTGTGGGCTAATTACACGAAGCTACGCTGATGTTCTTCTTGCGTAGCTTCGTGTAATTCCTCTTTGCTTGTAGTCTTCATCTGCGTTGCTTCGAGAAATTAGAGTGATTCGCTGTCAGATTAGTTATTTTTCCAGTTGGGCTTTGGCTTTGGCGGCGATGTCGTCGTCGACGAGGATGCGGCCGCAGTTTTCGCAGACGATGACTTTCTTGTGCATCTTGATTTCCATCTGGCGCTGAGGGGGTATGTTGCTGAAGCAACCGCCGCAGGAGTCGCGGTCGATCTGGACGACGGCGAGGCCGTTGCGGGCGGCGCCGCGGATGCGCTTGTAGCCGCTGAGGTAGCGCTCGTCGCTTCCGGTGAAGTACTGCTCCTGCTCTTTCGACTTGGCCAGCAGCCGCTTCTCGTCCTTCTCGGTCTCGGCAATGATGCTTGTGAGTTCTTCGCGCTTGGCGTCGAGGTCTTTCTGGCGGTTTTCAAGCAGCACCTTGGCGGCATCGATGTGCTGTTTCAGCTCGCTGATTTTGGCCTTGCCCTCTTTGGTCTTGCGTTCGCAGAGCTGGATTTCGAGGTTCTGGAATTCAATCTCTTTGTTGAGCGATTCGAATTCGCGGTTGTTGCGTACGTTGTCCTGCTGCTTCTGGTACTTCTTGATCTGCTCCTCGTGTTCGGCCACCTCGCTGACGCGGGCTTTGTTGGCGGCTTCGGTCTCCTTGATTTCGGAGGTGAGGTTTTCGATGCGTGTGTGCAGTCCGGCAATCTCGTCCTCGAGGTCCTGCACAGCCTGCGGCAGTTCGCCGCGGATAATCTTGATCTTGTCGATCTCGCTGTCCACACTCTGGAGGGTGTAGAGAGCCACAAGGCGCTTCTCTACAGCCTGGTCGACGTCGGGACGCAGTACAACGGGGGCTTCCACCTCGGCCGCTTCTGCTTTTTTGGTGCTGACTTTCTTTGCCATATTATATTATATATATTTGTTTTTCAGTTAAATGTAACTAACTATTCCGTGCTGGCGCTCGGAAATACGGCATGCAAAGTTACTAAACTTTTCCGATATGGCGCGGAAAATTATTTCTTTTGCAAATTGTTCGCTTTCGTAGTGGCCGATGTCGGCGAGGAGCATGTGTCCGTCGGTGTGCTGGAAGTCGTGGTATTTGAGGTCGGCGGTGAGGTAGATGTCGGCGCCGGCGGCGATGGCGGCGTCCGTGAATTCGGCGCCGCTGCCGCCGCAGAGCGCCACACGGCGCACGATGGCTTCGGCGGCGCGAGGGCCGAGGTGGGAGGTGCGGATGACGGGGATGGAGAGTATCTCCTTTACTTTCAGCAGGAAAGCTTCGGCCGTCATGGCTTCGGGCAGTGTGCCGACCATTCCGGCCCCGATGCGGCCTTCGCTGTCGGCGAGGGGCTTGGCGCTCAGTACTTTGCAGTCATGCAGGCCGAGGCGTGCCGCCAGCTCGCCGCTTACGCCCCACGGCAGGTTGTCGAGGTTGGTGTGGGCGGCGTAGACGCTTACGCCGGATTGCACGATGTTCAGCAGCAGCCGGCCGTCGGCGCTTACGTCGGTCATGCGCTTTACGCCGCGGAAAATCAGCGGGTGGTGGGTGACGACCATGTTGTAGCCGAGCTCCTGTGCCTCGCGCAGCACCTCGGAGGTCATGTCCAGGGCCACGAGGGCGCCGCTGCACTCGTCGGAGCGACGGCCGACGAGGAATCCACTGTTGTCGTAATCTTCCTGATATTCAGGGTGGAAGATGCTGTCTAAATAGTCTGTCAGTTCGCCTGTTTTCATGCTGCAAAAGTACACTTTTTTTTCGATTGCGGTCAGTGCGGACACAAAATATTTTTGGGCCTGAAAAACGGCGAAGGGGGGTAGAGTTACCCCAGAGAGGCCCCAGAGAGGCCCCAGAGAGGGTGGCGTCGGAATTGTGGTCGGACTACGAGGGGAATAATTTTTTTTACCCTGGTTGTAGTGATTTTGATATTAGTTGCGTTTATATATGTGATGACTCGCGAAGAACCATTCGAAGCATTGCTCCGCCGTTATCGCGGGCTGCTTTTCTCCCTGTGCCGTCGCTATACGCGGCGAGGCACGACGGTGGAGGATTTGATGCAGGACGCTTCGGTGGCCCTCTTCCGGTCGAGCGAGCGGCTGCTGGCCATGGCGACGGGAGTGCAACAGGCGGCATTGGTGTGGAAGATAGCCCGTAACGCGATGGTGGACACCATAAGGAGGACGCCGGAGATGGATGCGATAGCCGAGGGATGGGAGGCGGAGGCCGAGGAGAGGCGCGAGCACGACGAGCTGTATGAGCGGATAGCCCTGCTTCCCGAGCCAGACCGGACGGTGGTGACGATGCACCTGGAGGGGTACAGCTACGAGGAGATAGGCCAGGCCACGCAGATGAGCGAGAAGAATGTGAGTGTGAGGCTGGTGCGAATTAGAGAGAAACTGAGAAAAAACTATATATAATGGAAAGCAAGAAGATGAACGCCGGCGATTTCGACCGGATTTGGGACGAGGCCGAGGCAGCAGCGCAGGGGCGCCGAATGGCGGCCGAGTATCCGGGCTGGCTGCATCGCCGTCGCCGCAACGGCGGGCTGGCTATGATGGCCGTGGTGCTCATGGTGGCCGCGGTGCCGATGCTGACGATGCGGTCCGACGTGCGCGGCTACGACCGAGTGGTCTGCAACCGTGACGGGATGAGCGATGCGCAGTGGGCCGACCTGGCCGCCGAGATGCTCACCATAGGGTGAGGCCGGCAGAGAACAATACAACGAAGAGACGATGAAAACAATGAGACATATAATAATGATAATGCTGCTGGTGGCCTGGCTACCGACGGCCGCCAGGGGGCAGGAGCAGCTCTACGAGCGCTTCGCCTCGCGCAGCGACCTGGCTGTGGCCCGCGTAGAGGGGCTGCGGCTGGACGAGACGGCCAAGGTCGACGTGGTGCTGGTGGTGGCCGACAACGCTGATGCCTGGCGGACCCTCATGGCCGAACTCGGCGTCGAGGTTGCCGACGGGGTCTCCTCGTGGCTCGGCGACGTGAAGCAGCCCGAACGCCGCACACGCTGGAACGGCGGCCCCTGCTGCCGAGTGGTGGTGTGGCACGAGCGGCACACCGTGGGCTTCTACCACATCAACGACGAGGCGCAGTACGACGCGCTGATTGACTACCAGCTCAATAGACAGAGTTCGGACACCAGAGAAAAAACAACAGGCGGCAAGTAATAAAAGGCCGTCTGTGCACGTTATCAGAAAAGTATAGAACAATAAAGACCAAGGAGAAACAACGATATGAAAAAGATAAAGACCCTCGCCCTGCTGCTGGCCGCAGTGTTTTCTTTTGCGGCCTGCAAACCTGACCCTGTGGAGCAGGAACCGTCAGGTGTCGAGACCAAACGCACCATCGTATATTCGGTTGACGACGACGAGAGCCGCAAGGCGTTAGAGACCGATGCCGAGTGGGATGCCATGCTTGACCGCTTCTGTGACTATGCTCAGAGCGGCAGCACGGTGGCATTCTACACCATAGGCAGCCACCACTCGACGAAGGCCAAGGCTCAGAACGACAACCTGACCATTGCCACGACCGACCGTGCCGAGCTGAAAGAGTGGATGAAGAGGATGGAGGGAGACGGACGCACGGTGACCGTCACTTACGACAAGGAGACAGGCACATGGAACGGCAAGGCCTGCGTCACCCTTGGGCAGCAGCCCGACAGGCGCGGCAACGAGTACACCGGCGTGTTGTGCGCCGTGCCCAATCCGGCGCTGTCGGATCCTGTGATGCCTGGTATGGTGTGGGCTCTGCGCACCGACGACACTCTGTTCTATATCGCCATCGGCGGTTATCTTGTGTGGTCGGATGCCGAGATTGTCACCGGCAACGAAGGCAATACGGTGACGCTCTACGGTGTGACGAGTGTCGAACATGACATCAACGACGAGGAGTTCTACGTCCTCGAGCTTTCGCTCGTCGATGAGAGCAACGTGGTGGGCCGTTGGCAGTTCATGAGCGTTTCGAACACGCAGGTGAGCGAGGGAACGTCCGGAGTGGTGGTGAGCTATACCATCACAGAGTGGGATGGTGACCCGGCGACGGCATTGTGGTACGACTTTGAGGTCGACGGCACGCTCCGTATAGAGGGCAGCGCCGAACACGAAGGCACATGGAGCCTCTCGCAGGAGGGCGACATCTGCAGTGAACTCTTCACCGCCGGAGGCGGATGCTGGAGCATCAACTGGCTTTCGGAGTCAACCATGATACTTTCGCGCCTCAGTCCTGGCACCGAGCTGGGCGACATTTACCTGCAGCTTGAGTTCACCCGCTAAGCGGGTCTTTTATTCCAGCGTCAGCTCGCCGAAGAATTGCGGGCAGTGGAAGTCGGGGCGGGGTAGGTCTATGGGCTGCCAGCTCAGATAGTGAGGCTTCTTGGTCATGTCGGCGCACTTGTAGAAGTTGGCCCGCAAGGTGGCCGGGAAGCGAGGTGCGCCCTCGCGGAATATGAGCGACAGGGGGATGGTCAGCTCCACCTCCCATGCAAACATGCCGTCGCGCTCTTCGAACGCCGCGCGTGGCAGTGTACAGCGGCGTCCGATAAGTGACATCTCTTCGGCCGAAAGAGGCACCACATCGTTATTTCTGCCCAGTCGCCGCGAGGCTACCATGGCCCCGATGCAGTTGGCTTCGAAGTTGTAGTAGTGGGGCTCTCCCGGCACCTGGCAGAAGAATTCCACACACGAGTCTTCCCATACCGGTCCGCCGTCGTGGTCGGTCACGGCGCGCAGTTGCTCCCCCTCTACATAGTAATGAAGATACAGGCTGGTGTGGTCGTTGGTCACCTCCACGCGGGTGCGGGGGCGATATGGAAATTCCTTGGGCCAGTTGACATTGTCGATAGTCAGTTCCATATTATTAGCTCAGTTTCTCTATTATGTCCGACATGCGGTCCGCCACTTTCTCCTGCTCTTCGAGCAGACGCAGCTGTGACTTTGTGCGGACCAGGTTGTGTTCGGGGTATCCGATTTTGTAGTAGGTGTCGCCGTTCAGCCAGTCGGTGAAGAAGCGCACCGTCTGCATGTAGCTCAGCAGGCGGCAGCCGAAGGGGAGCATCTGTTTCTCGACGTCGGTGAGGAAAGAGGCCTCGTGCAGGTAGCCGCGGGCGTAGGCTTCGAAGATGGCGAGGTCGACATGGATGTTGTCCAGGTTGGGGTCGTCTTCGAGGCCGGTGTTGGCGGCGGTGCGCATGAAGTCGCCGAAGTCGCTTAGGACAAATCCCGGCATGACGGTGTCGAGGTCGACGATGCACATGGGGCGGCCTGCCTCGTCGAAGAGTATGTTGTTGACCTTCGTGTCGCAGTGGTTTATGCGTTTGGGCAGCGTGCCTTCGCGGAACAGGCGCTCCGCCATGCACATCTCGTCGCGGCGGCGGTCGATGGCCTCTATGATGTCCGGGCATGAGGCTTTGCGCCCCGCCATGTCGGCCGACAGCGCGTCGTCGAGCTGTCCGAGGCGGTACTCCATGTTGTGGAAGTTGGGAATGGACTCGGTCAGCGCGTCGAACGGTAGGTCGGCCAGCTGGCACTGGAAGCGGCCGAAAGCCTCGCCCGCCAGCTCGGCCGAGCGTGGGGTGACGCGCTCCTGCGATGTGGCACCTTCGATGAGGATATAGACGCGCCAGTAGTCGCCCTCCGCGGTGCGGTGGTAGAGCTTGCCCTCGCGGGTTGGCACAAGCCGCAGCACCTTGCGGTCCACATCGGACTCGCCGGCGACAAGCAGCTTGTGGCGGATGTGCTCCGTCACCTTCTCGATGTTACGCTGCAGCCCATCCACATTCTGGAAGATGTGGTGGTTGATGCGCTGGAGGAAATAGGATTTCTCGCCGGGATGGACGGCCCGCACGACATACGAGTCGTTGATGTGGCCGACTTTCAACGGCTGCGGCTCCGCTACCTCGTTGGCGATGGCGAAATACTTGATGAGATCTTTCATGTTCGGTCCCTTTATTTGTTGTCTGTTAACGATATATTGCCGCAGATATTGTGTGGAGATACATCAGATTGTCTTTCTTTTGGAGCAGGGTGTCAGGTGATTATGTATGAGGTAGGGCGCTTTTGTGGCGCGGACTGATGGCTGTATCGGGAAATGTTCGTATATTTGCATTCTGTTTCGCAGAGCGGACAATGAGACTGCGCGACTGAGAACGATATGAGAAACCAGGATACGACGAAACATGACTACGGACATGCCCTGCTTGTGGCCGGTGCATACGGGCGGATGGGGTGTGCCATACTTGCTGCACGGGCGGCGCTGCGCAGCGGCTGCGGACTGCTGACCGTGCACCTGCCGGGCCGCTGTGTGGACCCTATGCAGACGGCCTTCCCGGAGGCGATGGTCGACATAGACCCCTCGGCGACAATGTTTACCGCTGTGCCGGACCATCTGGAGCGCTACTCGTCCATAGCCGTAGGACCCGGGCTTGGCACCGACCCGGCGACGCGGGAGGCCCTGCACGCCCTGCTGGCTGCCGTTCCTGAAACGACCCCCGTTGTGCTGGATGCCGATGCTTTGAACATGCTCGCCACGGACCATACGCTGCCTGCAATCCATCCGCCGCTCGTCCTCACGCCCCATGCCGGCGAGTACCGGAGGCTTTTTGGCGATGCCGACCCGGCTGAGATGGCGGCCAGACATGGTGTCGTCATAGTAAAGAAGAGCCACCGCACCCATGTCTACAGCTCCGACGGACGGGTCTGCGAGAACAGCACCGGCAACGCCGGCATGGCGACCGCCGGCAGCGGCGACGTGCTTACGGGTATCCTGCTCGGGATGCTTGCCCACTCCAAGGCCCCGCTGTTCGACACCGTGTGCCGTGCCGTGGAGATACATGGTGAAATTGGGGATATTTGCCTTCGTACACAGTCGGAATCGAGCCTTGTGGCGAGCGATATGGTGGAAAATCTTCGTTTCGTATCGACCGACATGACAGAGTGTTAGCAGTGGGGGAGAAAAATATTTGAAAAAAAATTTGGCCAGTCCTAAAAAAGTGTGTACTTTTGCACCCGCTTTCGAGAGAGAAAGACTGAGAAAACAAGAAAAACATTCCTCCTTAGCTCAGTTGGTTAGAGCACCTGACTGTTAATCAGGGGGTCGAAGGTTCAAGTCCTTCAGGGGGAGCAAGAGAGTATCGTGATGCGGTACTCTTTTTTTTTATGGCCATGTCGGAAAAAACGTGTATCTTTGCAGCCCGTAAAAAGACATCGATACTGATGAAGACATTCTCTATAGTACTGATACTGGCTGTTGTGGCCGTTGCCCTGATGATGGGCGGGCTTGGTGTGAAGATGCTCCTGCACAAGGAGAAGGAGTTCCGGCGTCCCTGTGCCAACGCTGATCCAAAAACAGGCCGCTGTGCACACTGCACATGCGACCTGAAGAAGGGGAAATCTGCTGGGTCAGTATCCTAATATTTTCAGCATAGATTTGTAGCTCTGCTCTTTGGCGAAGAGCTTGGTGGTGTATTCGCCGTTCTGGTCCTTGTCTATGATGACATGTTTCGGGGCGGGGATGAGGCAGTGCTGTATGCCGCCGTAGCCGCCGATGCTCTCCTGGTAGGCGCCGGTGTGGAAGAAGCCGATGTAGAGCGGGTCGTCCTTCTGGAGTTTGGGCAGGAATATGGCGTTGGCGTGGCTGTCGGCGTTGTAGTAGTCCTCGCTGTCGCACGTGAGGCCGCCGAGGAAGACGCGCTGGTATTCGCAGTCCCAGTGGTTGATTGGGAGCATGATGAAGCGCTGGTTGATGCCCCAGGTGTCGGGCAGGGTGGTGATGAAGCTCGAGTCGATCATGTACCACAGCTCGCGGTCGTTCTGCTGTTTCTGGTCGAGGATGCTATAGAGCGTTGCGCCGCTCTCACCCACGGTGAAGGAGCCGAATTCGGTGAAGATATTTGGTTCCTCGACGCCACGGTTGGCGCAGATGGCTTTGATCTGGGCCAGTATCTCTTCGGCCATGTATTCGTAGTCGTAGTTGGTGGCCAGGCTCACTTTGCTGGGGAATCCGCCGCCGATGTTGAGGGAGTCGAGTTCGGGGCAGACGCGCTTGAGGTCGCAGTACACATTGACGCACTTGGCCAGTTCGTTCCAATAATAGGCGGTGTCGCGGATGCCGGTATTGATGAAGAAGTGCAGCATCTTGAAGCGGAACTTGGTGTTCGGCTTCACCTGTTCCTCGTAGAAGGAGACGATGTCGTTGTAGCGGATGCCGAGGCGCGAGGTGTAGAAGTCGAACTTGGGCTCCTCCTCAGAGGCTATGCGGATGCCGAGCTGCATGGGTTCCAGGCCGTCGTCGAGGGTGCTGTCGAGGGTGTGGTATTCGTTCTTATTGTCGAGAATGGGGATGACGTTGTGGAAGCCGTCGCGGAAGATGCCCACGATGTTTTCTATGTACTGGTCTTTCTTGAAGCCGTTGCAGACGATGACCTTGTCCTTGTCGATGAGGCCTTGCGAGTGCAGCTCCTGGATGAGGTTGATGTCGAATGCCGACGAGGTTTCGAGGTTGATGTCGTTTTTCAGAGCCTCCTCGAGGACAAAGGCGAAGTGGCTGCTCTTGGTGCAGTAGCAGTAGTTGTACGTTCCGCAGTAGTCGGTCTTGGCGATGGCTACGTTGAACAGACGCTTGGCCCGTTGGATCTGTGAACTAATCTTGGGCAGGTAGGTGATTTTGAGCGGAGTGCCGTACTGTTTGATGATTTCCATCAAGGGGATGTCGTGGAAATAGAGTTCGTTGTCCTCGGTGCGGAATTCGTCCTGTGGAAAGTCGAACGTCTGGTCGATCAAGTCGTAGTACTTGTTTTTCATTTTGTCCAAATTGATTAGTTTACAATCTATTTTGCAATCCGAGTCACTCGGATGTGTTTTGCAAATATACAACTAATTTAATTACATCGTGAAAAAATGTGCGAGAAATGTAAAATAATGGTGTTTTGTGGGGTGGGTTTGTGGGGTTGTGGCGTGTCTTCGACACGCGGTGGGGGAGGGGAGAGTATAACCCCACACGAAACGAAGTTTCGTGTGGGGTTAATGGGGTTACGTGCCGACGGCACGTTTGTTGGTGTGAACACCCTGCGGTTTTTGGGGGTGGGTTGCTATTGATATGAAACCCCTACGGGGTTTGGGAGTGCGTGATTGGATGGTTGCTATTGAGATGAAACCCCTACGGGGTTTGGAGGGTGTTGATTAGATGGTCGCTATTGATATGAAACCCCTATGGGGTTTGGGAGTGCGTGATTGGATGGCCGCTATTGATATGAAACCCCTACGGGGTTTGGGGAGTGTGTGATTAGATGGCCGCTATTGATATGAAACCCCTACGTTGGTTATCAAGGGTGGTTCTTTTCGGGAGGGGGAGGGGGATCAGTCGAGGAGTTCGTGGAGCTCCACTTCGTAGATGAAGGGGGTGTAGCCGGGGATGTCGCCGGAGCCGCTCTCGCCGAAGGCGAGCTGGTAGGGGAACCAGAAGCGGTAGATGCTGCCGGCGTTCATGAGCTGGAATCCGTCGATGAGGCCGGGGAACATGGGGCTGCCGACCACGTGGTCGATGGGCGGGCGCCGGTCGTAGGTCTGGTCGTAGGGTTTGCCGCTGAGCATGAGGTAGCTGCGATAGTCGAAGCGTACGCTCTCGGCATATTTCACCTTAGGGCCGTGGCCTTCGCGCAGCACCTCGTAGTAGAAGCCGCTGGGGTGCTTTTTCACCTTGGGGTTGGAGGCGACGAGGTTCTTGAAGTATTCGTCCTGGAGAGCGGCCACGTTGGACTGTTGCTGCTTGGACTCTTGGTACTGCTTCATCTGGGCCTGCATCATGATGTACTGGATGGCCTGGTTGTAGACGGAGTCGGTGATGGGCTGCTGGCGCCCGTCGAGGGTGTGGGCGACGGCCTGTTTGAAAATGTCGTAGTCGAGGTCTACCACTTGGCCCTGCATCAGGGTGCGGGCCACGTTTTCGCCCATGGCCCAGGAGAGGGTGTCGGTGCGGCTGTCGAGAACCGGCGCGGCGGGGTTGGTGCACGCCGCCAGGAGGGCTGCGGCCACGAACGGAGTGAAACGAACTATCTTCATGTGTGTATTTTTGTTTTGTTTATTTGCCGATGGAGTGACTGAGGTGAATGGATTTACTTTCCGCGTCCCTGGAGGATGATGATGACGGTGTAGAGCATTATTTTGAGGTCGGTGGTGAGGGACATGTTGTCGAGGTAGAGCAGGTCGTAGCGCAGGCGCTCGACCATCTCGTCGACGTTGGAGGCGTAGCCGTACTTCACCTGTCCCCATGATGTGATGCCGGGTTTGATGCGTTGGAGGAGCAGGTATTCGGGGGCGCGCTTGACGATTTGGTCGATGTAGAACTGGCGTTCGGGACGTGGACCGACGATGCTCATGGTGCCGCGGAGAACGTTGTAGAACTGGGGTATCTCGTCGAGGCGCACTTTGCGCATGAAGCGTCCGAAGGGTGTGATGCGAGGGTCGTTGTCCTTGCTGAGGGCGGGGCCGCTGTCTTCGGCGTTGACGTACATGGAGCGGAATTTGTGCATGCGGAATGGTTTGCCGTGGTAGCCGATGCGCTCCTGGGCGTAGAAGACGGGTCCGGGGGAGGTGCATTTGACGATGATGGCGGTGACGAGGTAGACGGGAGAGAGGACCACCATGGCGAGCAGTGAGACCACGATGTCGAAGAGACGCTTTACGGAGTACTGCCACTCGGCCATGAGGCGGTTGTTGATGACGATGAGCGGGGAGTGGAAGATGGAGTCCTGCTTGATGGAGCCCACGATGAGGTCGCGGGCGTCGGGTGTGATTTTGATGATGAGGTCGCCGCTGGCGTCGAGAGAGCGTAGGATTTCGTTGATTTTGTCCTGTTCGGCGGGTTCGACGGCGATGATGGCCTCTTCGATGTTGTGCTGCGCCACGAGGCTGGGTAGGTCGTCGACGGTGCCGAGGCATGGCATGACGCTCAGTAGAGGGGAGGGCTTGTCGGAGGCGTCGACGGTGACGAAGCCGGCGAACTGCTCGCCTGAGTAGGTCTCCTGGTTTTCGAGGTCGAGGTAAGTCTGGTGTGCGCGTCGGCCGGCGCCGACCATGAGGGTGGGGAATCCGAGGCGGCGGCTGTGGACGCGGCGCACGGTCTGTGAGGTGATGAGCACGCGAGGGACGTAGGTCAGGACGAAGTGGACCGCCAGCAGGAAGAGGAAGGAGGCGTAGTAGTTATGGTAGGTGGTGATGTTGTCGTCGATGAGGAGTGCGAAGAAGATGACCACCACGCCCACGAAGGATGCCAGAAGGGTCTCGAGCAGTTCTTTGAGACGTGCTTTGCGGAGCACGTCGCGGTAGGTGCCGAGCATGGTGTAGAGCATCAGCCATCCGGCGGGGACGAGGACGAGGCCGAGCCAGAAGTTGGTGTCGCGGAAGACCTGGTTGACATCGTCGAAGCCCATGTGTTCGAGGACGGCCTTGCGGAAGACGAAGAGGGCCGCCCATGCCAGCATGGCCGAGAGGATGTCGAAGAGTATGTATTTGATTGTCTGTTTGCGTTTCATGATGTTGGTTTAGAGGGTCTTGGCAGTGGTCAGGAGCTTGACGTTGTCGATGTATACGTCGCCCCCCACGCCGTCGGCGTTGAGAGCCGAGAAGGAGACGGAGAAGCTCTTGTTGTGGTTGAATACCCTCCACGCGGGTTCGAGGTTGATATACATGTGTTTCCAGTCGTCGGAGGGGTTTATGACCATCACCTGTTCGGTGGTTTGGTTGATGCCTTCGTAGCGTTGTGAGGTCATGTTGACCTGCACTTTGAGGTCGGAGCGGATGTCGAGTTCGAGGTAGACGATTTTCTGAGGGTTGTCGACGTAGAAGTCGAGGCCGTTGAACTTGCGTCCCACGTTGATGGCGAATTTGGCGTGTGTGGCGGAGGGGTCGACGTGGACGTGGCCGTAGCCTTCGCCGGTGCATGCCCCTTCGCGGTCGATGCGGATCCACTCGACGGAGTCCATCTGAATGTTGGCCTGGGTCGGTTCGAAGGGTTCGAAGATGTGCGGGTAGTCGGTGCGGCTGTCGTAGAGGGTGGTGAGGGTGCCGAGTTTCAGGGTGTCGCCGGACGTGAGCGTTTGGCCTACGAGGCGGATGGCCTCGTAGAAGGAGTAGTAGGGGAGGGTGCTCATCACGCCGCTGTGTGCCACTTCGGGGTAGATGATGATGTAGTCTGGGGTTCCGTTGTAGAGCACGGGTATGGTGAAGGGGAGGCGGAAGCTGCCGAGCACGGTTTCCGCCTCGTCGCCCGGGAAGGCGGCGACCACCTGGGCGGCGACCACGTTGGAGGTGTAGAAGCCGCTGTCAGTAGTGAATGCGTCCTCGTCGGGGGCTGTTACCTTGAAGGCGTCGACGCTGATAAATGCCGGAGGTACAAAGTCTTGGTCGTTGCAGGCCGCCATCAGGGCCAGCAGCGGCAATGCCAGGTATCGGGTCAGTCTTTTCGTCATCGTATTTAATATAGATGATATCATGAACGACGCGGAGTGGGATTTATTGTTTGAGGGGTGAAAAATAGGGGGGGTAAGGTTTAAGGTTTAGGGTTTAAGGTGAGGTAAGGTTTAAGGTTTAGGGTTTAAGGTTTATGGTGGGTGGGGTTTGGGGGCTATGGTGGGGTG
>Ga0247609_10004948_pt1 | contig 13176 bp, 11 predicted proteins | sample 172DNAGHGlowgp2_FD_193487 | JGI IMG/M metagenome (GOLD analysis project Ga0247609, IMG submission 193487) | Sheep rumen microbial communities from Palmerston North, Manawatu-Wanganui, New Zealand - 1728 DNA GHGlow gp2 | ecosystem: Host-associated > Mammals > Digestive system > Stomach > Rumen ...
TTAAATTCGCGTATGGAATCCAAGTCATGCAGAATTTTACCTAAACTTTTAGAACGGGCATCACTGGCAATCCATCCGGCCTCCTGCATATTAAAGTCTCCGTCAAAATCAAGTACGATGCGTTTGTTTGAGAAAGTTTCTCTCCTATATGGAATATTGGCTGAACCCGCCACGTCTTGTGAACGCATATTCTCAAACCACTCTCCGCTGTAGAGTGACAGAATCAGATGTTTCTTTTCCTCCGTAGTCTGCATGCGCCCGGAGTCAGCCAATATGACCGCAGCATCCTCATATCCGCCGTTCATGCGGTAAATCATAATGCCATACAGCATACCTGTCTGCATGTCCTTCTTCTGAACATAGATATTGGAGCCTCTGATGCCGTCGTAGAAAATTCCTTCAGGTATCTCCACTTCCGGATTCTTCTGTTGCATGGATATCAGAAGTTGGCGGAATGAAATAAAAGATTTCGGGCCTATTACTTCCTGGAAATAGAAAGAGATACCTGCTATTATCAGCACGATGACTATCAGCGACCGCATGGCTTGCAACATGGAGATACCAGCCGCCTTGATAGCTGTCAATTCTGAACTTTCACCCAGATTACCGAAGGCTATCAGCGAACTCAACAAGATGGCAAGTGGGAAAGCCTGCGGCATCAGCATCAGTCCCATGTACCAGAAAAACTGGGCCATTACCTCCAGCGACAGTCCCTTGCCAATCAGTTCGTCAACATAGCGCCACAGAAATTGCATCATCAGCACAAACTGGCAGATGAAGAACGTTCCGATAAACAGCAGCCCGAACTGCTTGATGATAAATATGTCTAATTTCTTGATTCGAAACATATCTGGACTGCAAAGGTACACAAAAAAGCCGAACGCGCAAAACTTTCGAGGAAAATGATTCAATTGCTTGTTGTCAAAAGGATGCTAAAGTCCGATAGAAAAGATCAACATATCACTTTCGGCTTTGTGTCCATGATTACAGCAGGAAACCACTGACGCGATGGAGACGCTCCATGTTGGCATCCCAAAGATCGCTCAAGTCGTCAATGTCCTCAGGATCGGCATAGTCGGTAATGAGCAGGTTGAGATGTCCTGTCAGCTCACTTTGCTCAATGCGCATTTCCCAATAGGCTTCAGGGTCGTCTTCCTGATAGTCCCATTTCATCTTAATGTGACTGTACTTTTCAAGCTCAAGCAGTTTTGAAACTTTTGTGTCGCGCTCAGTCCATGGGTGTCCCCATGTGAATGTGAGCAGATCGCCTTCTTGTTTTACTACATCAGCAAGCCATTTCTGCAATCCGGCAGCATTACTAATCATCTCCCAAACAATCTTGGGCGACTTTGCCGATAAGGGGTATTCTTTTTTAAGAATGTTTTTGTGCATAGTCCAAAAGGTTAGTTTCTATGTTGCAAAAATACAAAAAATATTCGAAATAGAAAGTTTTTTAGGAAAAAAGTTTTGTGAATTAAATAAAATGTATTACCTTTGCAGCCGATTTAAGGAATACCTTGAAATTGGATGGCGGGGTAGCTCAGCTGGTTAGAGCGTCGGATTCATAATCCGGAGGTCGAGGGTTCGGGTCCCCCTCCCGCTACAAAGAAAGCCTTGCAGACAGTTTGTTTGCAAGGCTTTTTCTTTTCCCAGGAGAAAGGATTTAATTGTCAGGATCGCCCAAGTAGTGATATTCCTTGATGTTGGGGTTTTCACCAACATACTCATCTTGTGTGGGCGGTTCAATCAGTCGCTCCTTATTATAATTCTTAATTGTTGAAACAAAGAGAATGATATCGCTGTACTTAACGGTTGGGATCACCATATTGAAGATACCAATTCCCACGCGGATACCTTCTGCACTGAGATTGTTGCGTAAACGTGCAGTAGAATAGAAACTGTGACGGTATATCTCCAGTTTGTTGTACTTGTGGAAAGCTTCCATCACTTCTTTGTCATCAACGGTGGCAGTATCAATCTCGGAGAAGATTCTGCCGCAATTAGCCACTGCATCGTCGATGCCATCACCCTTGATGCTGTCGTTGTCTTGGATGCATTCTCGGATATTATCCATTGTTTCGCGCTCCATCTTCTCATCGGACGGAACGGTGATAACGGCTATCACGAAGAGAACGAGCAAGAATACGGCAAGGATAACGATTTTCCCTAAGCAACTATGATAAAATTCCTGAGGGAGTGATTGTTGAGTGCGATATGAGTTTCTTGAGTCTTGTTCCATGATTTGAAAGGTTTTTGGATTGTTAGTCTATCTTAAAATTATGCGTTACTATGTATCAAGTTCATGAATTCCTGACGAGTCTTTGCCTGATTGAAGGCGCCACTGAAATCACTGGTGGTAGTGATGGAGTTCTGTTTCTCCACACCACGCATCTGCATGCACATGTGACGGGCTTCAATAACAACCATGACTCCCAGTGGATGGAGTGTTTGCTCAATGCATTCTTTGATTTGAAGTGTCATGCGTTCCTGTACTTGCAGGCGATGAGCAAAAATATCAACTACACGGGCAATCTTGGAGAGTCCTGTGATATAGCCATTGGGAATATAGGCTACATGTGCCTTGCCATAGAAGGGTAGCATGTGATGCTCACAGAGAGAAAAGAAGTCGATGTCTTTCACAATAACCATTTGTGAATAGTCTTCTTTAAAAAGGGCACTGTTAAGTACTTGGTGGGCATCCTGAGTGTAACCCTGGGTGAGGAACTGCATGGCTTTTGCTACGCGCATAGGAGTCTTCAGCAGACCTTCGCGTGAAGGGTCTTCACCTAACAGGCCAAGCACATTCTTGTAGTGAACGGCCAGTTCTTCAAGTCCTTCTCTATATTCTGGTTCTAATTTCATAATCAGTAAGCTACGGTTATTTTGCCTTTGACAACGGTGGCTTGTTTATAGCCCATATTTTGCAGGCGAACCATCATCTGGTGAGCCTCCTCGTAGGTACGGAAATTACCTACACGACATATCCAACGGGGGGAGTAAAAGTGCACATAGACAGAGATGTTGGGAAATTGCGACTTGATGTTGTTGCGAATTTGCTCTGCAGTCTGCCTGTCTTTGCGTGAATTACCACCGGCGAAAGCTTGTACTCGATATCCTGTCACCTTATGAGTTGCCCGTGGTTCGGGTGTCTCTTTGGTGCTGTCCTGATCGTCGGTAGTCTGCTGCTGATTATTAGCCGTTGACTGTTGAGTGTTACTACTGGGCTGTTGGGTATGGGATACCGGTTTCTGGTTATCCGTTGACGGTCTTGGGTTACCAGTTGGCTGCTTGGGAGTACTGCCTTGAGTCCCAGTAGCCGTTGGGTCGTTCACCAGGTCGTCAATTTCCTTGCTTTGCTGAATAATAACGGTACCTTTTCCCTGCTGCTTCTGCTGTACGCGTTCAGTAAAAGTCTGTGCATTGGCATGCATACACATACCAATACACAGAATGAATATATAAGCGAACTTGCTCATTATTTCCAAGCGTCGATAATTCCCTTGAAATCGGCACACTTCAGTGAAGCACCACCAATCAGGCCACCATCGATGTCGGGCTTTGCAAACAGCTCGGGAGCGTTGCTGGCTTTGCAGCTACCACCATAGAGGATGCTGGTATCTTCTGCTACAGCCTGACCGTATTTCTCAGCAACAATAGAACGGATATAAGCGTGAATCTCCTCAGCCTGGTCAGCAGTAGCTGTCTTACCAGTTCCGATGGCCCAGATTGGTTCATAGGCAATCACAATCTTGCGGAAGTCTTCTTCTGAGAGATTGAATACACTACCTTCGAGCTCGGCTTTTACCACCTCGTTCTGCTTGTTGGCCTCGCGCTCTTCGAGAGTCTCGCCGATACAGAAAATCACTTTCAAACCATTCTTCAGGGCGAGCAATACCTTCTCCTTCAGAATCTCTGGAGTCTCTTTGTAGTACTCACGACGCTCTGAGTGACCCAAAATCACATACTGGGCACCAGTAGATTTTACCATCTCTGCAGATACCTCACCTGTAAAAGCGCCCTTCTCCTTGTCAGCACAGTTCTCAGCGCCCAGACCAATTACATCCTGATTGATTACCTGAGCTACAGAAGCCAAGTGGATGAATGGGGTGCAAATGATTACACCGCAGTTGGGTTTGTCGGCAGCAAGTGCCTCGTTCAGTTCTTTAGCCAATGCTACACCTTCTTGCAGGTTCAGGTTCATCTTCCAGTTTCCTGCTACAATTTTCTTTCTCATGTCTTTACGTTTTAAATAATGATATAATATGTTTGATTTTTCTTTCTTCTTAATCCATTGTGTCCATGCCCAAAAGCGGTCAGCCAGCGTGAGCAGGATGAGGGGCAAAACGTACCACAGAATGATGGTCATAATCTTCTTGGGTACGGAGTCTTCGGGCATCTGTCCTATTTCCAACTGCTCCAGCGGTTTGGAAAGCACAGTCTCGTCGGGCAAACTATTATTGCTCCATTTACGGATGATTTTACCATCATGAAGCAACAGTAGCCCTGGATTGCTACGTATGATGGTCTTCAGCACAATGTCATCCGTCAGGCAGAACTCATATTCAGCCCCAGTCGCATTGACCCATCTGTTGATGTATCTTTCACTGCTTGCTGTCAACCCAAACCAAGGATAATCATGTTCTTGCGCATACTCAAATATTTCGTTAATCTTGTCAAACTGGCTCTCGTCAGCCTGTTCAAGATGGGGCGACACCAAAAGGAAAGTGTAGCCCTTGAGATTGAGTAGTGAGTCTGTTATATCGTTCCCACCTGCACGTTCGATGAAGAAATCTGCGTAAGGGGATTCTTCCCCTTCCATCATCTTTTGCCAACCTGCTCGAAGATCGGTCCCTATATGGTAAGGACGGAAATCGAAGTAAGGTAGGTCATAGAGTGCTCGTCCTGATACAATGAAGATAAACAGGGCAGTGAAATTCATCACAATCCACTGGTTAGACTTGGATATGAAACGAAGCATGTCGAAGGGATGTAGCACACAGAGGATGGTACAACCGAGGAGTATGACATTCTTCCAGAAAGTCTGCCAGTTGGTCAGCACAACAGCATCACCGAAACATCCACAATCACTGATGGGGTTGGAGATAGCCAGCCACAGTGTCAGCGGAGTCAGTATCAGGAGCCATCCCAATATACAGCGTGTCACCACACGCCTACGGATGGCAAATAACAGACATACGCCGAGCCAAAACTCAGCAGCCGACAAAAGCACGGACACAAACAGGGTCATGAAATCCGGGATATATTGACCTAGATGCAAGACCGCCAGATAGTCGGCTATTTTATATTGTGTGCCCACAGGATCAACTGCCTTGACAAATCCCGAAAGGATGAATGTCACAGAGACAATGAAGCGGGCGATATTTACAATAATATTTCTCATTGAGCCTCACTCAACTTAATCGCTCCGAAGACCGCATAGTTGATGATGTCCATATAGTTGGCGTCAATACCCTCACTGACAAGGGTGTCGCCTTGTAGATTTTCTATCTCTTTGATACGCTCTATCTTGGTAAGTATGAAGTCGGTATAACTACTGACTCGCATGCCACGCCAGGCCTCGTCGTAGTCGTGGTTTTTTCGTTTCATCAACTCCAACGCCTCCACTGCATACCGGTCGTAGAGTGCCATCGCCTCTTTGGGTTGCATATCCACGGTGTCGGAGAAACCATGTGCCAGTTGGATGAGTCCCACTATACCATAATTAATAAGGGCGATGAACTCAGGGCGGATTCCTTCGCCGACTAGCGATTCTTTCTTGATTTCCAAAGAACGGATGCGCTTAGCCTTGATAAACAACTGGTCGGTGAGTGACTGAGGGCGCAGGATGCGCCATGAAGCCCCATAGTCATGGAGTTTCTTCTCAAACAGGTTACGGCATTCCTGCATAACCTGCTCAAACTGCGCGTTGGTTTTCTCGTTTTCTACTGCCATTGTATCTGCTTAGAAATTAATAGCAAACGAAGCACCGAGCACGAAGGAGTGCATTGCCTTCTTGATGCTCTGAGATGCAGAAGTAGCTTCTTTGAACTCTTTATTTTCTTGAGGCGTCAATGCTGCATAATCCTCAGGGAACAAAGTCTCATACAGGCCTCCAAAGTCGTAATCCATGGTATAGGTCTTGCGAGTGTAGTCATAGTCCAGGAAGACCTTCCACGAGAAATTCTGCTTATAGGCATAGGTGAGCGAGATACCTGTACCGAACTTCGTACTATTATTACCCTTTACCTTGAAGTAGTCCCAGCTATAGTCGAAGGCATCCCCTGTGGGGTTGTCTGTTGGGTCGCTTGCCTTGTAAGAGTGCTGTCCGGAAATTTGGGCATCAAGTGCCAGTTCCTGCATGGTGCTACGTCCCACGAGTAATTTGCTACCCAAAGCGAAGCGGTCGGACAGCGGTAAGTTGAAATAAACACCAAGGTCGCCTGAGAATTCCGTCAGGTGATCGCTCTCGATGATAAAATCAACATTGTCGAGATTCTGATCCAACGCCTTTTGCTCGTCGGCTTCTAAGCTGTTGTAGAAATAGTCAACGTCCTCCCATCCGAAGTCCACAATCTTATCCCATCCCTTGATAGGTGTGCTCTTTACACGCAGACGACCACCCACACCGATATAGGGGTTGAAGAAGTAGGCACCCTCAGCAGCTACGGCTGTCGAAGCCTGGAACTTCAGGTGCAAATCGTCAGACCATCCATAATCCTTCATGTTGAAGTCGAAATCGCGAGTGCCGAATCCGATACCCATTGATATACTGAAGAATGAAGGATGTTCAATAACGTTTGCCATACCTGGGATATCATTGCGGAGCAGCCCCTTGCCCTTGAAGAGCAGGTCGCAAATGGCATAGCCTAACTCACCTGACAGAATACCGAGACCGGCACCAGAGAGCACGTCGGAAATCCAATGGCGGTTATTCAGTACGCGCATAACACCTGTTGCTGTTGCTACGCCATAACCTGCCACAGAATACCAAGGTGAACGGGTCAGACCATACTCTTTGTGTAATAAGGTGGCACCGACGAAGGCTGTGGCTGTATGACCAGAAGGCCATGAATTAGCAGAAGTTCCATCGGGTCGCATTTCTTTGGCAGTATGCTTGATGGTGTTGACAAAGAGTGCCATGATACCATAACCCATACCTGCGCTTGCCAGCAAACGGGGCCAGTCACTACGGCCTTCTACGCCAGCCAGTTTTAAACCCACTACAGCAGCTGGACCGAAGAACTGGGTGTAATCGTCAATTCCCGTTTTGAACTTGGTAATCAGCGAGTGCTTAGTTTGCTGCTTGAAAGCATTCTTCTCGCTCTTGGCAATGATGCCGGCTATGAAAAGAGGTACGCCTGCGAAAGTCATGTCGTCCATGAACTTATAAGCCTTTGTACCAGGATTTGTCCTTGATTTGAAGAAAGCAAAATCCATCTTTGCCTCTGGAGCCTCCATGGCCATGGAATGGAGATCAAAGTTTTCAGTAGCAACAGGGGCTAACTCAGCCTTCATTTCTGGCACGTCCAGCTTGAGCGGCTCCATGTCTTTGTAGTTGTTCGTGTAAGCAGAGGCAGCAAGGGAAATGCATACCAAAACTGCTGTGAGGAAATGTTTCATAATATGCTCGTGTACTTAATTAATAACAATTTGTGTGCAAAGTTACAAATATTTTTTGTACTTTTGCATCCGAAAAGAAAAAAATGTTATGAAATTGTATTCTGATGCCGCTTTAGCCAAGATACTTGACAAGGAAATTTTCCACAAAATCAGTACTGTGGCCGACCGAATGGGGGTGGAATGCTACGTAGTGGGGGGCTATGTACGTGACATCTTCTTAGAACGGCCGTCTGACGACATTGATGTGGTTGTAGTGGGAAGTGGTATAGATGTGGCTACGGAGCTGAAAAAAGATTTGGGACGCAAAGCCCATCTTAGCGTATTTCGGAATTTTGGCACGGCACAGGTGAAATTTCACGACATGGAAGTGGAATTCGTAGGTGCCAGAAAAGAAAGCTATAGTCATGATTCGCGTAAGCCGATAGTAGAAGACGGTACATTGGAAGATGACCAGAACAGACGGGACTTTACCATTAATGCGATGGCGATATGTCTGAATAAAGACCGTTTCGGGGAATTGGTTGATCCATTCAATGGAATAGCTGATTTGCAGGATGGAATTATCGCGACACCTCTTGACCCTGAAATAACCTTTTCTGACGATCCCCTACGCATGATGCGTTGTATCCGTTTTGCCACCCAACTGAACTTCCAGATAGAAGACGAAACCTTTGTGGCTTTGGAGCGCATGGCCGAGCGTATTAAAATTGTGAGTGGAGAGCGCATTGAGGTGGAACTCAATAAGATTATAATGGCACCACATCCCAGTATCGGCTTTGAATATTTGCAGCGTAGCGGTCTCTTGCAAATCATCCTTCCAGAACTGTCGGCTCTGGATATCGTAGAGAAAAAGGAAGGGCGTGCACATAAGAATAATTTCTATCATACATTAGAGGTATTGGAGAATGTGGTAATAGCCCATAGTCAACAGCCAACAGCCAACAGCCTATGGCTTCGCTGGGCAGCTTTGTTGCATGATATTGGTAAAACAAAGACCAAACGATGGGAACCAAAAGTTGGATGGACTTTCCATAATCACAATTATGTAGGAGGCAAAATGGTTCCTGACATTTTCCGTAGGTTGAAACTACCCATGGGGGCTGAGATGCGATACGTACAGAAACTGGTGGAACTGCATATGCGCCCCATTGCTATTGCTGATGAAGAAGTGACTGATTCTGCCGTGCGCAGGCTTCTGAATGATGCTGGTGATGATATTGATGATTTGATGACCCTCTGTGAAGCGGATATTACCTCGAAGAATGAAGTACGCAAACAATTGTTCCTCGAGAATTTCCGTATGGTTCGTGAAAAACTGGCTGACTTGAAGGAGAAGGACTATAAACGCCTGCTCCAACCAGTAATTGACGGAAACGAAATCATGGAGTTGTTTCATTTGCCCCCTTCCCGTGAAGTGGGCGTACTGAAACAATACCTAAAAGATGCCGTTCTCGACAATCGTGTGGATAACGAGCGCGAACCGCTGATGAAACTATTGATGGAGAAAGCCCAATTGATGGGGCTCTGTCAAGAGCACTCAGAGAAATAGTATTCCCTGAGTGGCTTGACAATAGGTTCTCCCTTCAAAGTCACCGTTTCTTGTAGTTTGATGTCAACCGAAGAACTACCCACTTTGATGATGTACTGTCCTGGATGGATGTTCCACTGGCGTTGGCCTTCGTGGCTATAGAAGCCAAATTGCTCTGTTTGCAGTTTTACCTGGACCGTCTTGCTTTCACCTGGCTTCAAGGAAACACGTGCGAAACCCTGTAGTTGGATAGGGCGTAGAGGTTGCTCTGAAGACGTAGGCGATAAATAAATCTGTACGATTTCGTCAGCAGCTATTTTGCCTGTGTTCTTCACCTCAAAACTTAAGTTGACATACTGGTTGCTGGTAGGTACTTCCGTGTCGGCTTTCAAGTTGCTGTATTCGAAAGTGGTATAACTCAGACCATAGCCGAACGGCCATTGGATACGTGCATCTTGCTTGTCAGTATAGTTATAGCAGATGGGTTCGTTGACCTCGGTATTGGGATAGCTGACCGATAGTTTGGCGGATGGCGATACTTTACCGTAGAGGATGTCGGCAACTGCATTACCGCCTTCCTCGCCCGGATACCAAGCTTGAATCACAGCTGCGCAACGCTCGGCAAGACCAGAAACAATTTGAGCTCTACCTCCAAAGATAACCAAAACGACAGGCTTCCCAGTCTGGATTAATTCTTCCACGAACTGTTCCTGCTTGCCTGGCAGGCGGAAGCCCTTGCGGTCGCGATTCTCACCGCAGAGCATCACGTTTTCTCCAACAGCAGCAACTATTACGTCACACTGGCTGGCCATCTGCAGCGCTTCTTGCTTATCGGCCTTCTCACCAGAATCCACTTTGCGATGGAGTAAAGCGTATTCCCAGGCGCGTTCGTCACCGCCTTCGCTGTATTTCGTTTCAATATCTTCGGTCCAATCACAACCACGTGAATACATAATGTCAAAGCCTTCTGGTTTACGGCTGGTCATACCTTCCAACAGTTTTACGATATGCGGGCTGTCAGCCACATTCTCCATCATCTTCCAGAAATATGACATGGCGGGGTAGGTGTAGTCGCCGCACATAGCCCATATGGAATTAGCATTAGGCCCTGTCAGTAGAATTTTAGGAGTTGATGTGCTTAAAGGTAGAACCCCATTGTTTTCCAAGAGAACTACTGACTGTGTCGCAATATCATAAGCAGTTTTACGCTCTTCGGGCGTGTCGAGCTTGATTTGTTCTGAACTATAGAGATATGCATCCTTGTCAAAGAGTCCAGAACGGAATTTGTGGCGAAGAACGTCCTTGACGGCACGCTCGAAAGCCTCAGGCTTTACCAAACCTTTATCCAGTCCTTCTTGTAAGTTTTGGTAATCAGCTCCAGTGGGGAAGTCAACATCATTACCACCATTAATAGCTGCTACTGCCTTCTCGACAGATGTCTTGAATTCAGGTATCTGATTGATAGCGGTATAGTCACTTACTACCATGCCGTCGAACTTGAGGTAATTACGCAGGATGTCAATTAGTATTTCCTGGTTTTCAACACACTTTGTACCATGGACTTCATGATAACCAGGCATGACAACCTTACTTCCGGCAGTACGAATCATGGCTTCATGAGGTAATAGGATTTCCTCCATCATTTCTTTCTCTTCTGCATCGCCTCCGCCGCCATAGCCCAGATAGTGTTTCGTACATGCACCTACTCCTTTTTTCAAATCGCCTTGTTGCAGTCCCTTTACAAAGGCAGTACCCATCACTGCAGAAAGGTATCCGTCTTCACCATACGATTCTTCGACGCGATTAAAAGTAGGTGTACGACATACATCCACCATTGGTGATAATGCCAGGATACCACCCATTTTCCGCATAGCCGTACTTGTTTGGATCGTCTTCTGTTCAGCCAACTCAGGATTGAAAGAGCAAGCCTGACCAATCTGCTGCGGATAGATGGTTGCACCTAAAGTGTTGACTCCCGTCAAAACTTCTTCGTGGAAAAGTGCAGGTATGCCATTAGGCGTATGATTCATGAGCCAGTCCTGTACTGCTGCCACACGGTCGCGGAGGACATTGGGGTCCGTAGGCTTTTGCATGGCAAATTGGGAAAAATGACCTATTCCATTTGGAATCAGTTGACGGCATTTAGCCGTGTCGAGTTTCCCCTGCTCGTCGAAAAGCTCGTCCATATACATACTCCGCAATTGTGCTATGCGCTCTTCCTGCGACATCTTGTCGTAGAGTTCGTTAACTTGTTGTTCCATATCCGTACTTGTATTACAGGCAGCAAATAGAGTGGTTACACCTGCCATTAAAAATTTTAGAATAGTTGTTTTTCTTTTTTTCATAAGGAGAGATTTAAATTTGCCTGCAAAGATACACTTTTAAAAGGTAGTTTCCAAATAAAAACATAGAAAAATTCGCTCCTTGGTTTTATTGTGAACATTATAATAAAATGCATAACAAAGACAAAGAGAACAATATATGCGAAAAAACGAACGTTGAATATTGGAAAATTATGTCTAATTTTGCAGCCGAAAAAGTAATAGCACTTTATGGACAATCTTAATATCACTCATGCAATAGAAGACGAGGTCTTGTTTGTTGACAGTTTGCGTAATGCAAAAGACCTGCCTTCGTTGCGTGCAACTTACAATACCTTAGTACATTGCCGTGGTGGTCGTATTTTGGTGGAAGTGGGTGGCAAACAGCAAGTTAAAGTGCACCCTGGCCAACTCTTACTGATACCAGCGGGCAAACTTGTTGACCCCATGTTAGTCAGCACGGATGTGGAGGCAAGTGCTCTCCTTGTTTCTGATCGCATACTGAAGTCTGTACTTGGTAACCAAATTAATATCTGGAACAAGGCGATGTACATGAAGGAGATATATGTCATAGAGTGCAGTAACTGGCTCACGGGAATTCAGGATTATACCCGTTCAGTATTCCATAAAGAGCAAACGCCAGTATTGTTACACGAAATAATTGTTTCTTTCTTGCGAACTTTACTGCTAATGGTCTGTGAGGAGTTGTTGGGCCATGATGATATGTCATTGGTCGATGATTCTTCAACCATCCATGATAAGGAGATTTTCAATCAATTCCTGCAATTACTCTCAAAACAGGAACAAAAGCGTAAAAGAGTGTCTTTTTACGCCAACCAGTTGAATATATCTCCCAAGTATCTGTCATCCGTTGCCAAGAAAGTCAGTGGTAAGAATCCCATGCGTTGGATTACTGAAAGCACCATGCAGGATTGTTATTCCCTGCTGACAGAAACGGATATGAGCATCAAGGAAATTTCCAATAAGTTGGGGTTCCCTAATTCTTCATTCTTTAGCCAGTATTTCCGTGAGCAAGCTAAAGTTACTCCTTTAGAGTATCGTTTTGACCATAAAAGAGCTGTGAGATGAGCGATGTAGTTATCAGACAGGTGGAAGGGAATAAACTGATGGACGAGTTTATCAGAGTCCCACGGATAATCTATCAAGACTGTCCGCAGTATGTTCCAGACTTGGATTCGGATGTCAGGAAACTATTTGACGTCCGTGAGACCCCTGGTTTGGAATTTTCCGACATTCAGCCATTTATCGCTTATCGTGATGGCAAACTGGCTGGCCGAGTGGTAGGTATTGTCAATAGGAAAGCAAATAAACGTTGGGAGACGAAGAATGTGCGTTTCTCAATGATTGAATTTGTTGACGATATGGAAGTGTCGCGTGCCCTGCTTCAGGCTGTCGAAGAATGGGGCAGAACTCATGGTATGGAAATGATGCAGGGACCCTTGGGAATTACTGATTTCGACAAAGAAGGTATGTTGGTAGAAGATTTCGATATGATAGGTTCTATCAATACCATATACAACCCCGAGTATTATCATCGCCACATGGAAGCTCTGGGGTTGGAGAAGGAGGTTGACTGGTTGCAGGTGCATATTGATATACCTCAGGATGTCCCAGCCCGATATGCTCGTGTGGCACAATATGCTCGCGAGCAAATAGGATTGCGACTTATCAAGCTCACTAATAAGC